>Ga0233432_10003281_pt1 | contig 14706 bp, 11 predicted proteins | sample SI_122_August201_6_FD_179870 | JGI IMG/M metagenome (GOLD analysis project Ga0233432, IMG submission 179870) | Seawater microbial communities from Saanich Inlet, British Columbia, Canada - SI_122_August2016_10_MG | ecosystem: Environmental > Aquatic > Marine > Inlet | place: Canada: British...
TTGTTCAAAGTTACGAGCCTTTACGAGTGGTAAAATTACACTATCCAGATGATTTAGTAGCAACCATAGTACATCCTCATGTCGAAGTAAAAACGGCAGACTCAAAACGAATCTTGAGGCAAAGCATTCCCTTAAAAACAGCTATTACCCAATGGGCTAATGTGGGTGGCTTGGTTGCGGGATTGGCGCAAGAAGATTTTGAACTCATTGGTCATTCCTTACAGGATGTAGTAGCTGAGCCCACTCGGTCAATGCTCATTCCAATGTATGAACAGGTTAAAATTCTATCTAAGGAAATGGGTGCTCTGGGGTGTAGTATATCAGGGTCAGGGCCTTCCATATTTATGTTATCTGATGCAATGAATATCGCTCAAAACCTGGCAGAATCGCTTAAAGACTTATATTTGGACAATCTGATCAGTTGTGATGTTTACCTATCTAAAATAAATAAAAAGGGTTGCCAAGTAATCCAATAATTTATCGTAGCGTATGAACTATCAAAGTACCGCAAATCCGTTACTCATTTCGAATTTTGAAGAGGCAGTATTCAAAGGTTTACCGGATTCCTCTGGGCTCTACATGCCTATGCAAATTCCTCACCTCCCATCCTCCTTTTTCAGTCAACTCCATGAGTTAAGCTTATCGGAGATTGGATTTCAGGTTCTAAGGCCATTTGTAGGTTCAGAAATTAATGAGACTACTTTCAGGAATATAGTAGATGAAACACTTTCCTTTCCAATTCCGCTTAGGCAAATACATGATCAGGTTTATAGTCTAGAATTATTTCACGGGCCAACTTTGGCATTTAAAGACGTTGGAGCAAGTTTTTTGGCGCGTATATTAGGCTATTTTGCCACCTTACGTAATCGTTCTATCACCGTTTTAGTAGCCACTTCAGGAGATACAGGCAGCGCGGTTGCACATGGCTTCTACGGAGTTCAGAATGTCAATGTAGTTGTACTCTATCCAAAAGGTAAAGTCAGTGATTTCCAACGTAGACAAATGACCACACTAGGTAAAAATATTCAGGCTATAGAAATCGATGGGATATTTGATGATTGCCAAGATTTAGTTAAAAAGGCTTTTCTTGATAGAAATTTACAAGACAAATACAATCTGACCTCTGCAAATTCCATTAATGTTGCCCGCTTTTTACCACAAATGGTCTATTACTTTTGGGCACTAGCACAACTCAAATCTACCTATTCTACCACCCCCAAAATTCCGGTTAATGTGTCCGTTCCTAGCGGAAATTATGGAAACCTTACCGCAGGTTTATTAGCGAAAAGAATGGGATTAGGTATCGATCATTTTATTGCTGCAGCAAATGCCAATAATAGTTTTCCTAATTATTTAACAACGGGAAACTATTCACCAATGCCGAGTATAGCCACTTTATCCAATGCAATGGATGTCGGTGCACCTAGTAACGTTCGTAGGATTGATGCGCTCTACAATTCAGACCCAAAAAGGATTGCACAAGATGTAAGTAGCGGAAGTTTTTCGGATCAAGACTGCTTACAAACCATTGATTATGTCTATAATAAGTACAAATATATACTTGATCCTCACGGTGCTATCGGGTATAAAGCTTTATCTCTAGCCCCAAAACAAGGAGTTAGTATTTGTTTAGAAACGGCTCATCCTATCAAATTTAAAGAGGTAGTTGAGGCGGTAATTCCTGATCAAGTTACTATTCCCTCCCATGTAGAAGGAAACTTGAATGAGGAATATATTCTGAGCCTAAATAAGGACTACTCTATCTTTAAAGATTATTTGATATCGAGTAGATAAAGTTACAATTTATTCGTTCTATTTAATCAGTTGGATACCTATGAATAATTTATTCTACCATTTACTCCTTATTGCATGCTTTGCTATCGTTAATTTGGCTACGATTGACAAAGGATATGCTCAAAATCTAGAACGTTTTCAAAACGAGGTTGACGCCATAGTAGAGCGATATGCTCAATACAGTAAAATAAGTGGTGATGACACCTTCACTACTAGCACCAATAGTGATCAAATACTAGCAGTATTTACCGGGAGTTCTAGCGTTCGTTTATGGGCAAGTTTATCTGGTGACTTCCCTGAGCTTACGATTTTAAATACCGGATTTGGAGGGTCAACCTATGCAGAGCTATTTCATTATCGACAGGAGTTAATAGGCCAATATACTCCTGATATGGTAATAATTTATGAGGGTGATAATGATGTTACTGGATCAGATACCGTGGATGAAATATTTACTAAGGCTCAAGAGCTATATTCCTATTTAGCACAAGAACTACCTGAAACTAAGGTGTATATTCTAGCAGCTAAGCCAAGTCCGTTACGTTGGAATCTTAAACCTTTATACGACTCTCTAAATAGCCATTTTGCTGATTATGCGGAAGATAATGAACAATTTACCTACATAGATATATGGAATCCAATGTTAAGTGAAAATGGTAAACCAATGCCTAGCATATTTTTATCCGACAGTTTACATATGAATGAAGCTGGTTATATAATCTGGAAGCAAACCATTGCCCCTTTTCTGCAAGTATCCAACTGACATGATGAAGCTATGTTATTATCTTATGATTTTTTGCCTTGGATTTGTGATGAATTGTACTGATTACGAGTCGCCTGAAGAACTAGTTCGATATTCCTACCTAAGTTCACTAGATAATACTACTAGGGAGTATTACGTCTATTTACCGAAAGGTTATTACAGCGAACAAGATAAAAAATGGCCAGTTATTCTCTTCTTACACGGTGATGGTGAACGTGGTAATGGACTAGATGAACTGGCTTATACCCGCATTCACGGCCCACTGTATGAAGCTTGGGCAATGAAAAAAAACCTACCATTTGTACTGATTGTGCCACAGCTACCTATGTTTGGAAGAGATACATTAGGTATTAGCTATTTACAAAAAAGATCACTTTCTAATGTGCCTAAGCGATTGGATACCGGTGTACCTACCAGAGCCCCGTTTTTTACAGGCCCCCCCATTCAAAGCTTGCCAATGGTAGAGGAATTTCCTGATGACTTACCATTATTTAGTGATGGTTGGAATCGCGTGGAGAATGATTTGTTAGCCATCCTCGATACCAGCCAAAAGGAACTACAAATAGATCCAAACAGAATATATTTGACAGGGCTTAGTTATGGTGGATTCGGGACTTGGTACATGGGCAGTAAACATCCCAATAAATTTGCTGCAATTGCCCCTGTTGTGGCTTGGGGACATCCTAAAATTATTCCACCCATTGCAAAGCATAATCTACCAATTTGGGTATTTGCAGGTGGTAAAGATCTCACCGTCGAAAAGAAATATTTTTACAAAGGAATGGCGATGCTAGAAACATTGGGGCATACAAAAATGCAATTCACTATTCATGAAGATCTTGGCCACGATGCTTGGAAAAGAGTCTATTCAGGAGATGAGTTATACAACTGGCTCCTCTCTCATAGCCTCAAGGATACTAATGACTAAGTCTCATTCTGTCCAATATCTCGACACCCTCCCCGCTTATTACGATTTCATTAGAGAACTGTACCAGGTTAATGAAATAGCCCTAGATTTAGAGTTTGATAGAAATCGATATGGGTACGGATTTCAACTCTGTTTAATTCAATGCAGGGTGCAATCTACCTGCTATATTATTGATCCATTAGTTCTTGAGAATAACCTAGAAGCGTTTTACACCTATTTAGAAGATCCAAAACATTCTATAATATGTTTTTCATTTGGAGAAGACTTTCGTCTATTGCATTCACTGGGTTGCAATATCACTACTGTTCGAGATTTAGATATTGGACTAAGCTTAATCAATGAAGCTAAACAGTCATTAGTGAATCAAATATCTTCCCGACTTGGTGTTCAAACAAGTAAGTCGAGTCAAACAAGTAATTGGTTAAACCGACCGCTTTCGGCTAAACAATTGCAATATGCATCCGAAGACGTTTTGTACTTATTTGAACTCCGAGATTCTGTAATGGCAGAATTACAGTCAAAAAGTCGATATCGTTGGTTTGAACAAGAAAATGATTGGTTATACTCAGTGGAACATATTCAGCCAGAAAACCTCAATAAGATAGCTATAAAACCTAAAGATTTAGATGGCCTGAATGAAATTCAAGGCTATACATTTAAAAAACTATTTGAATGGAGAGATCTACAAGCAAAAAATCTAGGAAAGCCACCTTTTCAGATCATGGATAATCACTATCTGAAATTACTATCCCAGAAACATACGCTAGTCAACAACTGGAAGAATGAACGAGCCGTGCATTATAGTTTGAGAAATAGTTCAACTCAGACAGCAATCTCACAACAGCTATCTTCTTCTATTGAAGAAGCTATTACCATGGGTTTGGATTCGACTAAACCAGCTAATTCTCCGCTAACACCTGCTGAATATGAGAAATTAAAAAAAGAACAAAAAGTAATTAAGGAAGCCAAAAAAAAGGTCTTTGGCACATTAAAAGACGCTTTAGTCAAACAATATGGAAAAAATGTGCAATCATATATTTTAAGTAACAGAGTAATTCAAGATGTAGCGTTAGGTAAGGCTCAGCTCCCAAGTTATCGCATAGAACTCTTCAGGCAACTATCGACAGAATATTCCTTAGAAATTGAATCCTACTTGGACTAATTTCCAATTTTACCCTTAGCTTCCTTATCTTTATGATTGAGTAAAAAAATACATTATGTCTACTGATTCTTCCCCAATTATTGTCACCTCTGCTCTTCCATATGCAAATGGACCCTTGCACCTAGGCCACTTAGCTGGTGCTTATTTGACTGCAGACTTTTTTGTGCGTTACCATAGATTAAAAGGTGAGGATGTATTATTCATCTGTGGTTCAGATGAGCATGGAGTGCCCATCACAATTGCAGCAGAAAAAGAAGGAGTTACACCACAGGATATCGTTGATCGATATCATGAATGGAATAAAGACACCTTTCAAAAAATGGGCATCTCATTTGACTATTACGGACGAACAAGCAGTGCCGTTCATCGCGAAACCTCACAAGAAATTTTCACTGAACTCTATGAAAAAGGCTTCTTTAAATTAAATTCAGAAGAGTTATTCTATGATGAATCAACTCAAATGTTTTTACCAGATAGGTACGTTAAAGGAGAATGTCCCAACTGTGGGTATGGTGAAGCCTACGGGGATCAATGTGAAAAATGCGGTAACAGCCTAAATCCAACAGAGCTAATAAATCCTATTAGCGCACTAAGTGGGAAAACTCCCGTTCGCAAAGAAACCCAACATTGGTACATGCCGTTGGGAGAAATGCAGGATAAGCTTGAGTCGTGGATTAAGACACGTGAGCACTGGAAACCCAATGTAATGGGACAGATAAAGAGTTGGTTACAAGAAGGTTTAAACGATAGAGCGGCTACTAGAGACCTCAATTGGGGAGTTCCAGTCCCTTTAGAAGGTGCTGATGGCAAAGTACTTTATGTTTGGTTTGAGGCCCCTATAGGATATATATCCGCTACCAAGGAATGGGCCCAACAATCTAATAATCCAGAAGCATGGAAAAATTATTGGAAGAATGATGAGGCTAAACTATATCACTTCATTGGTAAAGATAATATTGTTTTTCACTGCATCATGTTCCCCATTGTACTCATGGAACACGGTAATTTCATACTTCCTGAAAATGTGCCAGCAAATGAGTTTTTGAATCTAGAAGGTAAAAAATTATCCACTTCCAGGGGTTGGGCCGTTTGGTTACATGATTATTTAGAGCATTTTGAAGCTGATTATCTTAGATACGCTTTAGGTGTGACTCTACCGGAATCTAAGGATTCAGACTTTTCTTGGAAAGATTTTCAAAATCGAGTCAATAATGAGTTAGTTGCTGTATTTGGGAATTTTGTAAACCGCGCTAGTAGTTTTATTGAAAAGTATGCCGATTCTATGGTGCCGCCATTGGTTGACCCGCAACCTATAGATGTAGAGATGCTTAGGGCTATAGATACACAGAGGCAAAAAATTGAATTCGCATATGAGCATTTTCGATTTAGAGAGGTGGTACAAGAAGGAATGCAGTTAGCTCGACTTGCTAACAAATATTTTACGGACACCGAACCCTGGAAAACACGAAAGACAAACGAAACAGCCTGTTTTAACTCTCTTCATGTAAGTATTCAGGTGGTTGCTGCGCTATCGGTTATAATGGAGCCTATCTTACCCGAAAGTATGAAGATGCTAAGGTATCAAATCGGATTATCTGATTCTACTAAATGGTCTGAAATCTCCTCTTCAATGCTGACAGTTGGGCAATCATTGCAAGCAGCTACCTTGTTATTCCAAAAAATTGAAGATGAGTCAATTCAACTAGAATTGGATAAATTACAAGACAGCCTAAAAGACCTATCAACTGAATCAAACGTGGATTATCCAGTCCTAAAATCACCCATTCAATTTGATGACTTTTTGAGTTTAGACCTAAGAGTTGGAGTTATAGTTGAGGTAGAAGAAGTTCCGAAATCGAACAAATTACTAGCTTTTAAGGTAGATATTGGGGTAGAAACGCGAACCATACTATCTGGCATTAAAAAGCACGTGGATAAAGACACGGTGATTGGTCAGAAAGTAACGGTGGTATGTAATTTGGAAAGTCGAACAATTATGGGTATTGAAAGCCAGGGTATGATCGTCATGGCTGAGTCACCTGAAGGTCGTTTACATTTTGTAGAAAGCCAGGCAGAAAAAGGTAGTATTCTATCATAAAACGAGATCAATAGATCATAATTTTGCCTGCCAACTTTACATATAAACTCGGGTGCACCTTTCATAAAGATGGTATAGGATTTGCCCTCCGATCTCCTTTAGCACATCAAGTGAATTTATGCATTTACCGAGAATATGATCAGGACGCTATCCTTCGATTACCTATGCAACGTTCTAAGGAAGGTATCTGGCAACATTTGGAAAAGGGTTTTGATTGGGAAAATTGTTGGTACACCTATTCAATTCAGGGTCCAACTAATTCGGCTTTTTTCGAAGCATCCAAGTTTGAAATAGCGGATCCTTATGCTTTTTATGTCGCAAACACCAATCATTATTTAGGGCTTTATAAGGCCTTAATCAAACGCCCTACCCCATTTGATTGGGGTGAAGGCACACAAGTTTTATTCGAAAATCCAAGTGATTTAATCATATATGAAGCTCATATAAAAGATTTGGTAGCACACCCATCTGCAAAAACCGATAATCAAGGAACCTATCTAGACTTTATTGAGGCTAGAAAAGGGGGTTTGCATCATCTCAAGCAGTTAGGGGTAAACGCTGTGGAGTTCTTACCCCTTCAGAAATTTGCGTATTATGAACCACCCTTTCAACAGCGTATTGAAAGTGGTTTAAGCAACACATGGAACCCAACCTCTGTCAATTATTGGGGCTATATGACCTCGTTCTTTCATGCTCCGGAAACGTTGTATGCCTCAGGGGAAAAAACGGACCATATGGCGCTAGTTGGGATAAATCCGAGAGCTGAGTATGAATTAAAATCCCTTATTAAAGCATGTCATCTGGAAGGTATTGCGGTGATTATGGATGTGGTGTACAATCATGCCTCCCAGTATGATTTAAATCCATTAAAATATTCCGATAAAGGTGGATATTATCGACTAGATCATCAGGGTAATTACCTCAATGATTCTTGGACAGGTAATGATTTAGATACATGCAAAGAAGCAACCAAAAATCTGATTTTCTCTTCGGTTAAACACTGGTTAACGGAATACAAAGTAGATGGATTTCGGTTCGATTTAGCGGGTATATTGGACTGGTCATGTATAGATGAGTTGACTGACTTGGCCCGCTCTATCCATCCTGGAGTTATGCTAATTGCTGAGCCATGGGGTGGCGAATACAAGCCAACAGGTTTTTCTGAGCGTAACTGGCCATCATGGAATGACAAACTAAGAAATACTTTTAAAGGGTACGATCCAATACACCAAAGAGGAATATTGTTTGGTGAATGGCCACAAGGAATACACCGATATACCGTAGAAAATCTATTTAGAGGTACTTTATTATCAGAGGAACAGGGTTTGTTTCATCATTCATCACATTCGGTTAATTATGTAGAGAGTCATGATGGGTATACATTAGGTGATTTCATACGTACTGCACTAAAACATGATCGTCGAAACCATGCACAAGACCATCATCAAGAAACAGACCATAATATCGAAGATGGGATTGAACAGGAAGTCATTCGTTTGCAAAAATTAGCTGGGTTTATGCTGTTTGTGAGTCAAGGAATCTGTATGATACATGCGGGGCAGGAATGGGCCAGAAGTAAAGTGATAACTTCTAATGAAAACCAAGGTACCGTCTACGATCATGATTCTTATAACAAAGATAGTGATGTGAACTACCTTAATTTTGATGAAAAAGACCGTTCTCTGGAGCTTTTCACTTATTATAAACGACTTATTGAACTTAGAAATGAAAATAAAGCCCTAAAAAATTCCGACTCCGAGTCTATTGTATTTAAAGTATATCAAGACCCATTACACATAACCTTCTCTATCAATGGCGATTCTGTAAAAAGTCCATATACTTATTTCATATCCATTAACTGCAATAGAACCGAATCCCATGAGATTATTCTGCCTAAAGGTAATTGGGAGGTATTAATAACGGATGAACTTGTGTCCGAAGGAGTATATGTGAAGACCTCCTATCTGGTACCCTATTCCTCGGGTATACTACTTCGTCAAAAGCAGTAAATGGTTTACTACACACTTTTTATCAGAAATTTCTACATTACAAGACAGCGCTAACTAAAGTATTTTCAGCACAATCATTAAAAATAGGAGTCTACATTGGCTATACAAACATCTACAGAAAGAGGATCCTGGAATTCTAGATTAGGTTTTATATTAGCTGCGGCTGGATCTGCCGTTGGATTAGGAAATATTTGGGGCTTCCCAACAAAAGTGGCTACTGAAGGGGGTGCCGCTTACCTAATTATTTATTTGTTATGTACCTTTTTAATTGGTTTTCCGGTAATGGTTGCTGAATTAAGTATAGGACGGGCTTCTAGAAGAAATCCTGTAGGGGCATTTAAAGCTCTTAGTAGTAACAAATTTTTTCCCTTAGTAGGTTTGTGGGGGGTTATTTGTGGCGTAATGATACTTTCGTTTTATTCGGTTATCGCTGGATGGGCGTTTGGTTATGCGATTGAGGAAATATTTTATTTCCTCGGATGGACTCAAATGGCCGATCTACTGACCGATACAGGAAACGGCTGGAAAAATGCTTTGCTGGCTGTCATATTTATGCTAGCCACTATAAAGATAATAACCGGTGGTGTAAGCGATGGAATAGAAAAAGCCACCAAAACCATGATGCCTCTTCTCATAGGTATTATTGTCATTATGATCCTTTACGTTCTCACCCAAGATGGAGCTATGGAGGGTGTAAGGGAATATTTACTGCCCGATTTTTCTCGTATAACCACAGATTTAGTCTTCTCCGCTATGGGGCAGGCTTTTTTCTCACTCTCCCTGGGAATGGGCGCGCTCATCACCTATGGCTCTTATCTGAGTAAAAAAGAAAATATCCCACAGGTAGCCGCTTTTGTTACACTGGCTGATGTAGGAATTGCTTTTTTAGCAGGTTTACTCATTATACCGGCTATGTATGTGGCTAGAAGCGCTGGAATAGAAATTTTTGTAGGCGACCAACTTGCGTCTAGTACTGACTTGGTATTTCAGATATTACCAGCACTATTTCATACAATTGGGGGATTTGTAGGGGTAACGCTAGGGGTTGTATTTTTCTTACTACTAAGCATAGCCGCACTTACATCCACCATTTCATTATTAGAGGTTCCCGTGTCTTATGTCATTGACGAACACCAAATGGAACGATCAAAAGCGGCGTGGTTAGTAGGACTGGGAGTCACCTTTATCTCAGTAATTATAGCCTTTCAAACTAGTTTAATCGGTAGCTTCAGTTATATTTTTAGCGACTTAGGCTTACCTATTGGTGGATTACTTATCTGTTTGTTTATAGCTTTTGTCTGGAAAAAAGAAGAAGCGCTCAATGAATTGGAACACGGCTTCCCTACCATCAAACAAAGCTTATTTGCAAAAGTTTGGCCTGTTTTTCTATATGTAATTTGCCCTGCTGCTATAGCGTATAACATCATCAGCAACTTCCTATAAACAGTTTAATTTGCTTAAAACTTGTTACTCAGGTTAAGTAGCTTTATTTTTATATATCCATCAACCCAATACTATTAGATGTCCAAAGTATCGACTGCCGATTTCCGAAATGGAATGGTTTTAAATATGGATGGTGTGTTATATGCCATTACTGAATTTCAACACGTAAAACCCGGTAAAGGACCTGCTTTCGTCCGGACTAAATTAAAAGGTATAGTTAACGACAAAAATATTGATAAAACATGGCGTTCTGGCGAAAAAACAGAAGCTGTCAGAGTAGAAACCAGAGAATATCAATACTTATACAACGATGGCGAGTCTTATTATTTTATGAATAATGCTACCTTTGAGCAAATTCCTGTTTTTCCTCATCAAGTAGAGCGCAAAGAATTTTTAATCGAAGGACAGAACTGTACAATTTTGTTCAATGCAGATGATGAGCAAGTGCTTTATGCAGAACCGCCGGCTCATTTAGTATTAAAAGTAGAACAAACAGATCCAGGCGTCAAAGGTGACACTGCACAAGGTGGCTCGAAACCAGCAACATTAGAATCAGGTGCGGTTGTAAATGTGCCTTTATTTGTAAATGAAGGTGAATTAATCAAAGTAGATACAAGAACTGGAACCTACTTAGAACGAGCTAAATAGAACGAACTACTGAACTAAGACTATTTAAAAATACATAGTCATCAAACAAAATTCTTGGTAGTGCAAGGATCTAATAATCAATTAGGTCGTTTTACCTACCTCTTACATTAATTTAGAAAGAGCTAACTACTTATTATGGATTTAAAATTAGTAAAAAAGATAATTGACCTAATCGCAGCTAGCGATGTAAACGAAGTAGCCATCGAAGAAGGCGATTTCAAAATAAAAGTAAAAAAACTGTCCGAAACATCTCAGGTCAGTTATACTCAACCCATGATTGCTCAGGCTCCCCAATCATCCGCTCCGGCTGTCACTCAAAATACCGAATCTTCGCACTTGGCAGATTCAACTACTCCTCCTTCAAATACCATTGAGGCACCTATTGTAGGTACCTTTTATCAAGCACCCTCCCCTGATTCGGATCCCTTTGTGAAAGTGGGTGATAAGGTTCAATCCGGTCAAACGCTCTGTATTATTGAGGCAATGAAGATAATGAATGAAATTGAATCAGACTGTTCTGGCACGATAACCGAAATATTAGTTTCTGATGGTACACCGGTGGAATTTGGTCAACCACTTTTTTCAATTTCTAAGGACTAGTTTACATGTTTAACAAAATCTTAATTGCGAATAGAGGTGAAATAGCCCTCCGTATAATCCGTACATGCAAAGAAATGGGCATCCCTACGGTTGCTGTTTATTCAACTGCAGATAAGGACAGTTTACACGTTAAATTTGCAGACGAAGCAGTATGTATTGGGCCTGCTTCAAGTAAAGAAAGTTATTTAAAAATCCCCTCCATATTAGCGGCTGCAGAAATTACAAATGCCGATGCCATTCACCCAGGATATGGGTTTTTAGCAGAGAATGCAGAATTCTCTAGAATTTGTGAAGAACACAATATTAAATTTATTGGGCCCTCACCCCAGGCTATATCTTCCATGGGTGATAAAGCAGTAGCCAAAGCAACGATGATCAATAATAAGGTCCCCGTTGTGCCAGGAAGCGATGGAGTTGTCACCAATTATGAAGATGCCAAAAAGGTTTGTGACAACATTGGTTTTCCTGTAATAGTTAAAGCCTCTGCAGGTGGTGGTGGGCGTGGAATGAGAGTGGTTTTGAACGCCTCAGAACTACAAAAAAACTTCGAAATGTGTCGCAATGAAGCCGAAACAGCCTTCAATAATCCAGCTGTTTATATTGAACGCTTTGTTCAAAACCCACATCATGTTGAAATTCAAGTTCTAGCCGATCAACACGGCAACGCTATTTCTCTAGGGGAAAGAGATTGTTCGTTACAACGTAGGCATCAAAAAATCCTGGAAGAAGCTCCTTCTCCCCTTGTAACGCCAGCTCTGCGAGAAAAAATGGGCCAAGCTGCTATAAATGCAGCACTTTCAGTTCAATATGAGGGTGCGGGTACCGTAGAATTTCTGGTTGATGATGAACTCAACTTCTATTTCATGGAAATGAATACTAGAATACAAGTTGAGCACCCTGTGACCGAACAAATTACTGGATATGACCTGATCGAAGAGCAAATTAAGGTTGCTGCTGGGAAATCTATCGCCGATTATCAGGTCAACTTGTCTGGTCACTCCATAGAATGCCGCATAAATGCAGAGGACCCTGAATTTAATTTTCGACCCTCTGCTGGTGAAATAACCGTCTTTCATCCACCAGGAGGGCAAGGCGTTCGACTAGATACCCATGTTTATTCAGGTTACCGGATACCACCATATTATGATTCAATGATAGCAAAACTTATAGTTACTGCTAAGACAAGACCAGAGGCAATCATAAAGATGCGTAGAGCACTACAAGAGTTTATTATAGAGGGAGTCAAAACAACCATTCCCTATCACATACAGTTAATGGACGATCCTGACTTCAATAAAGGGTCTGTTAGCACCAAATATTTAGAAACTTCTTTTACCTATAAGGCCGAATAAAAAGTCTAATCATAAAATAATAGAACCATATGAGTACACCAAGTCATCTATTTTACACCAAGGATCATGAATGGGTTCACATTCACGATGATGGTACAGCAACTATTGGCATAACTGATTTCGCTCAAGGCGAATTAGGAGATATAGTTTTTGTCGAGTTAAATGATGTGGGTGATGTATGTGAAAAAGAGGATACTTTTGGTACTGTTGAAGCAGTAAAAACAGTGTCCGATCTCTATGCTCCCTTAGATGGAGAAATCATTGAAATTAACGAAGCACTTGAAGACGAACCTGAATTAGTGAATGACGATCCCTATGGTCAAGGTTGGATGATTAAAATTTCCATTTCAAATCCTGATCAAAAATCCGAATTATTAGATTCTGAAGCCTATCAAGCACTTATTTAAAAGCATGAGCCGTCACAATGAATGGATTCTAATTTTAGACTACGGGTCCCAACTCACCCAGCTCATAGCTAGGCGTCTTAGGGAACTCAATATCTACTGTGAAATACACCCTTACAATATCGATTTAGCTCAGGTTTTAACACCTCAACCCTCCGGAATTATTCTCTCTGGTGGTCCAATGAGTGTAAACGACGATGGTGCACCCCATCTTCAGCCCGGTATTTTGGAGTTTGACTCTCCTATTTTAGGTATTTGTTATGGTCTTCAGCTACTCTCCCATACTTTAAACCCCGGATCGGTTGAACGAGCGGAAAAAAGAGAATATGGACGAGCTCATCTGATAATAAATGACGATCAAGACTTACTCAAAGATATTCCTCAGAACTCAGTCGTATGGATGTCACATGGAGATCATATAGAAGAGATAGATGCAAATCTTGAAATCATCGCTCAGACTAAGAATGCTCATGTTGCCGCTATTAAGCATCGCACTAAACCGATTTATGGAGTTCAATTTCATCCAGAAGTAGCTCATACAGAATATGGAACTCAATTACTCTCGAATTTTGCACTTGGTATCTGTGGGTTAGTTGGGGACTGGACTGCTTCTTCTTTCATTGATGAACAAACCGAAGCCATTAGAAGTAAAGTTGGTGAGGATAAGGTACTGTGCGCATTGTCAGGCGGAGTGGATTCTACCGTAGTTGCAACACTTCTGCACAAAGCTATTGGTGAACAGTTATTATGTGTATTTGTAGATAATGGCTTACTGAGAAAAGATGAATTTGAGCGTGTTCTACGACTCTATAAAGAAGAACTTCATTTACCGGTGAAAGGTGTTGATTCGTCAGAACTTTTCTTAGATCGATTAACAGGAGTTTCCGATCCTGAAGAAAAAAGAAAAATTATTGGTAAAACCTTTATCGATGTTTTTGACCAAGAGGTAAAAAATATCGATGCCTTCAAATATTTAGCACAAGGCACGCTTTACCCCGATGTTATCGAGAGCGTCTCATTTAAAGGACCTTCAGCTACCATTAAATCACATCATAACGTGGGTGGTTTACCTGATAAAATGAAACTTCAACTCATTGAACCAGTGCGTGAGTTATTTAAAGATGAGGTTCGTGTAGTTGGTCGAGCTTTAGGTATTCCCGATCATTTTATCGACAGGCATCCATTCCCTGGACCTGGCTTAGGAATACGTGTGGTTGGAGAGCTAAGTCGTGAGAAGTTGCATATATTACGTGAGTCCGATGCTATATTTATAGAAGCACTAGTTGAATCTGGTTTGTATAAGGAAACTTGGCAAGCTTTAGCGGTACTTCTACCCGTGCAAAGCGTGGGTGTTATGGGCGATGAACGAACCTATGAGTACACTATTGCTTTGAGAGCTGTAACCTCTACCGACGGTATGACCGCAGATTGGGCTCACCTACCCTATGAATTTTTAGCAGAAGTTTCCAATCGCATTATCAATGAAGTTAACGGGGTTAACCGAG
>Ga0233432_10003283_pt1 | contig 14702 bp, 13 predicted proteins | sample SI_122_August201_6_FD_179870 | JGI IMG/M metagenome (GOLD analysis project Ga0233432, IMG submission 179870) | Seawater microbial communities from Saanich Inlet, British Columbia, Canada - SI_122_August2016_10_MG | ecosystem: Environmental > Aquatic > Marine > Inlet | place: Canada: British...
TTATACCATTTAACACAAACAACCAATCAATAATTGTTACTAGGGTTCCTGTAAGACCATAAAAATCGCTTTTTTTGTCTTCAAACTGTATTAAATCTTTAAATGCTTTGTAAAATCTTTTTTCGTCGTCTGTTATTGCTTCTTTATCTATTAATTTCTTTTTAATTTTAGCCAAGAGACATGTCGCTATAGATTGCCTTTGGCCAACTTCAAATGTTCTATATCTGTTTATAAAATAAGAATAGTCTTCTGATTTATAATCGATTAAATTTTCTAAGGTATCAGATACAGCATTCGTAAATTCTGTAATACCTGCACCTGCCGCAGCACCAATCCCAGCCCCAGCGGCTGTCACTCCAGTAGCCCAAGCCCACAGAGCCTTTCCGGTGAAAGCAGCAACCCCTATCGCACCAAGATACACCACCGCAATCGCCCCAGCCCCGGCAGATACTGCTATAAGACCATATCCCGCCCAATTTAATTCAAAAGAAAAATTAAAAAATTCTTCGGGAGTTATCTGGCTAGAAGAGGCACCTTCTCCTTTATCTTCCAATACTAATTCTATTACACCTTGAGACATGTTATATCACCTGCAAGGTTTCGGAGAGATTTGTAGGAATCTTGATGGTCTCTCCAAGATCAATGTGGTTTTCTGTTGGCTTGTTGTTGAAAGAAGCAATAACCCACCATAGTTTTGGATCGGAGTAATACTTTGAAGCTAGCAATTGAAACGTATCACCATATTTCCAAATATATGGTTCGAATCTTATCTTTTGCTTTTCGCTTTCGTCAATTTGTCTAAATCTTTTAGATCGAAATTGAGTTAGACTCTTAATACCTTTTTTGTCAAAAGTATCTTTGTACATATCATCTTTATTTGTCGCTTTTCTGTTTTGTTTATATCTAGACATATTTTATCCTTAAAATGGGAAATTATCCTGTGGACCTAGCCAATCACCGGTATTTGCGTCAACACCTAAGTCGGAATCATGCAATACACTAAGTGTAAAGGAGAGTTCAAAGTTCTTAGCATAAAAGTTTCCACCACCCTCGGCAAACATTCCCAAGCTTAGGGTCGGTTTAAATGATATTCCATCAATATACCCCAAAAGACCTTCTGTCCCGTCTTGAGATCTAACTAAATTACCAAACTTTACACGAAGCAAAGGTGCTTTGGCCATGGTTCTAACATTACTAGAAGCAAAGTTACTAGTTGTAGTGGTCTCACCAGAGACAGCATCAAAAGTATCGAATGAAGTCACAACAGAATTTCCTGCTTCACCAGTAAAAACTTCTGCTGACTTTAGGTAAGCTGGGTATAGCATCTGAGAGAATTTTGAGAATTTTGTTTGATTCTCTTTGGCCTCGGCTACTGAAGCCGCCGGCACATTAAAAGAAAGAGCAACAGTTCTCTTGGTATTTTGAAAAGAAGCAATGGGGTCCATTCTTCCAAAAACATCTTCGGAGTTCCAACTGGACTTGAAGTCTTGGGAGATATTTGTAAGAAAAGCAGGAAATGCTACCTTACGAGAACTTATCATACTTTTTATTTCAAGTTCTGCACCGGTTGAGTTTACATAGCTCTGAACTAAATCTCTATACGTAGCCATTATTTATTCCCCATTGAAGTTTTATATACACCTTTCTCAATCAATCCATCCATCGCATCACCATCTATCTTAATAACTATGTCTGCATTGAAAACATTCTTGATTTGATCTGCTAGAGAATTGATTGTTTGCATTTGAGTAACAGAACTCTTGGTCATGAGACTGGCTGATTTACCAGTCGTTATCAAGGCAATGTTTTCAAGTTCTGCCTTGATGTCTGACTTATCTACTTTATCCAAAAATTCTGCTAGTGCTCCCATTCTTTGTGAAAAAACTAAATCCACAGCGATATCAGCTGTTCCGCTGAGGGCACCCATAAGTCCGGCTATTTTTTCTAGTCCAGCCATAGAATCTATAAAAGTAGCCAATCCAAGAGCAGCAAGTCCAATGCCGGCACCAATCATAAAAGCTGCTGCGCCTACTGATAATAATACTCCAACAGCAGCAGCTGTGAGAATACCTTGTGGTCCGGTCACCAAGCCTATTAGAGCAGACATTAGTACGGCAAACGCGATTGTAAAAGCAACAATCCCAACAGTAGCAGCAATAAGTTGCTCTCCCGTTAAATTTGCGAACGCTTTAACAAACTCAGCCATTCCAAGAGCAGCAAGTCCAATACCGCCACCAATCATAAGCACTGCTGCACCCATAGCCATCATCGGCCCAACACCAGAAGCAGTGGCTTTATTAACCAGCATTTGTGTTTTGAGTTTAGATCTCTGTACCATTTGCAGCCGCAATTCTGCTGATGCCTGTGCTTGTGTTAAAGTATTCTTGGTAGTTTTTTGACCAATATCAATCAAGTCAGCAACCTTTTCTTTTGCTTGTAATCCTAGTTTTGTAATCTTCTGGGCGATTTCTGTCTGTCCAAGGGTTGCATTATATAAAGAAGCCGCAGCTTTTTTTGTTAACAACCCTATGTTCTTAAGTAACCCAAAAGAAACAAAATTCAGCATTTTTCCTATACCGCCTAAACCTGTTGCAAATAAAAACAATCCAGCCATCCCGCCTACAATAGTTCCGAAATATCCTTTGGTAAAATCATCTAGCTTTGTTATACCGTCTAGTACAAACTGAAGCACTGTTCCCATTGCCTCTAATGCTGGAGCAAAAGCTACCGCGAACTCTCCCAGAATCAATTTTAATTTTTCTAGGGTTGGAGTTACGTCTTTCATTACTTTATCAAATTCTGCTTGGGCATTCGTTGATTGTTTCATTTGAGCTTCGTAGTTTTCATATTCCGACATAGACATACCAAAGATTTTATTTGCTTCTGCCATGTCTGTGATACCAGCAGCATTTGCAATAGCTTTCTGTGTGAACTTATCCATTGATCCAAATGATTGACCGGTTGCTTGAGTTGTGCTGATTAGTGTCTTTATTCTTTCGTCTTCAGTCATCATTAACATTTCTGTTGCTGATAATTGAGAACCCAAGATAGAGTTAAGTTTTCCAGCACCTTCTGCCGCACCAGCAAAAGTATCAAATTTCTCAACCATTCCTAAAAGTGTTCCTGTTTCGACACCAGCGGCTTTTGCTGCCGCTGCGATTCCAGTAAACACATCTATTGATTTATCTCCATATACAGCAAGGGTTTTTAGAGAAGCATCATAATCTGATAACATTTTGGAAGTTGTTATACCTATTTTAGTTCCCATCATACCAATTTTCTTAGAAGCAGCAAGAGCCTCGGTGCCGGACATTCCCATAAATTTGTTCATGTTATTTAACATGTCTGTACTTTGTTTCGCTGATACTCCGAGTTTCCCTAGGGAAGCAACCCCCAACGTTAAGTCCTTTTGAACCCCTGGAGCACTTCTGTGAAAGTCGTTGAAACCGGCTAACAACCCAGCCATAGCCTCTCCACCCTCAGCAGCTGTGATGCCAAATCGATTCCCTTGTTTTTGAACCTTTATAAGAACATCGTTATAACTATTAGCCAATCCTGTTGTCGCTGCAAATTTTGCTGAGGCATTATCAAACTGTGTTGCCATACTCAATGTGGCTTTAGCTACGGTGTTAAAGGCGGCAGTTGCTAAGTTCTGAACATTAACAACATTTTTAAAAGCCAAAGAGAATTCTAAAACACCCTCTGTAGACGTTAACATTCTCTTGGTAAGATCCCCAAACCGAAAGGCAACATTTTTAGTGGCCATCCCAGACTTTAAAAGACCATAAGTCATACTAGATAAAAACCCTTCAGCGTCTTTTGAGTTTTTTCTTTGCGAATCAGATAAAAGTCTATATTCTTTTGTCTCTTCACGTAATTTTACTATAATCTCATCAAACTGTGCCTTCTCTTGCTCTCTTGTAGCTATTTTGTTCTCTGCTTCTTTTATCTCCTGCTGAACTTGCTTTAATCTTTCTCCTTCTGTCTTAAGAGCTTCTTCTCTCAATTTTTGTAAATTTTTCTCCTCGGCATTTAAAGCTTCTTCAGTATCACGTACAGCCTTAAGTGCCTTGTTATAGGCATCAAAAGCAGCCGCCATGTCACCAGCATTAGCTTGCCTCTCAGCTTCTAGAGCCAATATGAGTCTTTGTTCGGATATCTCCTCTTTCGTCAGTTCAACGCTTTCTCCCTTGAGTTTTTTCATTTCTTTTTCAAGTTCAATACGTTGTTTCAGTAGTTCATTTTGCTTCGCCAACTGTTCGGGGGTTTGTTCACTCATTTATTATCCCTCATGCTTGAAAGGCCAGGAGACACTTGTCTCACTTTCAAACTCCGATATTGATTGGTCTAGCTCTGCTTTTCTCTTCATGGTCATTGGGTGTTCTTTTCCCATTTCCATTATCGCGTCTAGATAAAATTTTGTTCTTGCGACTGCTTTAATATAAGACTTAACTTGCTCTGGGTGTCCTTTAATAGAAAATTTCTTTTCATTCTGTTCTTCTTTCATGAGAGCAGATAAATTAATCAAATCAACATCAATTCTAAAATCAACTCCATACATCGCTTTTAATATATCTTTCGTTATATTACCTACTACGGCTTGTAGAGAGGTTTCTCTCAACAAATTAAAATCAATACTCTTCATAAAAAATCCTCTTTGTAACATAAATAGTTTTATAAAAGAAATGCCCTATAAGGGCACTATATGTTTTATCTCTTAGTTTTTTCATACTCTTTCTTTTCATCTTCTGCTTGTTTATTAAGCCTCTTAATCCACCACAATCTTAAACCCACAGGGAGATTATATGCCTCTATAAAAGACCATCCTCCAAAATGCTTTAATATGAAAAACTGCTCATAGACTTGCTCCATATATTTAGGAGTCAGGCCAAAAAAAGTCCGCATTAAGCGGAACCTCCAGTTCCTGCTGATGTCCACAAGATTCACATTCAAAAGCGCTTTTAATTTCAACGTTTGGATTGGCTATTCTATAACACTTCTTCAGATGAAAAGAATCAGAAGACAACATAGTATCAACAAATTGATTAATAAGAGAAACTTCACTATACCCTTCTACACTTACTATAATCTTTTTAAAATGACCTGTTACTGTTTTGGTAAGTCCTTTAATTCTTGTTTTCTTTTTAGCCAGCTTCTCAGAAACCATAGCCATTTCATCTTTACCGGTTAATAGTCTAAATTTTACTTTATATTTTGAAGCCGGCATTGTAGTCTGAAAATAACCATCCTCAGTTCTTACCATACTATCCTCTTCACTTTCCATACTTTCTTTGATGACAGGCTTATCTAAGTCAAAAACATGTTTACTTTTTGCCTGACAGTTTGGGCAACTCACCTGAGTCTCATAAGCATTTCCATATCCCGAAGAGCGCGCTGCAATGATCATAGCATTTCTGTCACCAGAATACATAGAAGATGGTGAAACTCTTTTATCTACAATAACATTTTCCATGAATCTCTCAATAGCTAGTCCTTTTTTAAGCAACTGTTCCGAGGATAAGATATCTTCATCTTTTGCGGTCATGAAATATATTTCAATTGTTTCTTGTCCGTGTAGCGGATGTCCTTCGGGGTATGAACCACCAGAAGGCAATGTTACAAACTCTGTTGGTCTTACGAACTTTAAACCAGGAGTTTCTGCAGGTGCTTCAGGAGCTTGATCTTTTGCTCCGAAGCGATTTTGATTATTTCTCATTTTTACCTCTTTGTTAATCTGTTAATTCAGCTTCATCGTATGAAACTGTTATTATTATTTCTGAAAGTGTTTCGACTTCATAGGACAATTCTCCGCTGTCTACTGAAGTGATTATAGCATTTTTAAGTGTCCATTTTTCTAAGAGACCGCCATCTGCATCTAATTGTTCTATTACAAAATCTTTTATGATTTTATCTTTTGCTATCCCATCTTTGGATTTGTCAAAAGAATATCTGGATTCTTTAATGAAAGAATATAACATGTGTTGTTTTGTTGGGCCACCCACAGCCATATCATTCTTAAAGTCTATAATCCTTATAATAACATCTTTCCATGATAAGATACCGGGATATTTTATCTTATGATTTATCAGTGTATATTCTTCTTTGCTGATCTCAAAAGAAGGCTTGGTAGCAGATTTGGCCCACCACCAATATCCCTCTTCGTAATAAGGACTTGCTGGAGAACCAGCATCCATAATACGAAACCGGTAAGGTCTTACCGGCTCTATAATATCTTTTTTCTCAGACCAAAAAGCCATCTATTCTCCGAAAATTATTGTGTTGGGGGAAGTATAGTATTACCAGTTAAAGGATCAAATGTATCAATTTCTTCTCCAGTTACAGGATCGTATTTCATACATGTTGCCCAGTCATACTTCATCTTCATATCTATTTCGCGTAGATCGTCGCCCTCATATACAAACTCACCAAATTCTACACCGGTCAAGAAAGGATTATTAAGAGTCCATTTCTCTAGAGCTTGTCCTTCAGCATTTAATTGAGTAAGGATAACACCTTGAATATTAGCACCGATTGCTGATTTTTTCTTAGACATTGTAGCAAATGAGCCATTTTGACTAGCTGGTACAATATATCCAGAGTTCATAAGAATTTTGTGTGTTGCAAAAACTGCATCTGGTGATACTGGGTCTACCATTTTTACACTGATCTCATTCCACTCAACGTGTCCTGGGAAATGATACTGGTTATCCAAAAACTTATGAGTTACTGAGGTAACTGTGTAAGATGGAATCGTAGCTGATTTAGCATACCAGACTACCGAAGTAGTGGTATTTGGTAGATCTCCAAAAGCCATGATTTGTATTGCAAACCTATATTTTCTTTTAGGTTCTATAATATTTGATTTTTCACTCCAAAAAGTCATTATGTTGTTCTCCTATATGTATACATAACTAGTGTCAGGCTAGAATTCTACGCCTGTTCTTGTGACGATAAAGTCAATAACAATGTATTCAATCGCTCTTGCGGGCTTAACAAATACTTTTGCGTATAAGATATTTCTATCAATTAAATCGTCTGTTGTTGTGCTGGTATCCAAAACCAACTTATAATCTGTGATACCAAATCTTGTTTTTACACTTGAAAGAAGTGGATCAGCTTGTGACAGGAATCTATTCCATGTTGCTTGAATATTTTGTTCAAAAAGAATTGTATCAGCAATCAAGCCAACTTTCTTTTTAAGATAAATCATCAAACGACGAACATTAATTCTATCTAATGCAGATGGTGTTTGTTGAAGTGTTTTCTGACCGAAAATAACGATCTCTCCAACAGCAGGGAATCGAGCAATAGGGTTAACATTGACTTGATATAGCTCATCTCTTTGTTTCTTTGATAGGGTCTTAAGTGTACCGATAACTCTTGGGCCATTGTTTCCACCGAGAACACTGAGTCCACCGCGATTAAAACCAGCAGGAGCAAACCAAGGACCATCAGAATTAGCTTCTGAGAAAGCCATAGCTCCAATTGCGCCAACTGATGGAGGAACAATAAGAATCTCATCATTTCCGGAAAGTGTGTCGCGGAGTTTCAAGCGAGGTGCATAAGTTGCAGCATAACTTGTATTTAAATCGCGAGAAGAAGCCTGCGCTAATATACTACTAACTTCTCCACCACTTCTGATACCAGAGTTTTCAAAGGTATCCAAGAAAGAATCATCCATGTCTATAACGACCATAGCGTCACCTCTTTCTTCAATTTTACGAATCATCTTGTTTTGAAGCCCTGAATCAGTCATGCCTGGTATAGATACTACATCATATCTAATAGATTCTGGATCTGCTGCTATTTCAATAGCTTTATCCATAGTGTAGTAAGCATAGTTGCTTTTAACTGTTTTTCCGCTAAGAATAACAGCACTTGAGAAAGGATCAACTTGTGTAATGTCAAGTCCGTCACATCCCCCGAATAGAGGAACGTTGAATTGCTTGACTCCTTTATCCAACAATCCTTTGGTGCCGGAGATGTTTGTATATGTATAAGATGTAGTAGCTGCTAAGGAACCAGAATCCCAAAACCACAATCCATTGGCATCTTCTCTCATTTCGTCTAGAGTGAAAATTTGACTAACTTCTGTAGAGTTTGCAGTTACATGAGCATCTAGGCCAGCTGGTAAACCGTTAGCGAAATCTGAGTAGTCTCCACTACTCCATGCAGTTTTGTTTGAGGAGTTTGAGCTACCCCATACATGTCGCAGTCCGTGAACATCTGTGTTATTGTAGTTTCCGCCCATCTTAGAGCTTTGTTCTGTAAGTCTCAAATCTGGAAAAAGGAAAGAAGCCGTCATATCAACAGGCATAGAGGCAAATAGATCAGCATCTGCGGCAGTACCATAATTGTAAGCATTACCTTTTACCCAAGCATGCAAATGAGCATCATCACCATCAACACCGGCAGTACTAGTAATACTAGAAAAATGGTTGGCTCCGTCTCCACCAGGAGTGGGAACAGTTAAATGAGGTGTAGGTGTCTTTGCTGTTATGAGCAGAGTTCCGTCGCCGGTGGCTGGAGCTGTGTACATTCCCAATGTAGCTATCAATGCTAAAATTCTATCAGCTGTTGGAATATTACCTGGTGTATCACTGACACCAAGATCTGCTGTATTGCTGGAATTGAAAGCAACATCAGAATCAGCAGCGAGTTTTGACCCATTAAAAGTAAAAGTATGTGTTTCTCCGTTTAGCACTAAAGTTACTTCATCACCAGCGTTTGGGGTGGAGTCTAGGGTCGCACTTAAAACAGCCAGAGTTCCGAGATCATTTTCAGTATCTCCGAATGTATGAACCCCAGAGGAACCATAAGCTAGAGTAAATCCTTTGATTCTAGAAGGTCCGTAGAAACCAAATGGTAGAGCATAACTATCAGATAGTCCAGCCTTCCATGCATCAGACATTTCAATACGAACATAGTTCGAACGATTTGGGTAATCACCAGTAATATTGAATACTTTGTTTGTAGTATCCCATACACGATCTTCATCACCAATTTTCTTAAGAATGAAATTAGCTGAGGCTTCATTTAGATTAAGGTTTGCGAATGTTTCAATAGCATTTCCCGCAGCGTCAATAACACTTAGAGAAAAAGAAGAATCTGGTTTACTTACAGTACCCAAGTTCAAGTCATGAATTTTAATTCCGTAATTTTCTTGTATCCATTCGCCCTCGTGAAGAGAAACAACACGGAAAAGCTTCGTAGCATCTTGTGCTGACCAAGTACTTGGAGTACTACTAGGATTATCATTTCTGGAAATAATCCAGCCAGACTTAGCAGCAGACGCTTCCTTTAAATTAGACAAGTAAGATGTAGACCCAGAAACTAGAGGCATTAGAATACCATATTGTTGACCTGCGGAAGAAGATACATCATCCACCAATTCTTTAACAGCCTGTTCAAAAGTCTCACCGACAAAGTAAGATTCAGTTGTGGCGAAGTTAGTTGAATTAATTTTTTGTGGATTAGTATTCAGTACATCTCTGATAAATCCTTGTTTTTGATCTGGACCAAAGTGAAAAGTGTAAGTTTCATAAGCACTATTTGAAGACCAAATATCAAGTTTGAAGGTACTAGGTCTTCCGGAAGCTTGTGACTTAATTAATTGAGCTGTAGAAGAAGTTACAACACTTCCTCCTGCTGGAATCCCTCTAAGAGTAGCAGCAGATCCTGTTGTGTAAATTACAGCAGCAAGAGAACCAGTAGCACCGGCAGTAACAGAAGCAGAGGGCATAATGAAAAGACCATAAGCATGGGTGTTTTCAATAGCAGTGGCGGGTGTATTAACAAGTCCACCAAGGTTCCAACCAGCCTTTGTGTCGGAAGCTTCTGAAGCAGAACTCTGCTCTCCAAGTAATCGTATAAATGTTACTGGGGAAGTTTTTGAAGCCAAATGCGCCTGTGCTGCATAAGCTGCGTAAGTTGGTCCATGGCGATTACCATCTCTCCAGACATCAACTTTAGTCCCTGGTTTACCAGCTTGTGGTGCACCAAAAATCTCAATAAAACTGTCAAGATCTTTAACTTTTACCGGTTTCATTGCTGGTCCTTTCAGGGAAGTACCAATCAAAAGGATTCCATCTTCAGTTGTTTCTGCTGGAATCTGGCTCTGGTCAATCTCGTTAAGTTGTACGCCTGGTGAGGCAAAATCAAATTTTCTAGCCATTTAAATTCTCCTATATAAATGTATTCATGAGTAAATAGTACAATAAAAGCTCAAACTACTATTCTCTATATTTGTTATTTTTCTTTTTCCATGGAAGTTCATCCCCGAGTACAACTCTTTCTCTGGATATCTTGATCTCAACAACAGTTTCTCTCTTGGTAACTTTCGGTTTGTCTCGGTTAGTACCCTCTCCGGTTAAGTATCCTAGTACCTTGATCATGACCTTAGTTTCGAACATTCTTTCTTCTTCTCCGATATTAGTTGAGTTTTGATTTTCGTTAAAAGAAGAGTCTATAAAGGCTTCATATCTATGATTGTCTATTGTATAAAAAAAGGAATTACTTGGAGAGTTTCCTCTTAATTTTATAAATGGAGCTAAAAGATCGTTCATTTGTTGTTCGTATTCTGTTCTCAATGTGATTGTATATGAAACGTTCATATATACTGGTGTCGGTACATAATATTCATCATATACAATCTTCTTATTTTTATAACGACCAGTCTCATCACCATTCTTAATTGATTTAGCTTTGTCTTTGTTGGCAAAGTTCCTAGTTTTTTCTTGATTTATTACACTGGCGATCTTAAAGCTTCCACCTTTATAGTCTGCTTGTTCAAATAAATTCGGTTTTATAGCTCCTTGAAAACCAGTATCTAATTCAAAGTTCTCTCTGTTGATAGACATCAAAGGAAGTCTGAGTTTACCTACATTATCTCGTAATTCTTTATTATTCTTTATTTGGTAAGATCTTTCTGCACCGAGCCATATAACAGGTACTTTTTCATACCCTTTGTTTGTTTTCGTATGAAGATTCAAGTCTTCATCAACATATCTGAACAACCCAAGATCAATTGTCTCTAGAGAAGAGGGTTGTAGTCCTAATTCGTTTCCAATTTTTTGCATTTATTCATTACTCCGCGTTAAATAATCCATCTCTAGCTCTTATACACTCTGCGTGTACTTCAAAACGATGATCAACTTGTCCAAACAGCAGTTTTGGCTCAATGAGTTTTACAATCTCATAAAACACCTCTCCATATCTGACGAAATCACCTTCTCTAACTAAAAGATCTTGATCTTCGGTCAATCTTCTCTTATGAAACATGACTTTTATCTTTGTTGCTTTGTCTATAGACATATTTTCCAAAAAATTTGTCTCAATCCCTTGGTATTCTACTAATGCCGAGACTCGTACTGGTGGATAAAAGGTTTTTTCTATGGCTTCTCCATATAAAGGGTGAAACTGAGTATTATCGTAATCTATTCCGAAGTATAAGATTTCTTGACCAACAACTCTTTCAATAATCTCATCATTAACTTGCTTAACAAGGTCTCTTTCCTTTTTCCCAAAGAACATTGGAGGAGGAGGTGCTGCTGGTTTTTTCCATTTGTTATCTTCTGACATGGACTTTTATCCTCTTTTTGTTTTCTGTTATATTTTGTTGCCCTTTTAGCTTATCTGCAAGGTATCTCTCAAGTGCTGCGAGGATTCTTTCATTAATATCATCTATGCTAGCTTTGTTCTTAAGAAAGTAAGCAGTTTTTTGTAGTTTTTGTACAGGATAATCAGTGAACATACTAACACCGGCCTTCATTTCTATTACATCGGCCTGATCTAACTCTTCTGGTTTTAAATCCCCACCGTCTTCATATGACATCACAATATTGGGATCTTTTTCTTTGTCCCAAGTGTCTTGGTTTAGTGCTAGTTTACCTGCGAGTTCGTCGCTGCTTGTAACAAGGTTTAAAAAGTCTGCTATGTGTTTATAGCCCGCTTGTTTCATATTTTCTGGGATTTTATCTTTAATTTCCATAATGTCTAGACTTGTGTAATCCTCAAAGGAAATAGACTCAAGGTATTCTCCACCAAAATAGTCTGTTTCTCCCATCTCTCGTTCGTCTTCATTCCACCAAGAATCATCGGGGAGATTAAAGTCTCGCATAACATTCTGAACATTGTGTCTTTCTGCTTCTATGACTCCATATTCTTCTAATTGATATTCTATTAGCTGAATGGCTCCATCTTCATAGTAATGATCAAAAACATTAAATTTTTCAACAATATCAGGAAGATTTGTTTCCAAGCCGTCCACATAAGAGGTATCATCAAAATCGTTTCCATCATAAACCAATTGAATTTGCCACCTATTTTCATCATATTTTGAAACAAAAACATTGTCAGTTTCCGGAAGACCGTAATAATCCGGAAAATAACTATCAGCAGCATCAACCACAGCATTACCAATTTCCGAATCGTTTGTATCTGAGGGAATATTCATTTGAAAAGTTACTAATAAACGCCACCGGTAGTATGGTTCACCATCATAATCTTCTTCTACATCCCAAGTACATGAGACAAAGCCACCGACGGTATTGTGAATATTATCAAAGATTTCATTCAACCTTTGACTCATAACCTCAGTAGTGTTCTGTCCGATTGTACCCATTAAGGCTTCTTCTACGTCTGGTTCATACCTAACAGCACTTCCTTGAAGCACAACATCTCTATTATATTTACGAAACAACATCGGTAAAGTTTGTGCAACAGAATGACCTGAGTCTTGATAACTTCCGCCGTATCTTGTAAACTTAGACAAAAAGATTGTTGGCTTGCCCAAGTCTTCTGAGCCTTGCTTGATAATCTCTTTAATTTCTTTTTCTTGTATTTTAGATACTTTATCAGTAACAGCATCTACAAATCCTGGATATTGTGGGCCGTAAATTTTTCCTTGTGGAACAGCAAGTCTAACAGGCTCAGAATTTTCGTCTTTATGAAAAGTAACATTTTTGATTCTAATTCTGGAGGTGGGCACTAATTCTCCAACATCTGGTCGTTTTTTATCATAAAAAATCTCTTGGTCATCCATGTTATCTAAGGACTCTTGTGTTGGCGGGAACATCTTAAAGTCTTTTGCTGGTATAACATAAGCAATCATTCCGTTCCCATAGGCTTCCGAGAGAGCGCACTTATTATACTCATCAAATCTATCAAGTCCTTTCTCGCTTGGAAGAGAGTGACAAGATTGAATTCCTTCGTGGTCTGACATTCTAAATACATCAACAGGGTGACGAGAATAAATTACATAATTTTTTACCAAATACTTATCGATGTTATTCATCAAGTCTTCCATAGAATCATTAACATAAGTTGAATAGTTCTCAAAAGATTAAAAATTTACACCGATAGCATTGAAGAAAAATTTCAATTTACCAGCAGATCTTTTTGAACCAAGCCAATAGACTTGAGCATCGTAAAACTTCATTATTTTTCTGTATTCGTTTGCTGTGTGTTTTATATTCGGATCAGTTATATCGGATGGTAGTGTATATTTTACATCGGCTGGAAGTTCATCTAGTTTACCTTCTTTTGCAGCATCTGCATACCTCTTGGCTGCTGTGAACATTTCTGCTGCGGCTTCTTTTAAAAGCTTAGCTCTGCTGCCTTTTGCAAAATTAACAATTCCAGCCAGAACTTTTGGTAGATTTAGGGTTACACTTTTTCTAGAAACACCCAATTCTCCCTTACCATTTATAAAATGTGTCACTTTTGTCTTTGTACACAGAATCTTTCCATCTTTGGGGGAAGCAACATCCCATTTAAATTTTTTAAGTGCTTTCATCGTGACACCAAACGAAGTATCCTCAGACATCGAAGTAAAAGGTTCAATAATTCTGTAAGAGTTTCCGAAGATATTACTGAAGGGTAACTCACTAATTGGAACCTCCAAAGCATCATTGAGATATTCAATCTCTTGCTCTGTTGCTTCGTTTATTTCTTGTTCTCTTAAGAACTTATTCCAATTTTCTAATAATAATTTCATTTTTTTATCCTACAAAAATTCCGTTTGGTACATCGGCCATAATATCCTTTGCATTCTCAGTCATTATCTTATCTGCTTCTAGAAGTTTCGGATACGTTATTTCGTCAAGTATTGTCTTTAATTCGTCGCGAAGAGCGTCTTGCTCTGCCTTGGCCTGTCCCAATAAGTCCGACGCGTTTAAACTAATATTTTCCCCAGGAATTGGAACGTTTCCACCAAACTTTCCTCTTATCTGACCTAGCGTTTCTTTTGAAAGAGCAAGAGCGAATCTTCTGATCCATTGATGACCGATTGAGTTGATATTTTCGTATGGAATATTCTCAAAGGGAAGGGTGTTCATGTTGTTTACACCGTTTTGTCCGCCATCATTATCATCTTCCCATATTTCTTGACTATCAACCGTGAATCTAAACCAAATTTTTTCCTGAGATACACTATCCGGAGTTGGATAGAGTCTCAATTTGTTGTTGATGACTTCATAGCTATAATGAGAAGTTCTCGTATAGAGGTGATCTTCATACTGCATGGCTTGAATCTTATTTTGCCAAGCCGGTATAACTTGGAAAGAGGAGTCATCGGCATATTGTCCATATGTATTCATATCACCGGTTACATTAAGACCTCCATAATATCCATAGAATCTCCACATTTGTCGTGGAGACATATAAAACACATCACGAATCTTTATTCTTTTATCTCCTACTTT
>Ga0233432_10003284_pt1 | contig 14701 bp, 14 predicted proteins | sample SI_122_August201_6_FD_179870 | JGI IMG/M metagenome (GOLD analysis project Ga0233432, IMG submission 179870) | Seawater microbial communities from Saanich Inlet, British Columbia, Canada - SI_122_August2016_10_MG | ecosystem: Environmental > Aquatic > Marine > Inlet | place: Canada: British...
ACCCTTGTAAAATATTGTTTTACAAGGGTTTAAAAGTGGCCAGAACAGGATTTGAACCAGTGACACATGGATTTTCAGTCCACTGCTCTACCAACTGAGCTATCCGGCCTTCTGTGGTGCTTTTTAAAAAGAGTTATTATTTAGCAAGTCTATGACTTGAAGGTTTTTTTTCATCGCAAAATGAGGAACAAGTCATTTATCATTTTTTAATAAGATATCAATTATGGGCACTACAACAAATGTTGAATTCAAAGCTGAAGTAAATCAGCTATTGGACATTGTGATTCACTCTCTTTATTCACAGAAAGAAATATTTTTAAGAGAGCTTATTTCCAATGCATCTGATGCACTGGACAAAAGAAGATTTGTAGGGCTTACAGACGACAAAGTCAAAGCTGATGATCTGTATATTAAAATTACTCCAGACGAAAAAGCTAGAACCTTAACGATTAAAGATACAGGTATTGGTATGACTAAAGAAGAAGTCATGGAAAATATTGGAACGATTGCAAAATCGGGAACAAAAGAGTTTATCAGCAAACTTAAAGACAAAAAAAATGCTGACAATCCAGAAATGATCGGTCAATTTGGTGTTGGTTTTTACTCGGCTTTTATCGTTGCTGATAAAGTAAGTTTAAGAACGAAAAAAGCCGGTACAGACGAAGCTATTCTTTGGCAATCTAGTGGTGATGGAGGGTATACTCTAACTGATATTGAAAAAGAAGATGCTGGTACAGAAATTATTCTTCATTTAAAAGAAGTTAGCACTGAAGATGGTGACGAAAACTATACTCAAGAGTATACACTAAAAACTTTAATTAAAAAATATTCTGACTTCATCACTTACCCAGTAAAAATGGATGTTAAAGAAGAAGTAGAAAGTGAAGAAGATAAAAAAGCAGAAGGTGAAGCAGGCCCAGAAAAAGAAGAGCCTAAAGAAAAAGCTTTTATTATGAAAGAAGAAACCCTTAACTCAATGAAAGCTATTTGGACACGTCCAAAAAATGATGTTAAAACCGAAGAGTATAATGAGTTTTACAAACAAATATCACATGATTACCAAGACCCATTTGAAACAATCTCTTTTAGTGCTGAAGGCACACTAGAGTACAAGTCACTTCTCTTCATCCCTAGTCAACGTCCCATGGACCTAATGTACCGTGATGGTAAACGAGGACTTAGCCTGTATGTCAAACAAATTTTCATCATGGCGGACTGTGAGAAAATTTTACCAGAGTATTTACGCTTCGTAAAAGGTATTGTTGATTCTGCAGACCTTTCTCTAAATGTTTCTCGTGAATTATTACAACAAGACAGACAGATTCTTGCAATGAAAAAAAGGCTGACTAAAAAAATAATAGACACCCTTAAAGGAATGAAAAATACCGAAAAAGATCGTTATCTGAAATTCTGGGAACATTTTGGTGATGTACTTAAAGAAGGCCCTGCTTCAGACCAAGAAAATGCAAATGATATTAAAGAACTTCTTCTTTTCAAATCAACTCACTCTACTGAATTAACAAGTTTAGATGAATATATTGAAAGAATGCCTGAAGAGCAAAAAGAAATTTACTTTATCACAGGTGATTCAGTCCTAGCTGTAGAAAATTCACCACTTCTAGAAGCATTCAAAGAAAAAGGCTGTGAAGTTATCTACATGGTGGATAAAATTGATGAGTTCATGATGCAAGGAATGATGGACTACAAAGAAAAACAATTCAAATCAGTCAATAAAGGTGATGTTGACCTTAAAACTGAAGATGAGAAAAAAGCAGATGAGAAAAAGGAAAAAAAGAATGAAAAAACTTTTTCAAAACTTTTGGAAGATATGCAAAAATTACTCGATAAAGATATCAAAGAAGTTAGGCTTTCAAAACGCTTAAAAAAATCGGCTGTTTGTTTAGTTAGCGATGAAAATGGTATGACACCTCAAATGGAGCAAATGTTTAAAAGCATGGGACAAGAAGTTCCTGCATCGAAAAGAATCTTAGAAATAAACCCTGAGCACGCTGCTGTTAAAATGCTTCAAAGCGTTTACAAAGGTGATAGCAAAGATAGTAAAGTAAAAAATTATTCGGAATTATTGTATAATCAAGCTTTGTTAGCTGAAGGTTTAGCGATTGAAAACCCAGTTGCTTTTGCTAATCAAATTGCTGATTTGATGGTTTCTGCTAATAACTAAAAATTAATTTAAGTTATTTCTTACCAAATAGCGTGAACCCTTTTAAAAGGTTCACGCTATTTTTTTTGACATACCGGACAAAAATGAGAACTGCGTCCACCTACAACTATTCTTTTAATGGTTGACTGACATTGCTCACAAGCCAAACCGGTTTGCCCATAAACCTTCAAATAATTCTGATTTTCACCTCCAACATTTTTTGTTGTACGGTAATCCGACAAAGTTGTACCCATATTTTTAATTGAAGCTTTTAAGATTTTTGGAATGACTTCACTTAAAATAGCAATTCTTTTTTTACTTATTGTATTAAACTTTAATTCAGGATGAATTTTTGCTTGAAACAAAGCCTCATCTGCATAGATATTACCAACTCCAACTAGTATTTTCTGATCTAATAATACTTTCTTTATTTCTTTCTTGCCACAATACTTAAGCAAAGCATTGTATACGATTTCTTTTTCGAGAGGTTCGGGTCCTAAGTCTGGTAATAAATTATTTTCTTCCCATAATTCCATTCTGCCAAATTTTCGGATATCGATGAAATATAAAGTATTATTAGCTTTTAATCCAAATTCTAACCGGCAATGTTTGTGATCTTTTTTAGACAAAGAAAAAACAAGTTTACCTGTCATCCGCAGATGTATGGTTAATATTACTTTGTTTTTGAATGCAAAACATATATATTTTCCTCTGCGAAAAACATCTGTTATGGGTTGTTTTAATAATTGAGTTCTGAAAATTTTCTCTTTATCGTTAACTGTTTTAAACCAATGAACTTTTAAAGAAACAATTTGATCGCCAATTAAGTGCTTTAATTCTCTTACTACCGTTTCTACTTCAGGAAGTTCAGGCAAAACTCACCTTTTTAAATTTTCTAAAGCACTAATTAGACTCTCTGCAAATTCAGCTTTAGAGCATACGATATCATTGATTATTTTTTCGCCTTCACCATTGAGCATAAAAAAGTGTGAACTATTTGAGCCCATACTAGGTAGCTCATTGCAAACTATCCAATCCGCAGACTTTTTGACAAGTTTACTCATTGATCTTTCAATATTTATTTCTTCTTCAAGACTAAAAGCAACCTTAAATATATTTGAGTTTGCTTTTGATAATTCATAAGCCACATCTGGGGTTGGCTCTAATTCTAAATTTCGTAAAGATTTTTTATCAATTTTTCCTTTTGATTTTATTTTTAGTCGCATATCACAAACAGCTGCAGCCATTATTACAACATCGTGATCGTTTATATTCTCTAGCATTGTATCAAGTAACTCTTGAGTGCTTTCAATTGGAAGCCATTTCCCTTCTGTTGGGTGGCTCACTTCTAATTTTCCGTGAACCACTGTAACTTGATGCCCTCTTTTGAGTGCAGATTCAGCTATCGCAACACCCATACGCCCACTCGAGCGGTTACTGATAAAACGCACACTATCAATAGGTTCAAGTGTTGGACCAGCAGATAAGAGAATCTTCAAGACAGAGCTTTTTCTATTGCCTCTAATAGCACACTTTCTTCAGGCAATCTTCCTACCCCTTCTTCACCACATGCCATCATACCTTCACCTGGAGGAATAATTGTTAAACCATCAGATTTAAGGGTTTCAATATTTCTTTGTACCGATGGTTTATTGTACATTTCTGAATTCATTGCTGGGGCAATTAACTGAGGAACCGTGCATGCTAAACTTAATGAACTGACAATACAGTCTGCCATGCCATTCGCAATTTTACCAAGAGTATTTGCAGTACATGGAGCGATTAAATACACATCGGCCCATCTTGCATATTCAATATGATCCATGCCTAATTTCCCAATAGGAGCTTTATTTGTACGTAATACTTTTCTTTGAGAAAGGGCATGAAAAGATTGAGGGTGAACAAAATTTTCAGAGGATTTTGTCATCGCTACCTGAACTTCAGCATTTGATTTAATTAAAGTAGATACTAAGGAGCATATTTTATATGCTCCAATACATCCTGTGACAGCAATGAGAATTTTTTTATTCTCAAAAGGTTTCATAGACCTTTATCACCAATATCTTTTCTATAAAAGGCTCCCTCAAATTTTACTCTATCTATTTCTCCATAGACTTTCTCACGAGCACCGTTTAAGTCCTCGCCCATTCCTGTAACACATAAAACTCTTCCGCCAGAGGATTTTAGTCCAGAAGGACTACCTTGGACTCCAGCTGCAAAAGCAACTGTGCTTTCCAAATCATCTAAGCCAGTGATCGTTTTTCCTTTTTCATATGAACCGGGATAGCCAGCACTTGCCAGAACAACCCCAATCGCAGCACCATCATGCCATTCAAGGCCTTCCATCGACTCATCCAGCTCTCCGCCTGCAATTGCATCAAAAATCGGCACAATATCGCTTTTAAGTAACATCATTAGTGGTTGAGTTTCAGGATCACCAAATCTACAATTATATTCGACGACGTTAATCTCATCATTTTCATTATCTATCATTAATCCTACATATAACAACCCTTTATAAGGTGTGCCTTCTTCATTCATTGCATGAATAGTGGGAACAACAATTTCTTCAAGTACGCGGTCGAGAGTTTCAGGTGTCATGATAGGAGCAGGAGCATAACTTCCCATTCCACCAGTATTAGGACCGGTATCGCCATCGCCTACAGCTTTGTGGTCTTGAGCTGCCAACATAGGGATAATCGTATTACCATCGGTAAGAATAAAAAGAGATGCCTCTTCACCCGATAAAAATGACTCAAAAATACAACGTGCACCTGCTTCACCGAACCTTTTTTCTGAATAAATAATTCTTAATGCTTCTTTTGCTTCTTCATCAGTTTTACAAACAAATGCTCCTTTTCCTTCAGCTAAACCATCGGCTTTTATAACAACTGGGGCTGGAAAAACTTCTAGGGTTTCTTTTGCCTGGTCATAACTTTGTACTACTTGAAATTTAGCTGTAGGTATGTGATATTTTTTCATTATTTCTTTTGAGTATATTTTACTACCTTCAAGTTGCGCTGCAGCTCGTCGAGGACCAAATATTTTCATTTTTTCTGCTTCAAAAATGTTAACAATACCTTCGACCAATGGGACTTCTGGACCAACAATTGTTAGGTCAATGTCTTCCTTTTTTGCGAAATATTTTAATGCAACACAATCATCGGCAGGTATAGCAACACATTCGCCTAAATCTTTCATCATTGCATTGCCCGGTGCAATATAAAGTTTATCACACAATGGACTTTGAGAAATTTTCCACGCTAGCGCATGCTCTCTTCCACCACCACCTACAAGTAATATTTTCATAACTTTATAATTTTCCTTTTATTTTAAAAAACTTAAATCTACACCTTCTTCAGTGTATTTATCCAATTTTCTATAGAGTGTTTTTAATCCTATTCTTAAATTTTTTGCGGCTTCAGATTTTACGCCATTTGTTTTCTTTAATGCAGACAGTATAGCATCTCTTTCGATATCTTCCATTGTTCCTTCGTAATCAGTTGATTGGCGAGATTTTGAGATGCCTTTATTACCCACTAATTCTTGTGGTAAATCACTGGCCATAATTATATCGTTAGGAGAGATAATACTTATACGTTCCATAATATTTCTAAGTTCGCGAATATTTCCTGGCCATGAATATGCTTTGAGAACTTTCAAAGCACTTTCATCGAGTCTTTTTCTATTTTGCCGAGAAAAATTATCGATGAAAGTTTTCGATAAAAGTTCGATATCCTCAACCCTTTCCCTTAAAGTAGGCACTGCAACCTGAATTACATTTAAACGATAAAATAAATCTTCTCTGAATTCACCTTTTTCAACCTGTGAAAATAAATCCTTATTTGTTGCAGCTATGATTCTGACATCAACTTTTATAACCTCACTGCCACCAACTCTTTCAAATTCTCCTTCCTGTAAAACTCTCAATAGCTTTACTTGAGTGTCCATTGGCATGTCGCCAATTTCATCTAAAAATAGTGTGCCCTTATGGGCTAGTTCAAATTTCCCTTTGCGATCTTTAAGTGCACCTGTGAATGAACCTTTTATATGACCAAAAAGCTCACTTTCGAGAGTATCTTTTGGTAATGCTGCTGAATTAAGTCTGATATATGAAGATTTGTTTCTGTCTGAACAGGCCACAATGGCGTTAGCTACTAATTCCTTACCTGTACCACTCTCGCCGAGAATAAGCACACTGGCTGGTGTTGGACCAACTCGCGCAATCATATCTTTAAGTTGGGATATTTTCTTCCCATTACCAATCATTGCTGCAAAGGTATCTTTTGAATTACTAGTTTCATTTAATCTTTCATTTTCTAGACTCAACTTTCTCATTCTAGATGCACCAGTTAACACCACCTGCAAACGATTTATATCGATAGGTTTACTCAAATAATCATAGGCCCCAGACTTGATAGCTTTTACAGCGACATCAACCGATGTATTGCCAGTTATCATAATCAAAGGAATATTGATGTGATCTTTTTTAATTTCTTCCAATAACCATAGACCATCCTTACCCGGTAAGTTGAGGTCAGCTAAGACTATGTCTATATCGCCATGTTCTATTTGTTTTAAACCACTTTCTGCTGATGTTTCCAACACACCTTTAAAATCGAGTTCTTCCAATAACTCAATCAGTGACTCGCCAGCAGTCACATTATCTTCTACAACTAGGATATTAAACTTCATTTATAGAATCACTCGGTGAATATGACAATAGTTTTTCTTTGGGTAAATATATTTTGAATGAAGTGCCTTTCCCCCCCTTTAAGGGTGATTTTAATACTATTCGACCGCCATGTTCATTCACGATACGCTTTACGATACCGAGTCCTAAACCTGTGCCACTTTTTTTGGTTGTATAAAAAGCTTCGAAAATGACTTCTTGTTTTTCTTCATCTATCCCTCTACCTTCATCTTCGATTTCAATCAGAATTTCATTTTCAGTTTCGTCTGTTTTTATCAATATTATTCCGCCGGAATCCATTTCGTCACGAGCGTTAAAAATTAAGTTATGTAATACCTGTTCAATCTGCCGACGGTCTATCAACATTGGGTATTTATGATCAGCTATGATTAGTTTCACTTTTACCTCAGCACAATCAAGTTCAGGCTGGATAAACTCGACAACATCGTATATAAAATCTTTAATATTGGTTGCCAATCTTTGAACTCCAGGTGGTCTTGCGAATTGTAAGAATTCAGTTAGTGTTTTCTGTAAATTCTGAACTTCATCTTTTATGCGACTAATCCTTTTATAGAATTTTTTGTCATCTTCGCCAGATAAATGACAGCCGCTTCTTTCTATTAATTCAACATTTAGATGGATACTATTCAACGGCGAACGTACTTCATGTGCCAAACCACCTGCTAGTGTCCCAACATATGCTAACCTTTCTTTGACGATCTCTTCTTCATCAAGAACCCGTTTAGCCATTTTTCAAAACTGAAAAAAAATTAATTTTCTAATCGCTCTAGGGCCTTGCTTGCAGTTGTTGCTAGTACAGGTGATAACTCAGCTGATTTTTTGTAATCTGCTTTTGCTTTTGTAATATCACCTAATTCTTCATGAGCATATGCTCTAAGAAGTGTTGCTAAGCCTAGTCGTTTTGATTCTGGATTTTTTTGAATATATTGATTGGCATATTTAAGTGCTTTATCGTGAACGCCTGCATCCAATTGTTTGCGAATCAACTCTAATATCATGAATCGTCCAGCATTTGATTCGGAATTTGTTTTAATAAATAATTCCATTTCATTTAGGTTGTTAAGGCCTGCAGCTCTTTCCCAGGTTTCTTCCTCTCTTACTTCAATTCCACTTAAATGAGATTCATACCAAAAAGCCAATACAATAGATACAACAAATACTGTGATTAATTTGTTTTTGTTCTGAACAACCCAATGTTGTCCACGCTCTAGAACTTCAAGAATTCTATCACCATCGTGTTTTTTTGTTTCTGTTGTCATCCTTTCTTCTGTTCAATTATTATTTTAATTTCAGTAGCTGAGTCACCTTCTCTACACAATATTGTGACTAGCTCTTTGGCATTTTCGAATTTTAAACTTGCATTCGTTTCATATACATCAGAACTTATTTCTGACCATAAAAATGTTGGCATTTGTTCTTTATAATACAAATAAATATCTTCGACTGCTAATGGGCCGCTAAAATTGAACTCTCCATATCTAAAATATTCAGTTCCATGACTAACAGAGTTGCCCTTCATGTATGAATCTTTCGGGAGTGGAATATCTCTTAAAACCATCTCTTTATTATTAAAGATGCCAGCTTTAGAATACATTTTACCACTATCAGAAACGATAAATTTATCCCCACAACCCACACAAATTAACAATAAAAAAATTAATAGTTCCTTCATTATGATCCCTATATTTGCTGATAAATAAATCTAAATAAGTTTAACTGAGAGTGTGCTTAGTCAAATTGACAATTTATAGGAATATGATTGAAAATGCAGGTCTACTGATCGAATCTGGGTTAATCATAACAAAAAAACTACTTGAACCTATATAACCATTTTCCGTTAAAGAGCTTGTGTCGGTACTCTTTATTTCTAGGATGCTTGTATCGGCAGCTAAGTTGTAATTTCTAGCACCGGTAGGAACAGAAATGTTTGAGTTTGATCGTGTATAAGTTATAGTGGGACTAATGAGTGCATTTTGGTAAATAACTGTACCAGCACCTGAGCCGCTCGTTATAAGAGAGGTGTCGGTTGTTCCTGCTGGGTCAGCGTATTGCAACATAAGCACAGTGTTTTTTGTACCTTCGATTTCACTTACCGCATGCGTGCTAACCGTTGAACCTAGCATGAGTAGTTTACCATCCGTTGAGTTTGTGAATAAAAAAGTTTTTAAATCGGAGCTAAATGCACCCGACCAATTTGTATCGTATGTTGCTTTGCCATCAGAAGATAATGTCAGGTCACCAGTAATAGTTCCTGAATTTAACAATGCAGTTGAATTATTGTTACTCAACCCACCTACCGATACAACTGCTGTTGGGGAGGTAGAGAAATCAATTTGATACATGCCAACCATCACTGCTGAAGCAGAATTTAACAGTCCATACACAACAACATTATATTTCGAAGTGATAACGGTAGAACTTACTGCTCCTGTTTTGAGTGCTATTTTTATTTGTGGAATAACTTCAGTTTCATTCGACATAGCAACAGCTTGAAGCGTTCTAGTCGAATCGACAACACCCGTTAAAGCACCAGCAGAGAAGCTTGTTTTAAATTCAGCCGATAATGAGGGATTGTTCAATGTTTGCTCGGAATAATCGACAACATAAAAAGAATCAGTGCTGCTCGTAGATGTTGTGGCAGTTGAATCTGAAGCTCCACCACCTCCCCCTCCACAGGCTATTGATATTAATAAAATTCCCATAAGTATGACTTTTTTCATTTTCTATTCTTTTAAAATAAGAGGTATTAAAATATTTTGAACGTTGATACTTTGAACTTTTTCACTCTCAATATTTTTTACTGATCTACGAGAGCGTGAACTACTCTCTTTAGTTTTGCTTTTTTTTCGCCCAAATATGATCGAAGATGGGTTCTCATCTAACATTGTTACTAATGATGTTCCGCTTTTAATAAGTTTATTTAGGTTTTTATGAAGGCTTGGTTCGTGGATTAATTTTCCGACACTACCCTTTCCTGAATTAACTGCTTTTAATGTTGTTTGCAAACCATTCATTAATGATTCAAATGAAACTAAGTTTTCATTTAACTTTTTCATAGCCATTTCACTATTTAAAACAATATTGCCAACTTTTTCTTTTGAGAGAGACTCTGACATATCACCTAAATTTTTGACTGTTTTACCAAAATTATTTACAATTTTTTCTTTATCAATATCATCAAGTAAATCGTTCACTTTTTTAAGTACAGTTTCAATTTCTGTAGCTGAATTAGACAGACCAGCCAACCCATCTTTCATAGATTCCTGATTGCTTTTTATCATTGTATCAATTGAAGAGATAGTTTTTGGTAATTCATCAAATAATTTATATAAATTAGCTCTGAATGATTTATCACTTATTAGTTTGGTAATTGATTGAATAAATATTGTTGCATCTTTCCCAACAGATTTCACTGTGTCACTCGTTGAACCAACGACTTCTGGTAAACTCACTGGTCTTAAGCCTTTGATTGTTGAATTCTCCTTATAGTTTTCTTTAGAGGAGCCGAAATTGAATAAAAGGAACATTTCACCCAACATTCCCTTTTCTGTTATCTTTAGTTTTGAGTTATTTGGAATCGGTGCGCGTAAACGCAACTTCATGACAACACCTTTGCCTTTAATATCTAATACAATATCATCTACCAAGCCAACCTCAACTCCTGCTAACATAACTGGAGCTCCTTTCTTTATCCCTCCGGTATCTTTAAATGCTGCATTTAGTATATATCCAGAGGTGTCATTATTAAATTTGGTGAAGTTCAAAAGCCAAAACAATAAAGCCAAAGTGACTACAGTGAAAATAACAATGTGAATAATTTTCATAGTTTAAATTTCACAACTTCTAGTATCATTTATTAGAGAACTTTTATTGTTTATCAATATATATATGATCAGGAATCGTCCAATTTAAATCGGAGACATTACCATCGGCTATTCCATCATTATTAGAGTCATAATTGATTAGGGAGGGATTTGAACTTAAATTAATCCTTCCTGATTCTATATGGTTTCCTGAAAAAATCATATCATACCCTTTTAGCCAACTCGCTGAACTGGTTTCAGTGGTTGTGTAAATATCAAAAAAGTTTATATTTGAAATATTCCCGGAGCGAGTTGTCACAGGGCTGAAATCAATTGGGAAATAGTTTAACAATCCGAAATCAGTTGTTACTGATGCCGAACTACTGTATTGGATGGCATGAGTTGTATTGACATTAAACAATGTATTTTGGCTTTTGAGACCTTTGTAAATCGTATTCAAACCAACCTGTGATTGATTAAAATCAATTCTATCAAAAGGAAGTGTGAATGTCACATCAGCAATTTTGATATTTCCTGTTGCTGAAACTCCAGAAAGCATTTCCAGAGAAAATGTGTCGTTAACAGTAATAGCATAAGAATAGAGTTCTCCAGGTGCGAGCTCACTTTTAGTGTCGACTTTCATAACACTACTATTATGAGCCATAATATAAAAAGATAGACTATCATCATCCGATACAGTAACATTTCCTGAATTTAGGATTTGGGAGGTAGATCCATGTGTTAATACAACAGTTACTGCTTCCGTTAGTTTTCTTGTAAGTGGCTCAGATAATACAATTTTGAAAACAGGAGCAAGCGAATATAGGGTAAAATCATTTGCATTTTGTGTTCCATACGTGGGGTTTGCCAGGGAAAACGATTTTACTTTAACCGCAATAATATTTTCATTTACAGTTGTGCCTCCTATGGTAACAACATTTTGAGCTGCAATTTTTTGGGCATCTGATACTATCGTGCTGTCTAATATTTTAATCAATGCAATAGAATCTGTATTGATAGTAGACTTGGTTACACCGTTTAAACTTGATGCCGATGCAACGAGGCCATTTATAAATGTTCGCGGTAAATTTGCTCCATTTATAACACTTCTTACACTAACAGCGGTGTAACTTGCAACAATGTGAGTTGCAACTGAGGCTATCTGTAAAAAAGATTGTAAATTTCCAGATGCACTTTGTTTTAAAGCATTCGAAACAACTTTATCAGCACTTTGATACCTAACTGTGAAATCACTGCCTGCATTAGAGACCATATTACTTAGATAAGCAGCTGAATCGGCAATACTTGTTATCACGCTACTATTATTGGCCTCTGTCATTTTTTTAGAAAAGAATTTAAAGTTTGCCGCCTGTGCTATCATTTTGTTTGTATCCATTGTAAGGCCGGCGACTGTTGCTATTGTCATCTGTGTAACCGCCATCTGGAAGTATGAGTCTTTAATAATAGTTTTTTGGTTTGTTCCCGTTGCAGATATCTCACCTCCATCAATATTAATTAAATCGATATCATTAATATCTCCATCAAATATTGTGGTTAAGATACTAGACATGGTATCAGTTCCTCCTGTTCTCCTTGTGTTTAGAAGTTTGTTTGAAATAAAAGTCGTTAAAATATTAATTTGTCTTTTAATTTTTGCTTTTGCCCTTAAAGGTTTCGACAAGCTTCCCGTCGTAGAATTTGTCGTAACGAGTGTGGATAATAGTTCTAATTTTTCGTAACCATAAGTTCTGTAAACAACGACCTTATATTCAACATTATCTTTTAAGCCTTTTACAATATAGGTATGATCTTCACCTACTGCACCTTGAGTAATAGTGCCCTTTCTGAAAACGTCATCATTCTCTACAGCCCATAATTCAATACCAACCAGACTAGAGCCAACTATAGTCGCATCGATTGAGCCTGCGATTGATCTCGTGTTTTCAACATTACTTCCTCCACTGCAGGCCAATGCGCACGATATCAACACAGATAAAAGAATAAAAAATAAATGTTTATTCAAAATTCACCTCTAATATCAGTTCAACCTTGTTTATACATAAACCTACGAAAAATCAATAGATTTAATGAAATAAAGGGTTCCAAAACCTTCATTTTACTCTTCTTTTTTTGTTTCCTTAATTTCTTTCCACAATTCAGCTAAATTGTATTTTTTTCTAGTATCTGGTAAAAAAAGGTGAATCATATAAAGACCATAATCCAAAACAACCCATTCTTTGTTATTTAAACCATCTGCGTTTAGAAGACCTGCATTAAGTTCTTTTGCATATTGCATTGCTGCTTCACTCAAATGTGACATATGTCTTGAATTATTAACTGTAGCAGTGATCACATAATCGCATAAATCTGAGATATCTGAGATATCTTGAGTCTCAATCTCCTGTGCGTTATTATCTGACAGCCATTTTTCCCAACTTTCAAGTTCTTTTATAACCGATTTATCTTTCATGCTCTCTTAATTCCTGCATCATACCTAAAATAATATTTTTCCTATCAGGATACCTAATTAATAATTGATTAAATATTTCCCCTGATTTTTCAACATAACCCAATTCAAAATTAACTTGAGCCCTAAAACACTCTTTAATAAATTGTAATTTTCCAAATTTACTTGCTTGTTCAAGTTTAATAAGGGTATATTTAGCTGGTTCATCACCCAAGTATTCTTTGAACTTATCATACAAATGCGGTGAGTTTTTCAATTTAAAATATACATTATATCCTTGTGCGAAATATAAAATAGAACTTTTAGGGTTTAACTTTTGTCCCTTTTCAAGAATATCCATTCCTCTTACAAACCATTCGAATTGTTTGTTGCTTTCATATCTCATTTCTGCTGAAATATTGATTGCAATATTCCATGCCAAATATTCCCATACTTCAGGAGCATATGGGTTTAAAAAGCTAATTCGTTTAGCTAAGGTATCAATTTTCTTATAATCATAATTATTTTGATGTTTCTGAATCTCCATCCACCACAACCCCATAAGCATTCCCTTAAGGGGACCTGTTGATGAAATCGGATAATCAGATAACCAGTTTGTTGGCCTCATCTCTAATTCTGTTTCACGATGAGAGACAATACAAAAGGAAAGGCCAATTTGAAGCATAATCATTATTATTATTTTAAACAATAAGCTCAGACCTCTCTTTTTACCATAAAAGGGATCAGTATTAATATCAGAATACCTATCACTCCATAACTTTGAATCGATTTAAACAAAAAAGGTGAATCTACATAAAAGCCTTCTTTCATTAATGAAAAGCCCGAATTAAAATAGTTGACTGCAATATTTTTTTCAATAACTGCCACATAAGAGGCCCATTGCATCATCAGTTTTTCCCACCAAAAAGATTGGAAATTCTTTACATCATGATCGTAATTATCAACTTTAGCAATAAATTCATCTATAATATCAACACCCATTGCCTGAACTAAATACTGAAATGAAAAAATTCCTATCAAACAAAATAACACGACCTCCAGAGAAAATTTTCTACCTAATAATAAAGTCAACATGATTAACAAACCCAATTGAAATACAATATGGGATAATGCATTAAAATATGCAAAGCTAAAAGCTTTATTTTTTTCCATAATATAAACTTTATCAATATAAATATTATGAGTATCACCTGCTATTTTAACTTTTCTCTGAAAACGAATTGACTTACGACTCACCCCCAATCGTGTAATGCGTTTTGCCTTAATAATAACATCTTTAGCGATGGAATTATTTTTACCGAAATATATTTTTGTTTTTAACGTACTGAATTGAGACCCTCTGTTTCCATTCATAGTAAAAATAGTTTTTATGGCGATTTCTTCATGTTTTTTAAAATTATGGCTAAAGTCTATTTGATAGTAATCATCCGTTTTAATTTTTTCTACTGAAACTTCAACGATATGGTTTAGGTTATCTTTATTCGTTTTATCCTTATTAAAAGCTAACGTTCCAGATGCAGAAATCCATAATACTAAAATAATTGTTACTCCATAGA
>Ga0233432_10003286_pt1 | contig 14691 bp, 8 predicted proteins | sample SI_122_August201_6_FD_179870 | JGI IMG/M metagenome (GOLD analysis project Ga0233432, IMG submission 179870) | Seawater microbial communities from Saanich Inlet, British Columbia, Canada - SI_122_August2016_10_MG | ecosystem: Environmental > Aquatic > Marine > Inlet | place: Canada: British...
ACTCTCCTATTTAGTCGATCGGATGCACAGCTCCCCTCTTTATGCCCATATTAATTTGGAAAAGGGAGAACGCTCAGCCTTAGCAAACACCGCCAGCCAACTCCTTTAAGGGCCCTATATATCCCCCAAAAAAACCTTTGGTATTGGACAAAAACGGTAGTAAGCTGAAGGAGGACTAATTTGACCAGTTATAACTATCTAAAAAGATTTCGGTGTGCTCTGGTTGGAGTCGCTCCGTCAAATAGCGCATGCGAATTTTGTTATAATGTGCTCCGTGAGCTCCACGAATACCATGTCTGTTATCTGGGTAAAACATCACATCAAATATTTTATCCGCTCGAACTAAGGCATCAATAAGCATGATGCTATTTTGAGGATGTACATTGTTATCTGTTGTCCCATGGACTATGAGTAAGTCTCCTTTCAATTGATCGGCATAGGTCATAGCCGATCCAATATCATAGCCCTCTTTATTGGCTTGTGGAGTATTCATATATCGTTCTGTATAGATAGTATCGTAACTTCTCCAATCCGTAACCGGAGCTCCAGAAACCCCTACATGAAACAAATTGGGATAACGTAACAACAACATAGCGGTAGCATATCCTCCATAGGAATGTCCATAGACTCCCACACGTGCTCCGTCGGCATACGAACGCTCCGAAATATGCGCAACAAATGCAGCGTAATCATCTATTTCTAGGGTGCCTAATTTCCCATAGTGTAACGTAGCAAATGCTTTACCTCTGTTGCCAGAACCTCGATAATTTGCACGTATAACGATGTATCCAAGTTGAGCTAATCGCTGGTAGCCATCAGCATTTTTATACCCATTAGTCACATCTTGATAGGCTGGACCACCATATAATGGCAATAAAATAGGATAGGTTTTTGTTGGGTCAAAATCTGCTGGTTTGTACACTAATCCTACTAAATCCGTCTGACCATCGGCCGCCTTAAATACTACTTGTTCTGGTGCTTGCAGGCCTTGCTCAATGACCTGGTCCACATTCATTTTTTGCAAATTCCGAATCAAAGACCCATCTGCTTTATGCATGCTTGCGGCATAGGGACGTTCAAAAGATGAAGATCGTGAGACATAATACTCTGCAGCTTCATTCATGGATATGGTGTATCGCCCATCAGATTCAGATAGCTGCGTCGATTCCCCATCAAAACTTACCACATGAAAGTACTCGTCCAGACCCATATTATGGTATGCCGTATAATAAACCAACGATTTTTTTTGATCTACACGCACGATCGATCCCAAAGGATTTTCGCCGTTAGTTAGTTGGCGGACCAAACTACCATCAAAATGATATAAATATAACTGGTTAAATCCGGTTTGCTCGGAGGTCCACAAAAAATGCTCTCCATCATTAAGCTGATAAAAATTATCATGCAGGTTTATGTAAGCATCCTCGCGTTCGGTGAATATAGTACGGACTTCTTTAGCGTCAAGTGAGTAGGATAAAAACTCTAAATAATCCTGTTTTCTATTGAATCTCCGGAAGGTTAATTCTTCGGAATTATCTCTCCAAATGGGGCGCACAATGTAGGTATCAGGGCCACTGTTGGTTGGAACTTGCTGCACTTCTCCGGTTTCTATGTCTACAATAAACAAATTTACAGTCGGATTAGCCTCTCCTGCTTTAGGATAGCGTTCGAGTTCTAGTCCTGTTTCAAATTCTAGTTCGTGAATAATTGGATATTGATATACATCTGTTTCATTGTACTGCAAATAGGCAATTTTTCCATTATCTGGAGAAAACCAGTACGCATCACGCTGCCCAAACTCTTCTGGATATACCCAACTTGGACGGCCATTCATCTGTTCTTCGCTTCCGTAGGTTAGACGTTTTTCTTCCTGCGTTTCGGTGTTGACCAAATAAATATCATAGCCTTTAACATGAGCAAACCAACGATAGTCATGAGAATAGGTCCCATTCCAAAGCTGACTTGTTTCCATGCGGCGCATAAGTTCCTCGGTATAGGGTGCCCGTTCTACTTCCGGCTTATAAAGGGCGCGCAGGGTCAGATTCTCCAGATGAAAAACATGGTCTTGATTTTTGTATACAAAAAAGATGGCTTTATTTTCCATCACATAGTCAAAACTTGAAAAGGGCAGAACCTCTAAATCTTCTCCATACTCCTGCTCTAATCCCCTCAATAGTGCACGGGACTGTCGTTTAGAGAATAGTGGCGTCCTATCTGCTGATTCTGGCGCCACAGCGAAAAATTCCGTACCCCCATTAACTTGTTCGGTTTCCAAATATCCTAGATCGCCGGGTAGCCACTGAATATTTGCACTCCCTTCATATTGCACGAATCCAGGCGATCCCATCTCTTGGTATAGCTCAAAACCCCTTAGTTGATCTTGCGCATATATCCCATCTAGCGTGGCATACATAGGTAGTTGAAGAGCAATAAAAAGCGCCGATAAGGCGAATAAAGAGTTTTTCATGGTCTTTTTATAGATGGATGTTCTGAACTTAGTACGGTGAATCATAATAGAATCTGTTTCGAGTTTTGTTGGTATACCTTTTGGTTCGCTATAAACAGGCCTCAGGTTATTTGTATAACCGATAAAGCCATTTTGACTATTTAGTGCGGCTTAAAACCGGTTATCAAGGTCTCTGACTATGTCAATTTTTGTCAAGGATTGTCCTAAAAATCGTTCTGCAAGTTCCTGAAATCGTTTTGGCCGGTCACTCACAAAGCAATTAAATAGTCCTCCTTGGGTATTACACCCTCCATGCTCTTCTAAATACTGCTTGGCCGATGCCGCAATGGATTCCGCCGAATCAATTATGCGGGTTTTTTTGGAGGGTAGCTCATCAGCGATCAAATTAGTAAATAAAGGGTAATGAGTACAACCCAAGATTAAAGCATCAAGGTGATAGTGATCAAATGCTTGGACATACTCTTTTACGGTCAATCTGGCCACCTCATGTTCAATCCAACCTTCTTCTGCCAGAGGAACCAATAATGGACAGGCTTGCTGAATTACCTGAACTGACCCCAATTGTTGAATTAAAGCTACCTCATAGGCTTTGGACTGGACCGTTGCAATGGTTCCTATGACCCCGACTGTCGGTGTAGATCCTAAACCGGATTCGGAAATAGCTTGGGCGCCCGCACTAATTACATCCAGAACAGGAATGGATCCAGCCATACCAATAATATCATCCTTCGCAGACGCAGAGACCGTATTGCAGGCAATCAAAATCATTTTGACGCCTTTATCCATTAAAAACTGTGTGATTTCAAGGGCATATGCACGTACTGTTTCCTCGGATTTGACTCCATAAGGTACTCGAGCGGTATCCCCAAAATATAGTATATCCTCCTTTGGGAGTGCTGCTTTAACCGCTTTTGCAACCGTTAGTCCTCCAATTCCAGAATCGAAGATTCCAATGGGTCGGTGTTTATTATTTTGTATATCGCTGGTCAAATGGCTGAATGATTATAAGCTATTAGTTGTATGGAATGTATGATTTTATTTACGCTATATTCAATTGTATGATGCCAAGATTTAATTTTATTAGGGCTAAGTGGGTACTAACAATGTTATTCGTCACTGGTTTATCCACTTTTACACCGGCGCAAATTACCACTCAAACACCAACTCGTACTGCCTCTTCGGATTCGGTTATTCAGAGCATTGATTTCAAAGAAATCTTTGTTATTGGATTCCTACACAATCAACGCCTTTTAGATACCCCAGGTGCTATTCAAACACTGGATCCTGCTGATTTTAGCACTCAAGACCAACACTCATTACGTGCAACGTTGGAGAAAGTCTCTGGGCTTCGATTCGAAGAACGAGCTCCTGCCAGTTACCGAATCGCTCTACGAGGAAGCTCGCTTAGAGCACCATTTGGTATTCGGAATGTTAAAATATACTGGAATGATTTCCCACTGACTGAACCCACCGGATCCACTTTCCTAAACCTGTTAGATCCCATTCAATTTCGTGAGGCAGAGGTTCTGAAGGGACCATCGGGGAGTTTATATGGCGCAGGAAATGGAGGAGTCCTACTCTTTCGTAGTTTTCCATTATTACCAGAAACTACACCATCTGTAACCAATACTAACTCTAAGGAAAACGCTTCACAAGCCAATAGTTTGAAAAGAAAAGGGGCCCAAATCACCCTTTGGCAACAAGCCGAAATCGGGGCCTATGGCAGGCAAATTTTCGGCACTCGTATTTTACAAGAAGACAGTAACTCTCAAGTCGGACTTCAGTGGGCTCAATCACAATTAGACGGCTACCGAAAACAATCTGCTATGGACCGATCTATTGTAGAATTCAACGGCCGTTTCAGGGTCCCAGAAACGGCTCAAACACTCACAACTCACCTAATGTATAGCGACCTAGTATATGAGATTCCAGGAGGTTTGAATGCCACCCAATTTGAGGATAACCCGAGACAAGCTCGACCTGGGAATCGATTTGTGCTAGGAAGTGAAGATGCTCAAGCCGGAATTAGTCATGAAGCGTTATTAGGTGGTGTTCATTGGGATTGGGTACTCTCAAAAAAATGGGATCAAAAAATTTCTTTATTTGGTAGCTCTTCCAGCTTTGAAAATCCCTTCAACTTAGATTATAAAGTCGATAACCGAATAAGTGGCGGCGTTCGTGGACTTTGGTCTTGGGAATCCAAACAATCAACCCATTCTGAACGCTCTGAACCGCGCTTTAGATGGGATACAGGAATTGAATATCATCGAGCAGCTTACGATGCCAGAAATTACGGGAACAATATGGGCACGGTGGATACGCTGAATTTTGATGATCGTATTTCAGTACAACAACTCCTTATGTTTAGTTCTTTTCAATGGCAAATTACCCCCGCACTCCGCCTGCAATTCGCACAAAGCATAAATGATCTATATTACTCCATTGATCGCTTGTTTGCTGCATATGGGTACGGTAATACGGGGACCATTAACCGTAGCTTCGACCTGCAATGGGTTCCCAGAATGGGTTTAAATTATCGCATTAACCCAGAGCTCACCACTCATCTCAGCTTTGCACGTGGTTTCTCACCCCCTACACTTGAAGAAATTAGAACCAATGAAGGGGCTGTTAACACCGGTCTGGAAGCCGAAATCGGAACCAACATAGAATGGGGTATTCGTGCCTATCTCTTTAACAAGCGCTGGTTTGTAGATGGTAGTGTGTTTTATTTCTGGCTAAACGAAGCCATAGTGCAACAACAAACCGAGCGAGGAACCTTGGTTTTCCAAAATGCGGGCGAAACTATCCAACCCGGAGCCGAACTTCGATTAGAAGGTAGTATGTGGAAACTTGATTACACCTTTGCAGGTAGTTATTACCCTTTTGAGTTCAAGCGCTATCAAACTAATGAAGGTGTATTTGACGGTAAAGCACTAACTGGAGTACCAAAAACTCAATTTTTGCAACAAATAACAGCTGAGTTTCCAATAGATATTGAACTCCAGGTATCACACCAATATCAGTCTGAGCTTCCCTTAGACGATGCCAATACCGTGTTTGCGGATGCCCATCATGTCGTACGAACCCAGTTGAGTTGGGAACACCAATGGAACCCTACTTTATTTACTCGGATATACTTAGCAATGGACAACCTTACCAATAGCACCTACAGTTTAGGATATGATACCAACGCATTTGGTGGAAGGTACTATCAACCAGCCGCAATGCGACATGGGTATGCCGGGATTCAGCTACGTTGGTCTTTGGGGGCTATGGGACCTGGTTAAGGGTCCAACATCGAAGCCCATCCCTAGTCAAGGCCACCAATTCCTGCTGACCATCTCCATTTAAATCAGCGAACATAGGATAGCGCATAGACGCTGTTGGAAGTTCAAACAACCGCTCTTGAGTAATAATTGTCCAAGCAAATAGTCGCCCAAAGTTCCCAGCTAAACCAATATCTAAGTTGTTGTCTCCATCCATATCTACAAAATGTAGATCACTCTCAGCAGTAGCAGATTGTCCCATAGTGAAACTAGCTGCTAACTCAGCTTCATCGGTATATAAAAAAATTGCCCCACTCTCACTGACCATGGCAAATAGGTCTTTTCTGTAAAAACCTGTACTGTCTCTGAGCAATACAGAAGGATGCAGGGTTAGCGAAATCAAAGGCGCCGTACTTACAGAAACTCCTTGAATTTGTAGAGAATCCTGTTGAAGTTGCAAGCTCTGTAGACTGCTATCTGGCCAATTTGGTTGAGTACCAAGCGCATAAAAGAATCCATCGGCTCCAGTCCCTCTCCATTGCTCCTCGTATATAAGGGGGTCCGATAACAATGGGGCAGGAAAAAATACCGGATACCCATCTTTCATCTCTCCCCTACTATTCCAACTATGAACGGAGTTTTCTGCATGCGCTACCAGGACCCACTCACTCTCCCACTGGGTATGTAAAATAGCACTTCGAATAGCTGCATTGACCTTCTGCGGCCATCCTCGAACATTTTGCCCTCGCCCATCGAGCACATGTACCGATCGGGCGGCTGTGCCAACAACCAACTCCGGTATTCCATTTCGCAGCACATCGGTCACCAACAGTGGGGTAGTTATCTGCTCACCCACTTCAATAGGAAATTGGGGCAATAACGATCCATTCGTGTTCCAAGCATAGATTTTAGTACCAGCTGCCTGCATGACAATTTTTTGGCCATTTCCATACCAATCGTATACCAATGGGCTACCAACAGGCATGTCCTGCCCCGTTTGCACTCGAAATACCTCCGTCCCATCAAAAGCTACCGCAATGACTGAACCATTTATCGTAGTTGCTAACACTTCCTGAGTCGAACTTCCCATCACATCCACTGCAACTGGTGTTGAAACTAAAGAGTCGGCATTTAGTGGCCATACCCACAGTTCTTCATAAGGTTGTACTTGCCCTTCCCGGGTAAAGGTATTAAACACAAAACGCGCTCGATTAGATTGAGGTATGCGCTGAACCTGCAGCATAGCACCATCAAATCCCTGAAACAAGGCTTGCAAGGGCACATCAGGCATAAGCATCGGGGCTAAGAATTGGCTAAAATCATTCGATGAAAACCAAGCGATAGCACTTCGATTCTCCCAGCCGTTATCCAACAATTCTCGGTAACGATCCTCATAATACACCACCCTTCTACGTCTGCGATCGGCATCTACACTTTCCACTAAGCCTTTTCGAGTAGCTAAAATGATCGCATTCCCAGAAAAATTCACGTAAAAATCCTCGAAAGGCGCCAATCCTCCCCCAAATAATGCCGTTAACAAACCACTTTGCACATAATAACTTTGATCTACTTTTCGCACGAACCCTAGTTGGGACCATTGTTCAAATTGCTCCTGAACAATTCTAGGTGTTTGCAACAATCGCATGAATAGAAATTCACCTGTAGCTGCTACCCCTGATTCCGCGTAGCTAACTACCCCAAATTCTTCTGCCGCACTTAATGCCAAGCCCTTAAAGAGTTCGGGTTCTGAAAGTAATAGTGAATCCAGTGAAGAGGCGCTTGCATCCTGCGCACTGGGCGACAACCTGACGGGATCATGTAAAATCACAAAAGCAGCAGCATTAGAGGCAATGTACCGATCTAATTCAATCGGATAATTACCATGAGTTAACGAACGTACCAACGTAGATGCCGATGAATCACTCAAACTAAGCTGTGCTCTAAGCTCGAAGCCATCACCACTTTCATTCGGCACTCCTTGAATGTTTACTGCCGAGAGCCCATTGGTCTTTGACTGGATACTAGGCCGATAACGAATCTGAAAAAACTGCTCTACCCACTCATCCAAATTTTGGAGCATGACCCATTGTTCTGCTGGTTTTATGCGATCCGGGTCAATAAGCGGAGTATCTACCCCATCTCCACCAGGAGCTGTCTGCTCCACCAAACCCGAGTCTTTGGAATTCGAGCGAAGAAAATCGTCACCTATATAAGCGGCCAAAGCACGCTCAACTACCCCAGAATAGGACGAGATAATCCAGAAATCATGGACATTGGCGGCGTACAAATTTCCGTGCGGGGTTAAGAATCGGTGAATATCCACCGAACCAAAGCGATAATTGTTTTGGGTAAGTGGCTCATAAAATAATGGCGCCCATTCCCCTAAAACCTCATTGGTTTCAAAGATCCAAAGACTGGTATTTCGGGTCGATGTAGACCGTACCACTGCCACGGCTTTGAGGTCTAAATTGGCGGGTATTTGTTGTTCAATAAAATCCAAAGCAGCTAAAGGTACACTAGATACCGGTTCCAATAAGCGCATATAAGCTTCCTGACTCATTTGCAGAAGGCTAATACCCTGCTGAGGGGTAATAACCCATCGAGCATCTTCGGGTAACAAAGAGGGCCAGGATTGCTGCTTTATCCCAGAGCAACTCAAAACAAGAAGTATTACGAAACCAACCCAACTACGCATAAGACTAATCTACCTATTTTTGTTATTCTGTGATATCAAACAATCCTTTTCAGTATTTTCGTACAAATATACGGCCTTTCCATTAATCACTTATAGAAACATAAGGTATTTTAACGTAAATGAGTTTTCTGAACCCATTTTTTTTATTAGCACTCTTAGCCGTTGGCTTGCCGCTATTGCTCCATCTGCTCAAACTAAGAAAGGCCAAAAAACTCTCCTTTTCCACGCTGCAATTTTTCAAAGCTCTGGAACAGACCACCCTACGTCGAGTAGAAATAAAACGTTGGTTACTGCTTATTCTTAGAATGCTCGCATTAGCCTGTTTAGCCATGGTGTTGGCTCGACCTTTTTTACCCCCAAACAGTTTTGGATTAGCTAATCAAAACGCATCAGTTGTTCATGCCATACTCATTGACAACTCCTCTTCGATGAGCCGAATAGGCCCGCAAGGACCACTATTAGAGCAAGCTCAGGCAGTGGCCTTGGAAATGATTGACAACGGACGAGAAAGAGATCGATTTGTGCTTCAAAACACTTCAGGACCCGCCTTATTCAATCAGATATCGGAGTCGGCCAGTGCTCGAGCACGCACACAGGAAATAACCATTCATCAGGGCGGTGATTACCTTGTTAAACGATATACTGAACTAGTCGAACTTATTCAAAATGCTCCTTATGCCCAGAAAAACATCTATTTAATAACAGACGGTCAAGTAAACAGCCTGGCCGCATTAATGGATTATCTTACTCAATCAAACGATAGTACAGCGATCAATCAAGCTATCCGCCCGCCCCTGCCCACCACCATCATTGCGCTCGGGGATACTGATGTCCAAAACACCTATGTTTCGAATGTTGAGCTCTCGTCAAATCTTGTGGGCATAAACACCCCAACGGAAGTTTATGTAGAGGTCCATAATGCCGGCTCAATTCCCATTGCCAATCAATTTTTATCCCTTGAATTCAACGACCAACAAGTGGGGCAATATACCCTAAGCTTAGGGGCAGACGAGAAAAGGATACTTAATTTTGAAATAGTTCCCAGTTCCACAGGATCCAATACAGGGTTACTCCGTTTAGAAGGGGATGAATTTGGCATGGATAACGAACGAGCGGTATCCCTATTTGTTCCCGATCAAAGGAATATTCTTTGGCTAGAAGAGGCCGCTACTTCTTTAGGGCCAAGATCTCCTCTTGAATTGGTAATTCAAACCTTAACGAATCCCCAAAATCCTAGTTCAAGCGCATTAAATATTACCAAGAGAACCCTAAATAGCTGGGATGAGCAAGAACTTGACGAGTTCGATGCAGTACTCATTCATGGACTCAACCAAATTCCTGATGGGTTAATTAACAGCCTTATACCCTGGGTCCAAAGTGGTCATGGTCTTTGGGTTGTGCCAAGTTCAACAAGTCAATTAATAAGCTATAACCGACTGCTATCATCCTTTAATGCCGGACAGTTTGTGGGGCAAATTGGAAACTATGGTAGTTACGAAGCGCAAACCAATGCCAATGAAATTATAGAAAATCATCCATTATTTGACGGTCTTTTTGAACGAGAGGAGCGCGAAGAACTAGAAATAGATCCCATTTCAATCTATTATCAATTCCGGCATAATGCTTCTAATGCAGATGGTGGGTATAATTTAATTCGAAACAGTTTTGGTGACCCTCTATTATTTAGCAAAGCCTTCGGCAACGGGCAATTATTGATCTCCAGCATAGGCTATGATGCTGGATTCTCTAATATTCAATTAAAACCTATATTCCCACCATTACTCTATCGAGCACTTGTTTTCATAAGTTCAAGTCAACAGGGTGGTTTAGAAGAACATGAGCTGGGTAACACCCTAGAAATCGAAGATGAGCGAAGCATGACGGGTGCCCGTTTTGTACAGGGTGAAAAAACTTGGACTGCAAAAGAGCAACAAAGCAGCTCTGGGCTTCGTTTTAGTGCTGATGACCAAGAGTGGGAACCCGGCTGGATTCAATTAAAAAATGATACTCAGCAACGAAGTATTGCTTTACTATCACCTATGAGTGAATCCATTTTTACAACCTATGATGAGCAAACTTGGGAAACAAGAATCTCGGATAGTCCTTATCTTAGCCTAGAAGAGCTCAGTAGTGAACAACTAAGTGCTGAGATACAAGCCATTAGTTTTGGACGAGAAATATGGACTTGGTTTTTATTAGCTGGCCTCTTTTTTCTACTCTTGGAAACCTTGGTAAGTGTTTTTTATACTCCGCAACAATATGAATGAGTTTTTGATCCATTTTTTTTCCGGTTTATTGGTCGTGTTTACACTCGCATCTACGCTGATGGCGGGGTTTTCACTCAGTAATAAATTTCGGCTTCGTGGAGTACGTTTACACTGGCGTTCGGGTAAACTTATGGGATACCCTCTTTTTGCCACCGTATTTTTAATATTGGTAGGGTTACTCTCGATAGTATCGATATTTATACTCCAAGACACTCTGCACTATCCTATATTTTTGGGCTACTTTTGGATGGGTTCTATGTGGTTTGTCTCGAGTTATCTTAGTTCCAAACATTACATCACCGATCATGGAATTGTAAAAAACATCAACGATCCGGCCCAGACTATCCCATGGTATCACATTGTAGATTATGTAGAACATCCAACAGGTAAAGGCATACAGTACATGTTTTCCTATGCCCAGACAAATACGCAAGAACACTTCAACCAACTGCGTATTGAAGTCCCTCATTCGCATACTCAGGCATTTAACAAAATTATTTCCCTTAAGTTGCATATGAAGTTGGATGAAACAGAATTACCAACAATTAATTGGAAGAATCTTCAATCATAGATTCATCTAATGCCCACAATATTCATGTTAGCTTAAAAGGAACCGATTGCTAGACGACGTAAAAAACTCTGATATTGATAAAGAAAAAGTACTTTTAGTTGGTATTTATGGGCTCAGTTCGGAAAAATTTCAAGCAGAAGAACATCTCGAGGAATTAGCCTTACTCACCGACACTGCTGGTGGCATTCCTGTAGCTAAGGTACTCCAGCAGCGCAACAGACCGGATGTTAGCAGCTACGTGGGCAAAGGCAAACTGACGGAATTAAAGGGGCAAATGAGTGCTTTAGGAGCAAAAACAATTATCTTTGACGATGATTTAAGTCCAACTCAGATTAGGAATGTTGAAAAAGTTACCGATGCTAAAGTATTAGATCGCAGCGCACTCATTTTAGATATTTTTGCATCAAGAGCGCAAACAGCAGCTGCCAAAACACAAGTAGAGCTAGCTCAATTACAATATCTATTACCTCGACTAACCCGCTATTGGACTCACCTTTCTCGTCAAAGTGGGGGTATTGGAACCAAAGGCCCTGGGGAAACTCAAATAGAAACTGATCGCCGAATTATTGGCCAACGAATTGGAGTTCTAAAATCTAAATTAGAAAAACTCGACAAACAGCGCACCACTCAGCGTAAGAGCAGAGATAAAATGACGCGTGTATCCTTAGTAGGCTATACAAACGCTGGCAAATCAACCCTTATGAATGCCTTGACTGACAGTGGCGTTTTTGCCGAGAACAGACTCTTTGCAACCCTAGATTCCACGGTACGAAGACACCAGCTTAGGACTCACGAAATCCTTCTTTCCGACACGGTAGGTTTTATTCGAAAGCTCCCTCACCATCTCGTTCAGAGCTTCAAATCAACCTTAGACGAAGTACGAGAAGCTGACCTACTTATCCATCTGGTTGATGGAAGCTCGTCCATGGTTCATGAATACATAGAGGTAGTACAACAAACGCTTAAAGAGTTAAAATCGAATAATAAACAGACGCTACTTGTATTTAATAAAGTAGACCGCATGGATGATGAACAACACGAAATGCTCCGAGGTGAATATCCAAATGCATTGTATATTTCAGCCATTCGGGGAATCGGGCTCAGTGAGCTTGAAGAGGCTATTGAACAAGAAATTGAATCTAATTACATACAGGTAGATCTTGATATTCCCATTCAAGCTTACAAAGCAGTTGCTTTCATTCATGAACATGCCCATGTAGAAAACGAAAAATACACAGGCGAATTTGTTCACATAAACTGTAGAATTGACGAAAAAGATTTCAAGCAATTATCCAAGATGTTGAATACTATAGAGTATAGCATCGGAACCCGATAACAATCTAGATATATCCAATCTTTCTCTTGCAGAAATTATTGTAGAAAATGACCGTTTTAGTAGAACAACATATCTCAGGATTAGAGTTAAACGCCAGCTTTGTCGAAGCTAAGGCCTGGGTGGAGCACACTCAAATGGACTCAATTATTGTTACCAGTGAGGGCCGGTTAATTGGACTGTTGGATGCACAGTTCTTATTTGATACACGTTTTGGTCAAGAATTTAAACGTTTGGAAGACTACATCAATGCCTATCCCGAAGAAATTGAACAAGGCGCTTATATTCGTTTACATGATCACATATTCAGTGCAGCTGAAGCCTTTAGCCACGAACTAAATGATCACCTGCCTGTGGTTGACCATGACCATAATTATGTAGGTATCCGCACGCGCAACGATGTATTAGAAGAGTTATGCGAATTTTTGAACATGAGCCAAAAAGGAACGGTAATCGATGTACTCCTTCCATCCGATGAACCCCTAATTAGTGAAATTATCCGTTTGGTAGAAACCGAAGGTACACATGTTCAAACCATAACGGTACAACAGCCCAACCTAGAAGAAGAGCATCGTAAGGTGACGATAAAATTTGACAGTGAAGAGGTTTCTAATGCTATTTCCACTTTAGAGCGATTTGGATATACCGTGTACACTCCCCATAGAGATTTGCAGCGAGACATAGATTTTCATGAACGAGCCAATGAACTCATTCGCCTTTTGGACCTTTAATTTTTCAAAGCAGAAGCTCTTGGCACCCTCAACTAAGCATAAGGTAGCCGTTACCAAACAATCCGTTTTGGATCCATCTAACAGGCCCATGCTTCTCTTTCTCGTATTGGCGCTATGGTTACTTATCGCCCCTTTGAACAACCGTTTAGTTCAAGCGCAAAGCCTTCCCACCCCACAGACCCAAAAAATCTTTCAGGCCGTTGAGGCTTACGAAGAAGGCCGGTTTGAACTGGCCTCCGAACAACTTCAAGGCCTTAAGGAAGGTTCGTCCACAGGATCCAGCATGGCGGCAAAAATAGACTATTATTGGACGCGGAGTCAAGTGGCCCTAGATTCAGCCAACATAGAGGCTTATTTTGAAGACTATATAATAAAGTATCCGGGGAGTATTGAGTCCGGCACCTTACTCATTGAACTCGGGCACCGGAAGGTGCGTTTGGGTGAGCATTCCGAAGCGGCTCAATACTACCAAGACGCACTGGACTCTGGTTTAGATTCCAACACAGCAGCCCAAGTGTATTATTGGAAAGCAGAAGCCTTGGCAGAAGCGGCTGATTTCAACAGCTCCCGAGATGAATTTTTATTACTGGCCAACACTTTTCCATCATCGGATTGGGCAGCAAAAGCCTTGTATGCTCGAGGACGTTTATTTTTGTCCGAAAATCGATACGACTCAACCTCATCTGCATTTGAATTACTCAAAAAACGCTACCCAAATGACCCCGTTACTCGTGGGGTGGGAACCGCTCTGGGTGAGTCATACTATCAACAAGGACGTTACAAAGAAGCTATTGAAGCGCTCGATGCCCAAATGATTTTTCTGGATGATGTATCCATCATCAAGGCCTTATTTTTGATGGCCGAAGCTCATAACTATTTAGGCAATTATGATGAAGCCATTAAGGATTATTTACGCTATCTAAATCTTACCAAAGGGACCGATAGAGTAGCCCCAGCCCATTACGGTTTAGGTTGGTTGTATCATCGCCAAGGTATTTATCATTGGGCCGCCCAATCCTTTGAAAAGGCTGTTGTTGGAGATAATCTTCAATCGCGAAAGGCGTTATACTACGAAGCAATAAACCATAAGCTCTCTGGGAATTTTCAACGAGCAATGAACACCTTCAAAGAATTTGGTGATCGATACAAAGAAGGGATTTGGGTAGAGGAAGCCTATTATGAATGGGGTATTTCGGCATTTGAGGCAGGTGATTATGATGGGGCTATTACCATTCTACTCAATCTCATACGCCAACAAGATAGTCTGAGTAATGGTGCTCAGGTTTACACGCTACTTGGTGAGATATTTTACGCCAATAACGAATATACCTCAGCTATCACTGCCTTTGAGCAAGCTGAAA
>Ga0233432_10003289_pt1 | contig 14669 bp, 11 predicted proteins | sample SI_122_August201_6_FD_179870 | JGI IMG/M metagenome (GOLD analysis project Ga0233432, IMG submission 179870) | Seawater microbial communities from Saanich Inlet, British Columbia, Canada - SI_122_August2016_10_MG | ecosystem: Environmental > Aquatic > Marine > Inlet | place: Canada: British...
GAGACTGTGACCAACTGGGTTACCGATGACCGCAAAAAGTCTCGTCGAGCTTTGAATAGACGAAAAGCGATAAAGACTTTCCAATTCCTCCACATCAAATTGACCAGGCGCTGTCCCCTCGGCTCCAGATGAGGCGTAAGTCCAAGGCATGCCCAAACGAGCAGGAAATAGGCGACTCGGCATCCCAAACTCCCCCATTGCAATCGCTACAAGGCAAAGCCCCTCGAACTTTTCATATAGACCCACCACCCTTTCACACTCTTCAGTCGATTCCACCTTAAAAGCAACTTTAGCCACATCGGCCTTAGCATCTTTCATCTCTTGGACGATTGCTTCTGGCTTCTGCGGAAGGCCTGAAAAGTCGTGATAGCTAAGAATTTTCTTGGCACGTTTTAGCTGGACCTTTTGAGCGCAATCACTGCGAAGCTCAACATCAACGTAATCCACCCCAAGCCCATCACCCCAATGCAAAAGCTCCAATCGCTCTTCTTCACTTCCCTGAAAAGATCCTCTTTCTTCAAGGTAACGAACCGTCCAAACAATCTTCACCTTACGCCCCTGAAGCAATAACACCAATGCCTCCAAGGCATGGCGATCAAAATTCTGCAATGCATCAACTCGCAACTCCACCATTCCCGGCTGACCAGGGCATGCCGTGAATTGACGAGTCATCTCTTCAACAGAAGAGGCCGAAAGACAAAGGCAGATTTCAGACATGGATCTTCATAACATTAATAGCAAAGAGAGCCGACCACTCAAGCAAAATCATCGTGATCAATATTCCATGACGAAAGACAAAGCTTTTCTTGGAAATCCAAGGCTCAAGAACTTGAGCATTGATTTGGTGATAAAGCCAAATTAGACCCACCACCGTCGTCATAGAATTGTAGATAAAAGAAAGTCGAATCATCAACAGATGAAATGCGATCGCTCCTATCAACAAAAAAAGCTGGAGCCATGTCCCTACTTTGGGGGAAGCTTCTTCTTTCGAAAGCTGAGAAAGCTGAAATAGCCCAATGGCCACGAAGCTACCGGTCAAAATTCGAGCCTGCTCCCCCCCTCCCCATGGATGAAAAAATTCTTGAACTGCTACCTGAAGACCACAAAGCGCCAAAAAACCTATCGCCATGCAGCCAAGTGAGAACTGACTTGTCCACTTAAGCACCTGACCCCGCCAAGAAAAAAGCAAGGCAAATAGAGTCACAATCAAAAAGGTCGAATAAATAGAGGTGCAACGATGACACAGAAGTGAAAGCACCGAGTCAAATGAGAAAGCCCGTTCCGGATCTAAATGACAGAAGGTTCCTAGGTAGTGATCGAGATGTTGGCGATCCATGATTCCGCCACTCTACCTCAGCCTTATGCCCAACAAGATGGGTTCCACGGCACCTCTTCCCCAAGCAAAGCATTGGAGAAATGACCCCACACCATTAAGCTGTCCAAAACACCGATCAATATCAATGACCCGAGTCCTCCTTCTCTCCATTCTAGTTTTCTCTCAATTGGGCTGCTTCCAGGCAAGCCTATTCCTCAGAGATTTCGTCCTCACATCCCCTGGCATGGACAAGGGCAAATCCCTCGTTCCCTATCAATACCTAGGGTGTCGGGGCCCTCATCAAATAGCTCTGGAGAATAAAAGAGGCGTTCAAGCCACTCTCGATTTTGAAGCTTTTTATTTTCCTCCCCACAAAGAGTGGGAAAATTACAACCTCCAAACAGCCGAAGGTGAAGCTCTATCCTTGCGCGCCATCAGAACGATTCGAGATTATTTCGGAAGTCGTAAAGAAGTAGATTTGGTTGTCTTCAAGAAAGTTTCCATCGATCACGAGGCACATGCTTACCTCATCGATGCCAAGATGATTGGCTCAATCGAAACCATCGGAGAAAGATTGGTTGAAGCGGGATTGGCCCGAGTGAACCACGACTTAGCTAAAATGGCCGAGGCAAAAGTCCTCATTAAGTTGGAAGATTCAGCCCGGAGAGCCCGTCGAGGGATCTGGCAATACGCTCCGATCCACAATCCTAACTGGCATGATTGATTCCCCCCTCAGGGCACTAGCCCAGAGGCGACTCGACAGCCTAGAGTCCGTGGATCGCGTCACCTATCCAGAGCAGTCCCTTACAGAGCTTAGCCAATCTCTTCCAGAACCGCCATCGATCCTCCAAGCCCTCATCAAAAAGAACCAAAGGCCATCGTGGCTTCTAGAAGTGAAAAAATCCAGCCCCAGCAAAGGGCACTTGAGTTCACTCTCCACTCTGGAACTTTGCGACTCCTTTGTAAAGGCTGGAGCTGATGCTCTTTCTGTACTCGTTGATCCCGTTAATTTTGGCGGGCACCCCAAAGACCTTGAGGCTGGTCGACAAGCCCACCCCAATATCCCATTTCTCTTCAAAGATTTCGTCGCCACCGAGTATCAAGTCAAACTAGCCAGAGCACTGGGAGCCTCTTCAGTTTTGCTCATGACCCAACTCTTAGAAAAAAAACACTTAGAAGAACTTTTTCACTTAGCCATCTCCCTAGGCCTCACACCCTTTGTCGAAACTCACCAAATCGAAGAGCTCGAATACGCTCTTGATTTAGGCGCCGAAATGATTGGCATCAATGCCCGTGATTTTTCGATTGAAGGACTGCCTGTTCACCTAGACACCACCCCAAAACGCATTGCCGCTCTAGGAGCTTCTAGATTTAAAGATAAGGTCTTGGTGGCTCAGTCAGGCCTAGAGTCTGAATCAGACTTCAAAACCCTCCTAGATAACTGCCCCAGGGGGCTTCCCCATAGCGTTCAAATTGGCTCGGCCCTAGGTGGCTCAAACGGCCCGCCTTCTTGGGTAGGACGCTAAGCTCCAGTCAAATCAGTTTTAATCAGCCGAGAAACCCCAGAAAAATTAACTAACCTCTGCCCTTGGGGTCACCCGGTGTTTGGTGCGCATATCTCCCCTTGCCATACAAGCTCTCCAAGCCTCAACCCAGTCTTCACCGCTGAATGGCTTATCGCCAGTTAGTGGAGCTTCTGGTTGCCAAGGTCTACCGGAAGGAGCTCCCTCAACATGGTATCTGATATCCATGGACCACCGACATAAATCAGAAAGATTTTTCCCCGATCTGTGTGGTGTGTACTGATGCATGATCACAACTTCTCCTGGTTTACATGGGGCAGGAACAGGAGATGTTTCCGGTAATTCCTCAGGATAAATACTCGTTCCGTAAGATGAACCCTCATGTAGCAGTGGTTCAGGGCCTTCCACCCCAGGAATCAACTCCATACACCCCATCAGCTCTGTTGCCCCACAAATAGGCCTCCAACAAGTCAGAATCATCGTTCCATCGCTGTCTTCGGTGTAGACCCCAGCATCTTGGTGCCAAGGAACGTTGTCGAAACCGGTCCTCGTCATATCTGGATCGTGGGGAGGTTTCACTCTGATGTGCATAACTGGATTTAAAGAGATCTTCTCTCCCAAAATCTGAGATACCGCAGATACCATTCTCGGGTGGGACATATGGGAAAAAACCTCGGGACTCAATAGCCCTGTATTCAAATCGAAACCATCAAAAAAGTTTGAAGCTTGAGCTAACATTTTGGCTGCACGCTGCTCAAAGGGAACTTCCACATAAGGCTCCATAGCGATACCTTCTTCCTGAAGCTCTTCCACACGCCGATCAATCCAGCTAGTGATCACATCCTTAACAGGCTCAAAATCTTCCTCTTCAAAAACTTTCACCACGACAAATCCATCACGATAGAAAGTCTCAAGTTGCTCTTCGCTCAGGACTGGATCTAAAACAGTATTATTTGAACTCATGAATAAAAATTACGCTGACTATGAAGTTAAGGAATTGTACCTATAGAAGGTGAATATCTCAAGTAAAAATATCGACCTCTTTGGTGGAAATTTCGCCAATCATGTTGATCGATCTAAAACCTAACTATCTGAATTTATTGAGTTTAAGGTTTTAGACTTAGAAGAAATGCTTCTCGTAAACCAACCCACTTTCCAAAACTCAATCCATCACTTTTCTATAGATTTTATTTCCATATCAACTCAATAACTCAGCCTCCATGAATCGGCCAAAACCAAGATTTAATGCTCTATCTCTCAATAGATCCCTCAAAGATGTTTCTGCCCCCGAAACTCCGTCGGGGTCAATCCGCTCCACTTTTTGAAACTTCTTTGGAAATGGTGCTCATCTGAGTAGCCAACTTTTCTAGCCACCTCAACCACCAACATCTCACTTCTCACGAGATACTCAGCACTTTTCTCCATTCTTTTTTTCATCAGCCAGGATTTCGGGCCCATGCCCAACGCTTCGGAAAAAAGAAAACGAAATCTAGCAGAACCTAAGCCAACTCCTTTTGCGACTTCAGGCATACTCCAATCATGAGCTAAATTCATCCTTAGAAGATTCATCGACCTTTCAATCCTTGAATCTAAATCGAACCCCTCCCTTTCCACTTTCAGGCCACTCTCGAGTAATTCCTGAAGAAAAAGCCAAAGCAAATGCTCTAATCTTTCCTGTGCCAAAACAGCATCAGTCCTCATCCACTGGGCACATCTTTGGAACGACTCTACGAAGCCATCGGGCCTCCTGATTCTCAGCTTTGGAACCGAGAATCTATGCAAGAGAGACTCACCAACATCATTGTTCATATCCGCATGAAAAGCCAATTGCTGCAGAGGTCCACCTATCGATTGAATCTCATGATTGACTCCATCTGGTAAGCATAGAACCTCCCCAGCAGAAACCTCAATATCTTGATCGTCTAAACGAACTCGCAGTTTCCCTGAAATCACCAAAAGAAAAAAACTATCCCAAACACGACGAGAGGGCAGGTGCCAATCAGGCTCATTCAGCCATTGAGCACAACTGATACCATCAAACCGATAATGATTTCTTATCCAAAGAAAAGCTTCCCGCTCTTCTTTTCCAAGGTGCTCGTCAACCCATATCTTTTGAAGAGAAGGAGTTTCCAAAAGCTCAGTTAGCTTTTTTTCCAATCTTTCGTCTCCATTTTATTATTAATCACCTAATAATAAACAATTTATAACTCAACAGCCTAATCCCCCAAGCGTTTTTTCCATCTCTACAGTCATTACTCCCACTTGAGCCATGAGCGAAAATCATCCACCATGGTCTTTGCGAATTTTTTAAATAAACCATGAACGCACTATCAGACGAAGATTGGAAAAGGTACCAAACCCAAGGTTACCTCAGGCTAGGAAAAATAATTTCTGACGAACAACTCGAACAACTCCAAGTTCGTATCAATGAAATCATGATGGGAACAGCACAATGTGATTATAGCCGTATGATGATGCAGGTTGATTCTAATAGCGGAGACTACGCCGACCTTGGGAGCCAAGGAAATGGGCACCAAGGAGCCACCTTGAATTATCGAAAAATACAAGACTTAGAACTCGACCCTCTCTTTCTCGAATATCTCCAGCACCCTATCTTCCACAATATCTGCAGGAGGGCTTATGGACACGATGCCGAAATTGATATTTTTCGAGCCATGTTCATGAACAAACCAGCAGGTCGTGGAACCGTTCTGCCCTGGCACCAAGATCGTTGGCGAAACTTAACCCAAGACCCCGAGGTCACTGTTTGGACAGCCCTAGACCCTGCCACGATCGAAAACGGATGTGTTCAAGTCATTCCTGGTTCACACCAACACCTCTTGAACCCTGACCATCCATCTGGATTCCTAACCGATTCCCTCACAGAAAAACATTGCTCCACTTCTAGCCGTGTTTTTTTGGAACTTGAGGCAGGAGAAGTCGTCCTTCTACACAACTGGCTTCTTCACTCCTCAGACCGAAACCAAAGCCGTCATTCCCGCCGGGCCTTTAGTGTCTGCTACATGGACGCCCAAACCCAAACTCTCCCACAAGGCTCAAACTATCCCTACCGCCGAGCCTTCGGGAGCGGAGCTCTTTGCTCCAAGACCTGACTCCCAAACGCAGGTTGAGCTCAAAAAATAATCATAGAAAAAAGACCTAAGCCCATGCAAGGCTCTTCCTTATTCAATCAACTCTCTGGATCTCTTACGAGTCAGAAATAACTTACTTTAAGTCGAGTACCTTTTGAGTTAGATTCCCCGCCTCATCCCGTACCGTCCACTCCCCCCTAACAGACTCTTTTGCCTGTTGGGTACTCATGATGTGACGGCCTTTACTGGGGAGCGCCCCTTCCATTGCTACCACACCACCTTCAGCGTTCAGCAATCTAAACGTCACGGGGTGTGTTCCGGCATTGATGTCGTCAAAATGCCAATTGAGTTGAGTGAGGCCATACTCTCCGACCTTCCTTGATAGGTCCAACACTTCAGGCCTTTGGGTATCGAGAATAAAATAGTACATTCCCGGATCACGCCGGTTTGGTTGGTGTCGGCGTTTTGTGAAAATATATCGTAGTGAAAGGTCTTCTTGAAAATCAAATTTAAAATTCCGATCAGACTTTCCTTCAGTTAGATAGACCCAATCTCCTTGATTTTTCTTTTCCCAAAGATACCAAACTCTACTTCGAAAACTCTTCGGCACTCCAAAGATGATCTGACGCGTGCCCAAAACCTGACGTGGGTGAAGACTGAGAAGATCCAACATCTCTCTTTTTTTCTCTCTAACCTCGGGGCGCTCAAGGGGAGACTCAAAATGCTCTTCTTCCACCTCGGAATTTTCAAGAATCGGTTTCACCCTTCTTCGTTTTGACTTTTTCTCAGGAGGAGGTCCAGGCAAGCGAATTTTCCAACTATCTGGCCACCAAGCCATTGGTTCAGGATGCTCGTCACTCCAAGTCATGGCCGTGGTTTCCCGAGTTTCAGGCAGCCAACTAGAACCAGCCATCACTTCTCTCTTCTCTGATGGTACGACCTGAGTTCGTTGAGGAGCTTCTAGGCCCAATAGTTTTTCTTGCAAACGAACTCTTTTTTGATGAACTTCCAATTCTTTTCTAATTTCTAAACGCTCTTTTAAACTAGCTCTATATAGCCGGCCTAATAGAGCCTGCTCTTCCCGGTAAAGGCCTTCCATGGCTCCATCGGCTAGTTTTTTTACCTTATCAGCTTCCTCCCCCTCCACTAAGAAAGAAAAACTCACCAAGAAAAAAAACACCCAACCTTTCATCTTGCTTGAAACCATATCCACCCTTGAGCCCCAAGTGATCTCTCCGGAAGAAGAGCGGGAACCAAATAAACATCTTCTTGGTTATAGGGATTACCTACATCGACGGCTGGCCCAACCACCATTGAGGATGATGGCAAAGTGGCCACCAGGTTGAGTGCCTGATCAGCAGCGTACTCGGTGCGCTCACCCACTTTGGTCAGCTCCGACCCTCTAAAATACCAATCCAAGTCATCTACTAATTTCCCATTACTCCAAAGAAGCCAGTCTTTAGCTAAACGACGTTCCTCACCTATTTGAATCTCTATTTGTAGGTTAGCCGAGGCCGGAACCTCTTTTGCTGCTTTGGATGGCTCTAAACCAATCATCAACAGAGCCATGTGAAGGTTTTGTCCTCTGGCTTTTGAAGAAAACATCGATTCGTAGTCCTTATCCATTCCAATGGTCACAAGAAATTCTAATCCCAATGACCGGCTTGGATCTTTTTCGTTGCCTTTGCCAACTAACTCAATCGGCATTCTCACCAAGCCCTTATCTAAATCCACCTCAATCCCTCCTCCCACGGGGGTAAAAGAAGAACCTTCTTTTGGCAGAGCTTTTGCCTCTCCCTCCGAAGAAGACCTTAGATTAAGTTTCTTTTCAGTCACCTCATTCCCAATCGCTTCAGAGCCTACGACCAATAAGGTCAAGATGAAGAAACGAGATGCAAAGGAAATCATGATGCCATGATAGGTCTAGCCCGATGAATAAAAGTTGGGGCCCTCTCTCAGGCTACTTTTCCTTGGCCCCGACCTAGTCTGTTCATAATGGGCACCATCTACATCTGATCCCCTGCCCATGTTTCATCACTTCATCTCCTTGTTCACCTTCCTTTCCTTGAGTCTTATTCTCGGTGGATGTGGTCGTCCAAAACCAACAACTCAAGGCCCTTCCAAAGCCATTCAAGAAGCCAAAGTCGAGGTCGAGAAAGGAGAACTCGACCCTTCCGCCTCACCGAATGCCCAAAGAGGTGGCAGCCTCAAAACCTGGGCAGGAGCCTTTCCTAAATCTCTCAACATGTGGTTAGATTACAATAGCTTTTCTGTCAAAATCACTTCTTTAATGTTTGAGTCCCTAGTGGAACTTCACTCAACCCGTAACGAACCCGTGGGCAATTTAGCAAAATCTTGGACCCAAAGCAAAGATGGCCTAACTTTCACTTTTAAAATCCATCCCAAGGCCACCTGGAGTGATGGCAAACCCATCACCTCTAAGGACGTCATCTTTTTTTATGAAACTATGATGGACCCCAAAAACCTCACTAGTATTTTTCGAGTTGACCTTCGAAAAATCGAAAAACCCGAAGCTATTGATGACAAAACCGTTAAAGTTGTCGCCAAGAACCAGCACTGGAAAAACTTTTGGATCGCCGCCGGCCTCTACGCCCTACCAAAACATGCCATGGAAGGAAAAGACTTCAACAAACTCAACTTTAAATTTCCAGTCGTCAGTGGCCCTTATGCCCTAAAGGACGTCGATAAAGGCAGAAGCATTTCACTCAAACGACGAGGAGATTGGTGGGGGAGAGCCCTTGCCTACAACCAGCATAAATTCAATTTTGACATCCTATCCTTTCAGTCCTCGGCAGATAGAAGCAAAGTCCTCGAACAACTCAAAAGAGGAGACATCGACGTTTACCCCATCTACACTGCGAAAATCTGGGAAAAACAAACTAACTTTGAAGCTGTCGAGAAGAATTGGGTTCGACGACAAAGAGTTTTCAATGACCTCCCCAAAGGCTTCCAGGGAGTCGCCTTCAACCTTCGCCGCCCTCCTTTCAACGACCCCAAAGTCCGTGAAGCCTTTGCTCTCCTTCTCGACCGCCAACTCATGAACGAGAAGTACATGTACAATCAATATTTTATGCTCAATTCCTTCTACCCAGACCTCTACCCAGGCGCCGAAAACCCGGCCGTTCCAGAAAGGGTCTTTGACGAAAAAAAGGCTCGATCTCTTCTCGCTGAAGCTGGCTACACGGTCGATGCAAAGGGAAGACAGAGCAAAGGAGGCCAGGCTTTGGAGGTCACCATCATGGTGACGAGCCCAGACACCCGACATCTAAGCCTCTACAAAGAAACCCTCGCTCAAGTTGGCATAACCCTTCACCTTCAACAAGTCGACTGGTCGACGGTCCGAAAGAGAATCGACCAGCACCAATTCGATCTCAACTGGTCAGCTTGGGGCGCTTCTCGACTCCGAGACCCAGAAACCATGTGGCACTCCAGCACTGCCAACGAGAAGTCCAATAGCAACATCTGTGGAGTCATCGACCCAACAATTGATGCCTTGATCGAGAGCCAAAGAACCGAAATGAACCTAGACCAACGCAATGAGATTTTGAAAAAAATCGACCAGCGACTAGTTAAAATCAACCCCTATGCTCTCCTTTGGGGAAGCCCAGCAGCTCGAATCCTCTATTGGGACCGCTTTGGCATGCCCGAGAAGGTTTTTCCACGGTTTGGCGACCCCGATGACATGGTCGCCTACTGGTGGTTCGATAGCAAAAAAGACAGCGAACTCGAAAAAGCCAAAGGTTCCGGCCAAAAGCTCCTTCCTCTTCCTCCAGAAGTTCACTGGAAGTGATCGAGCAATCCAAAACCTCTTTTTCCTTAGGGTTTAGAGCAAGAATGGAATCATCCTTCCAAGCACACAACAGGGTCTCTAGGTGGCTCTCGGCTAATTTTTAAAAATTTTGCCCTCTGATCACCCCAACGAAACCCAACTCAAAGGCCTCAAATTTAGCTTTTTCTTTGATATTCTCAACAAGTAGCTAAATTCATCCCAGTATGTTTCTTCCAAGAAAATCACCCTGGGGCAGCTCAGCCTTATTTATTTTCTCTCTCGGGATCTTAGCTGGGCTTCATCTTCTCTTTGCCGATGTCACAAGTCGCACGGGAAGCATCAGCTTTGACGTTAACCAAGACGGGCAAAAAGAAGCCACACTGACCACAGATGGTCTCAAAATCGGTACCGGAAACCCTTCGGCCAACCTCCACGTCTCCGGCAATGCCATCATCACTGGAACCTTAACCATTGGAACCACCACAACAACGAGCAACAACCTCTACATCTCAGGTTCCCTTGGCATGAGTGTTCTATCCGTCACCAGCGGTTCAAACAAAGCGAATGATTCTTCCGTGGTTTTGGCTGACACATCAGCCGGCAACGTTTATTTAGGTTTGCCCGACCCTAGGGAGAGCACGGGAAGAATGATCACCGTTAAACGCATCAGCACGAGCAACAACCTAACCATCGGCGGCGGTGGAGGAAATATCGAAAACTTCGAATCCCTCCTCGAAATTCCCTCTGGAAACCAAAACGCCTCTTACGTTTTCGTCAGCAACGGCACCCAGTGGTACATCCTTTCTTCTTTGTTTGCCAACGCCACCGAAGGCTCCAACACCCTCAGCACAAACCTCATCCTCCACTGGCCCCTCGACGAGACCAGTGGAAATGTCATCTCAGAGACATCAAACTCGACCAACACCTACACGGGCAACCTGTACAATGAACACTATTTCTCAGGCAACTCCGTTTCTGGAGCTGTTTACAATGCCCTCAAGTTTGATGATTTAGCCGATTCCGCAGAACATCGCAACGGTGGAAACGTATTGGTCGATCAATACAGTTGGAGCCTTTGGGTCAAAACTTCCATCGATCCTTCGGTCGCCCCCAGTGCCGCACCAGAAGACCCTCCCCAGGGAGCCTTGGGCTACTCTTTCGTCAGTGACAATACCCTATGGCGCAATGTCGTTTTCCACCGCAAAGCAGATGATAGCGTCGTGGGTGCCAATATTTCAAACTTTAACACTGGCTCTTGGAATCACATCGTCGCCACATGGAATGGCAGCACTCTAACAGCTTACCACAACGGCACTCTCACCGACAATGTGGCTGTGACTGACCTCAGCACTCAAGCCGGCAATATCATCCTCCAACACCCTGGAGACGATGGAGCCATCACTTCTTCCGTCGACGACCTACAAATTTTCGATCGCGCCCTTGATTCTGAAGAAGTCCAAACCCTTTACCATAGTGGTTCCATCGAGTAGGTTTACTAAGGTGGCCTATCTTGACCACCTATAGTTCAGATCTCTTCTCATTCCCATCTCCACCCTCACCCCATGATCAAGTCAAAACCAAATATTCTCTTCATCATGGCCGATCAGCTCCGGGCTGACTACTTAGGTTGCTATGGAGCCACTTGGGTCGACACCCCCAACATAGATGCCCTCGCCAAGAAAGGCACCCTATTCAACCACTGCTACACCAACAGCCCAGTCTGTGCCCCCGCTAGAATTGCCCTAGCCACGGGAATGCGACCTCACAGAGTTGGAGCATTAGATAACCAATCCTATCTCCCTGCCTCGTCAACGACTTACTACCAACGCGTGAGAGACCAAGAGTACTATGTCGGATGCTCAGGCAAATTAGATCTAGCCAAACCCGATGGTTACAACGGACTCAAAGGCGACCGTCCCTGTAATTATGGATTTGGCTTCACCCATCCGATTGAAGTCGAAGGTAAAATTCATGCTGGAAAAAGCGATACTCCTTTTGGCCCATACTCTTCTTACTTAGAAGACAAAGGCCTCTTAAAGAAGTTTCATCAAGATTTTCGCCCAAGAGGTTTTTTCAACGCCAACGATTCCGTTTTAGAAAGCAACGATTGGCACGACGCCTTCATCGGCCAACGTGCCGTTCAATGGCTAGAGCAAAGACCAAAGGACTTCCCCTACCATATGTTCGTTTCCTTTGCTGGCCCCCACGACCCATTTGATCCTCCCACTGAGTACGCTGAACAATACCGAAACCGAGAAATGCCACCCCGCGTCATCGATGACGGAAGGAACAAACCCGAGCGTATCAAAAAAAGAATGGTTTCCGTCAACAAGCACAGTGAAGAAGAGCTCCTCGTTATTCGGCGACAGTACTGTGCTGCCATTCAAGCCATCGATGATCAAGTCGGGAAAATTCTCGCCGCTGCCGAAGCAAGAAACGATGGACGCGACACCTACATCTTCTTCAGTGCCGACCACGGAGAGATGATGGGCGACCATAGCCTCCCCATCAAGCACGTCGCTTACCAGCCATCTTGGCGTATTCCACTCATTGCTTCTGGACCTGGCCTACAAGAAGGAAAAACTAGCCAGGCCCTGGTTGAGCTCATCGATGTTGGCGAAACCATCTGCGAACTAGCAGGAGCCACTCGCCCTGACAATGTCGACGCTCACTCTCTCCTATCTCTTTTGAAAGGAGAAACGATCGAACACCGAGACCATGTTCTCACTATCGAACGACCCTTTGAAGCCATTCGCGACCACAAGTGGAAATTTGTTCGCACTCACAACGACCTCTCTGAACTCTACGACATGGAAGAAGACCCTTTAGAGCTCAATAATCTCATCAAAGAAAACCCTTCCAAAGCTCGCGAACTCTCCTCCATCATGACCCAAGGGTTTATGGAAGGAAAATGGAGGCGAGGTTAAATCAATCAAATCTCGCCTAGATTCACATCGTATGGTGAGCTTACAAAAAAAGAAAGATTGAGCTCCAATTCCCTCTGCCCAAGAATGGTCAGTTCAGCTCTCTTGGCTGACTTTTAAACCATACAAGATCAGCGAAGGCACGACTAGATTATCCAATAGAAACTCTAGTCATTCTTAAGATGAATCTCTCCAAGAATGACGAGGCCTTGGTCTTGATTAAATCCCGAGAAAAACTCTTAAGGATTACTTCGTTTTAGCGACTGTCTTGAGCGACATCATGTCTTTCAAAATTTGCATGGCTTCGCGTACGTAAGGGTCGAAACCAATGTTACGACCCCACTTCTTGTGCTCTTCAGCTTTAATCTGCTCAGGCGTTTTGTCGCGATTGTCCACAACCTTCTCCCCCTCTTCCTTTTCAGCTTCCTTTTCCTCTCGCTCCTTTTTTTCTTCAGCTGCTGCGATAGGATCGAGCTTTTCTTTTAGGTCATCCAAGAGTTCTGTGTAGCGGTCAGCTTCTGCCTTGTTATCTTTTCTTTCCTTAACCATGCTATTGGCCGACAACGTGATGATGGTGTCGTCGGCAGACTCTTCGAGCCGGGTCAATCTCTCTGAAATGGCTTTGAAAATCTCGCTCTTCTCAACACGGCTTTCGCTCAATGAACGCAACCGGTCCAATGGAAGGGTTTCAGACCAAAGCCGGTACTTCTGCTTTGAAATTTTGTCCCAAACCAACGCATGGTCGAGATACCGCTCTCCCGTTTCCATATAGGTTTTTGCATCGGGAAGAACGATGTCGGGTTTAACACCTCGATGTTGGGTAGAACCTCCATCAATACGATAAAACTTCTGGATCGTGAGCTTGAGGTCACCAAGGTTCTTATCTTTCCAAGGACCTGGCACCATACGGTTGAGTTGAAGCAAATGCTGCACCGTTCCCTTACCGTGGGTCTGCCCCGAGCCCAGAATCACAGCTCTGCCATAATCTTGTAGTGCTGCAGCAACAATTTCCGATGCTGATGCACTGAACTGGTCCACCATGATCACCAAGGCGCCTTCGTACTCAACTCGACGATCATGATCGTAATGAACCTCTACCTGTCCAAAGCTGTCCTTCACCTGAACAATCGGCCCACGTTCGATAAAAAGTCCAGAGATGGTTCGCGCGTCTTCGAGAAATCCACCTCCATTTCCTCTCAAATCAAAAACCAATCCCTCGATGCCTTCACGCTTGAGTTTACGAATTTCTTGGCGAACATCCTCGGTGCAATTTTTCTCTCGTGGGTTGCGATGGTCTCGGTAAAAATCCGGTAAATAAATGTAGCCGATCTTGGTCCCTTCTGCGTCTTTGAGAAGTGTTGATCGAGCAACCTGGTCCTCTAACTTCACAATGTCGCGTACAATTTTAATCACTTGAATATCACCATTGGATTTTTTCACGGTGAGACGAACGGTGGTTCCTTTTTCCCCACGGATGTAGCTAACGACTTCACGCAAACGCATACCCGTGATGTCGACCTCTTCTCCTTCATCTCCCTCTCCAACCCTCAAGATGATATCACCAGCCTTGAGGTCTCCCTGCCGATAAGATGCCGACCCCGGCACAACACGAACGATCTTAGTGAAATCATCTTCCTGCTGAAGAACCGCTCCGATTCCTTCGAGAGACTTGCTCATCTTGATGGTAAAGTCTTCCTTAGTATCCGGGTCCATGTAGGTGGTGTGAGGATCAAACCCTGCCGTGATAGCATTAAAATAACGAGAGAAGTGCTCTTGATGATCTAATTCTTCAAGACGCTGGAAATAAGTCGTTACCTGTTTCAGCGTCTTTTTTCTCGCCTTCTCCCTCAATTCGAGGTCTTTGTCTTCGCTAATCGTATTGCCACTTCCTTCCAACAGAGCTTCTTCACTCTCCAGAAGGTTGAGATAAGAACCTAAGGCTTGGTATTTTAAATGGTGACGCCATCGGTTTTGAAGAGAGCCCAAACTTTGGCAATATTCGATTTTATCAGGGTCTGTCTCGAA
>Ga0233432_10003294_pt1 | contig 14660 bp, 6 predicted proteins | sample SI_122_August201_6_FD_179870 | JGI IMG/M metagenome (GOLD analysis project Ga0233432, IMG submission 179870) | Seawater microbial communities from Saanich Inlet, British Columbia, Canada - SI_122_August2016_10_MG | ecosystem: Environmental > Aquatic > Marine > Inlet | place: Canada: British...
AATACCAAACTTTGAATTTTTACCACCAGTGATAATACCTTTAAACTGCCCGTGTCCTTTGCCTGGATTTAATCTAAAACTAATATAATTGGGTACGCCAATCGTTTCGAGCCTTTTAAAAGAGTTTGAATCATCTAAATTGATTTCAGCGCCTGAATCATATGCAATCTGTAGATCTTCCAATGACTCGTAATTACCAGTGTAAACGCAATCAGATATATTTAGTCCCGCTTTACTTGCCGCAAACAATTCGCCGGGACTAGAACAATCACATCCTAAATCATTAAACTTATTTTTGAGTGTTCTTATAATTTGAATATTACTATTTGCTTTTACTGCATAATAAATTTGATATTTCTTGAAACTCTGACTTATTGCACCGGATAGCCTACTAATATTTTCTTCTAGTCTTCTTTTTGAGTAAACATATGCTGGTGTTCCATGTTGTTCAGCGATGTTTTCTAAAAGTTTCGTTTGCGATAGAAGCTCGGATAATGGGTGATTAATCATTTTTGTATGTTTATTTGTTCACGCTTATTTTACTTAAATTATTTTTGAGAGCTAAACATTAATTATAATTCCTCTCATACTTATGGTTGTTATTTCTTTATTATTATATACAGTTATTAAAACACTATAAATTTTAAATTGACGGAGCACAAAAAGTTAAATAATCTGTTCTGGCATAGTATTTTTTAGATTTCATTATTGTTCATGGTATTCTAATTTGTAATATGTAATAAATAAAAGTATCAAAAATGAATAAAACTATATATAATTTTCCGAATTGGCTTTTTTTGTTGTTGTGGTTATATCAGGCTTTTCAGCTTTACAAAACAAAGCCTGTTTGATATATCTATTATATTTAAATGTCTAAATATGTATTAGCCATAGATGCTGGAACAACCAGTCAAAGAGCTATCTTATTCAATAAAAAAGGAGAAATCCTGAAAATTGCGCAAGAAAAGCTTAAACAATTTTATCCTAACTTGGGATGGGTCGAACATGACCCTATCGAGATATGGGAAGCCCAAAAATTTACGATTGACAGTGTACTGCAAAAATCAAGAGTAGACATCTCTGAATTAGCTGTTATAGGAATCACAAACCAGAGAGAAACGACAGTGATTTGGGATAGAGAAACAGGTAAAGCATTATACAAGGCTATTGTATGGCAAGATCGTAGGACATCGGAATATTGTGACAAATTAAAAGCAGATGGTTATGTAGGAATAGTTCAAGACAAAACTGGTCTATTAATAGATTCTTATTTTTCTGCCACAAAAATTCGTTGGATTTTAGATCATGTTGATGGAGCTCAAAAAAGCGCTGAAAATGGAAAGTTAGCCTTTGGGACAATAGATTCTTGGTTGCTATGGAAATTGACAAATGGGAAAGTCCATGCTACTGACGTTACCAATGCTAGCAGAACAATGCTATTTAATATTCATGAATTAGATTGGGATAATGATTTGCTTAATCTTTTTAATATCCCAAAATCCATGTTACCCGAGGTCAAACAAAGTAGCGATTATTATGGAGACACAGATCCGGACATCTTTAGTAAATCAATTCCGATAGGAGGAATAGCGGGCGATCAACAGTCTGCTCTTTTTGGTCAAATGTGTGTTAATCCTGGAATGGTCAAAAATACTTATGGTACGGGTTGTTTTTTAATCATGAATACTGGATCACAAGCTATTAAATCAAAAAACAATCTCCTTACAACAATTGCATGGAAAATCAATAACGAGGTAAGCTATGCTTTAGAGGGAAGTATTTTCATCGGTGGAGCATTAATACAATGGTTACGCGATAATGTTGATTTCATAGACTCAGCTCAAGAGGTTGAAGCTTTAGCAAAATCTGTCGAGGATAATGGCGGCGTCTATTTTGTACCGGGCTTTGTGGGCCTTGGTGCTCCTCATTGGGACCAATTTGGTACTGGATTAATTATTGGATTAACACGTGGCACAAAAAAAGGACATATTGCTAGGGCTGCGCTAGAAGCACTTGCTTTACAAAGTATGGACGTAATTGAAACTATGTCTCTGGATTCTAATATTAAAATAAAAGAACTTAGAGTTGATGGTGGCGCGTCAGCGAATGATCTACTCATTCAAATACAATCTGATATAGCTGGGTTAAGAATTGTAAGACCGAAGATCATTGAAACAACAGCACAAGGAGTAGCTTTTCTTGCAGGGTTAAGTGTCGGATATTGGAAAAATATTGAAGAGATACAATCGCTCTGGGGAGCAGAAAAGAAATTTATTCCATCAAAAATAGACCTTCATTCGATCAAGAAAAATTGGCAAAAAGCAGTCCAGCGGGCAAAAAGCTGGGTAGAAAAAGAAAAGTAAAACATTCAACTTAAAATTTAGTTAGACTTTGTCTTAATTCGATTTTTTTCCAACTCTTCTTTAATTTCGCTAATATATTTTTCACTTAATGGGTAGTAATACATAAATGCAACTGATAAAAGAGCTCCGGCTGCAGCAAAAAAAGTTATCATGAGCCGGATTCCCATAATAGACTCATCTGTTTGAACTTCATTTGCTATAAATCCAAAGGCTGATAAAGTCCAGCCACTTATTGCGCCTCCTATTGTCCAGCCCAATTTTTGAGACATAGAAGAAGAAGAGAAAATTAATCCCGTAGCTCTACGGCCTGTTTTCCATTCAGAATAATCAGAGATATCTCCATAAATTGACCAAATCAGGGGAAATACTATGGAAGAGCTCATACCAATGAATTGGTTAATTAAAAACATAAATACAATCTGATCGTTTGGAATAAAAAAGAAGAGCATAGATAAAAAGGCGCAAACAAGTCCGGATAAAATGAACGTATTTTTTTTACCAATTCTTCCAGCTACTGGAATAGCTAAAATGACTCCCAATATGGAAGCTATCTGGCCGCTTGTCATGAACGCTGTAGATAAAGCTCCGTGTTCTAATTCTCCAAAAAATATAACATTTTGAGTTCCAACATAATATTTAAAGTAGTAGAGAATAGCATTTCCTTTTAAAGAACTACAGACCAATATAGATATTGTAGCTCCAAGCATAATAAACCATGGTTTATTTCGCAATAAGTCTTGTAAATCCTCTTTAAAAGAGGACTTTTCTACTTCTTCTGGATCCAGCCTTTCTTTTGTACCCAAAAAAGTAAAAATGAAAAAGATTGCTGCAACAATAGCGTAGATAGCAACTGTATTTCTGTAGCCAGTTTCCATATTTGCATCCGCGCTAAAATAATCTATTAAAGAATTTGCTGTCGCGGTTACAAATAGACCTCCAGCAAAACCTCCAAGAAATCGAAAAGAGGCTAATGAGGTTCGTTCTTTAGAATCTTTTGTCATAACACCTAGCAACGAAGCATATGGTACATTAATAGCGGTATAAACCATCATCATCAATGTGTAAGTAACGTATGCATATATAAGCTTATTAGAGCTGCTCATATCGGGTGTGGAGAAAGTTAAAATCCCTATAATTGCAAAGGGTAGAGCAATAAATAACAGATAAGGTCTAAATTTACCCCATTTTGTTTTTGTCCTATCTCCGAGCATTCCCATTAGCGGGTCATTCACGGCGTCCCACAATCTTGTGACCAAGAACATCGTACCTGCTGCCGCTGCTGATATACCAAAAACATCTGTATAAAAGAAAAGAAGAAACATGGAGAACAATGACCAAAATATTGATGACGCAAAATCACCAGATCCATAAGAAATCTTTTCAATTAAAGTTAATTTATTATTGTTACTCATTATTGTCCTCTCCAATTAAATAGATTAATATTTTTATACAATATAGTAAGTTCTGGTTTTCACTAATTATTATGCAATCTATACTTTTTATATTTAAAGTTCAAAACTGATAATTAGGCTAATATTTTTTTTACTACTTTTCGCCCTAGTAGCATTGATGTTGTCCATTTCCCACCATATATGTTGATTATTTTACCCATTGTTTCTATTTTATATTCTCGTTTAATATTTTTTGGATTACTTGAAGAAGAAATTAGTGGTCTAACACCAGCAAACTTTTCTATAATATCCGTAGTCGTTTTTTGGTTCAGAAAATAGTTATTATACTCATGAAGCAAGTAAGCAATCTCTTTATCTGATGGTGCAATTGGATTGTTCAAATTTTGCCGCACTTCGGTCGTCCCAACTAATGTGTTTCCATTGTACGGTAATACAAAAAAGATACGTCCATCCTTTTCTGCCTGCAAAAAGTATGGTTGACTCGGCTCACCTTTAAAAATAATATGGCTTCCTCTAATAAGGTCTAATTTGTATTTACCTTTAAATCCTGAATTATTTAGTAATTCGGATGCCCATGGTCCACATGCATTAATAATATAATCGTATTTTTTTTCTTCGCCATTAAAAGTGATATTCCCATCTAAGTCAATTTTTTCAACGGTTGTATCATTCATAATTTTTACCCCATCATTTTCAGCTTGTTCTGCAACCCACATACCTAGTTTGTAGTCATCCATTTGACCATCAGAAAACTGAAATCCTCCAATTAAGCCTTTTGTATTCAAATCAGGAGATAGAATAGCGAGTTCTTCTTTTGATATCCATTTATGCTTTGATATATTGTATCCTCCTGAAACAATGTCATAGAAAAAGAGTCCTAGTTTAATTATCCACCTGTTTCTAGGACCATTTTCATAAATTGGTAGAATCATGTGTAGCTCATTGGTCAAATCAGGAACATTTTCTAACCACCAATTACGTTCTTTTAGAGATTCATAAACTAAATTAAATTCAAAATTTTCTAAGTACCTTAGTCCTCCATGTAATAATTTTGATGAAGATCTACTAGTCTGACTCATTAGGCTGCCTTTTTCTAGTAGTGATACCGATATATTATTTAAAGCTAGTTGCCAGGCACAGCAAAGTCCATTAATTCCTCCACCTATTACAACAACTTTCAAAAAATTACCCCACCCTTTAGACTAATATAATAGCAACATGAAGGATAGCTAAAATATGTACAAAATGAATTGAAGGTGGGGCAAAATTTTCATATATAAATATTGAATTTGTAGATCTCACATTGATTTTAAAAAATTACGATTTGCAATTATTATCTCTGTATTACTCTTTTCACAAATTTCTCTAAAAACTTTTGGAGGTTCTTGGTCTGTAATAAATATATCAATATCAGAAATATTACAGATTACATGCGGTGCTGTCTTTAGGAGTTTAGAACTATCACAAACAAAAATCTTTTTTTGAGCATGCTTTAAAATGGCTCGCGCAATTGAAACGGCTCTTTCATTAATATCAAGTAACGCTCCACCATTTTCAAAAGCAGGTGCACCAATTATCCCATAATCTGCTTTAAATTGAGATATTTTGCTCACCGTATTCTCTCCAATTAATTCTCCATCAGACTCTCGAACAGTTCCGCCCGTAATTATTATTTCTTTTGCTTTAGATCCAAACAGAACATTTGCAATGTTAAGATTATTTGAAACAATCACTAGGTTTTCATGATTATAAAGTGCTCTGGCTACATTTTCAGTAGTTGTTCCGGATATGAGCATGATGGAAGAATTATCTGGAATTAAAGAAGCTGTTACTCTTGCTATTTCCCATTTTTCGTCTTTTGATGTTAATCTTTTCTGTTCGTAAGTCGGATTAGATATAGCATTTATTAACCTTGCTCCACCATGGGTTCTTGCGGCTAATCCTCTCCCACAGATTTCGTTTAAATCTTTTCTAATTGACTGCTCAGAAACATTAAAACTAGAAGATAAAATATCTACCTTAATAATTTTATTTTCTCTGATGATGTCTAATATTTTTTCTTGTCTATTTGTTAAATGCTGCAAAATCAAAATACAATGGTAAAAATTTCAATAATTTTATTTAATGGTTAAAAGTAATCTAATTAGTATAAATAAGAAATCATAGAAGTAAATAGTACTTGACTTTCACTTATCTTCATTCGAAACTAAGGGTGTATAATATGATAATATGTGTTTATATAAACAAAGTGTTTAAATGATCTACCGTAATAGCGAATATTATCCTAGGCTATCGCTTTTATTGTTTGCTCTACTATCCTTGCCAAATGTTATTTACATGCAGCAAGTAAACGTTGGCATCTCAGGCGAGGTAAGGGATGTGAGTACTGGAAAAGAATTATCTTGGGCAAACATTGCTATAGTAGGTACAAACATGGGTGCTGCTACGAATGAAGATGGAAGTTATACTATTTCAAATGTACCTCCCGGTACTTACACCTTTAGAGTAACTTACCTCGGTTATGGGAAATTAGATTCCACTATTGTATTAACAGGTGAAGAGCCTATAAATATTAATTTTAAATTGGCCTATGGAGAAGTTCTTGAGGGTGAGGAGGTAGTTGTTGCCGCTCAAGCCAGTGGAGAGTGGTCTGCTATAAATAAGCAATTATCATCTAAGACTATTACGAATATTGTAGATGAAAGTCAAATTAAGGAACTTCCAGATGCTAATGCAGCGGAGTCAGTTGGTAGACTGCCTGGTGTAGCAATCAAAAGGTCTGGTGGTGAGGCTACCAAGGTTACGATAAGAGGTATATCACCAAAATACAATACGGTAACAGTTAATGGTGTGACGATTCCCGCCACAGGGGCAAATGATCGTAGTGTTGATCTTTCGCTGATATCCTCGAATATGCTGAACGGTATTGAAGTGATTAAAGCTGCTTTACCAGATAAAGACGCAAATTCGTTTGGAGGCACTATTGATCTAAAGCTAACCGAAGCAAAACCTGAAGCATCTTTTGATATCTCTCTTAAGGGTGGTTATAGCCAGTATAGGGATGTCTATGGGAATTATGACTATAACATTTCTTATAGCAATAGGTTCTTGCAAGAAAAACTTGGGGTAGTCGCTTCAGTCCACTCTGAAGAATATGATAGAAGTGCAGACAAGTTTTCTGGGAAGTATACTCAAACAGAACATCCAACGAAAGGAAGAGTAATAGAGGTTAGCGGTATTGGTCTTGTTGAGGAAAATGTCACTCGAACAAGAAATGGTGGCGTTTTGTTTCTGGATTATAAACTTCCATATGGCAAAATCATAGCAAACTCATTCTACAATCAGAAAGACAATAATGGCATCTACAACAAGCGAACGATAAAAAGCGAATCTGGTAATCAATATTGGGATACCGATTTAGGTAAAAATAGCTCCTCCATTTTTACAAACATAATGAGTCTGAATCAGGATTTTGATTGGATTAAGTATAATGCGACCATCGCTTTAACATCTTCAAAGTATATAAAGCCTGATTATTATAGATGGAGAGCCATCATGCAAAGTGGTGTAATGACCGCTATTCCTGACGAAACCACGCATCCCGACTCACTCCCAGGGATGGTGAGTCTTGATGGCCCGATAATGCTTTCTCATATATGGGTGGATAACGACAATCGTGAAGAAAATCAGAGTAGTTTGAATCTTGATATTGAAGCACCATTTAGACTTGGTAGCAGTATCTCAGGTAGTATAAAGACAGGAATAAAAATAAGCAGATTAGACAGGTTTAACGACCAAGAGCAAAATGGAAGAGCGGGTCTTCAACATGGCTCAATTCCAGGACAAATAATTAATGTTAATGACTATTGGGGTCAAATAGATTCTCTTAACCAAAATGTTGATATGGCTGCAGTCGTAAATGAAATAGGTTATATTCCGATAGATTTTGTGGGTAAAAGATTCAACCGAGAAGATTTTCTTGAAGGTAATCATAATCTTGAGTGGTTATTTGACTTGGAGATGATGCGGCCACTAACAGAAGCATATATTGAGACTAAAAATGTATTTGACGATCCTACGACTGAATTGAATGATTCGTTTTACAGGAATCACTCGATTGGTTCAATAGGATCTGATTATAGCGGTGAAGAAACAACTCAGGCTGGATATCTAATGGGCACATTTGATTTGGGAAAGAAATTAACTTTCATACCAGGTATTAGATGGGAGGGTGTCAAATCCAATTATGAGGGGCAACGTTTCCGTGAAATTATTTCTGCCTGGCAAAACTTAGAGCCGGTTGATTTGGAGGAACTTGAGGTGGATAGGGAAAATGATTTTTGGCTTCCAATGATTCATTTACAGTACAAGCCAACGAATTGGTTAAAAATACATGTTGCCAGAACTGAAACTGTCAGTCGACCTGATTATAAGTATTATACCCCTATCACTCACATTAATGGTTATGAATCTTCTATACAGGCAGCCAATTCTCAAATACGGCCATCCCACGCAACAAACTATGATCTATCAGTATCCGTATACGAAAATAAAATTGGATTGCTAACTATCTCTCCCTTCCATAAAAAAATAGAGGGCAATATCATTCCTGTAAGTTTTAATCTTCATCCTGACATTGAAGAAGAGGTGCCCGGTGGTTTAAATATACCCATATCTTGGTGGGAGCAGAGGCCAACCGTCAATACATTTATTAACAACCCCAATAACGCAACGTATAGCGGTATCGAGTTTAGCTGGAATAGCAATTTCTGGTATCTCCCTTCAGTATTTAAGGGATTGGTTTTAGGAGTTAATTATACCTATATAGAATCATCCACTAAATATACAGGTTACAAGGTAGTACAGTCAGATTCAATTAAGAGCATTATACCGAGACCAGGTTTTGATATTATTGAGTATTATCAAACATTGGTTGATACTTCCAGAGTCGGAAGAATGCTTGACCAGCCCACTGATGTGGGCAACATTACTCTTGGGTATGACTACAAAGACTTCTCTGTAAGATTTACCTACTTATATCAAAGCGATATATCAACGTACATCCATTCTCTTAATTCATTGTTTGATACTTATTCAGCGGAATATTCTAGAATGGACATGCAGGTAAAACAAAGAATTAATTCTAAGATTGAAATATATGGTAACTACCGAAATATAGGCAAAACTCCTGATCGGAGTTATCGTTCAAACTCAATATTGAACCCATCGTATTTGGAGTATTATGGATCAACAATAGATATCGGAATCAAATATCGGATGTAAAAAAATGATTATTGATATTTTTATGAAGATTTACAAAAGAGGTAAGGAAAAAAGCGGGCAAATAAGGTAAAAAAGATGATTCGGATGGTAATTAATAATTTCAAATCATAGTTTTTACGATTAGGTTAAAAAAGAAAAGAAAAAGAGAATAAAACAAAGGAGTAAAAAATGGAAAAAATTAGATATTTTTTCGGTGCATTTATCATAATTACTATGATGATACTCCCTGCAAACACTTTCGCTCAAGATGAGTTAGTCGTTGAGTGGAGTGATGGAGCAGGTGGAGTAACGGTGAATGCTCTAAGGGATGCTATACTGAGTGACACAACAGCCACTGGCGAGATGAACTCTCATGTGTACAAACTAAAAAGAGGTGGTTTGTATCATATCACGGATGGAATACAGAATGATGGTTTTCCACTGGTTATAGTTGGAGAAACATTCGCAGAATCAGGTGATGCTACAGATTTCGGTCCTGCTGTAATTCAAAGGGTGAATAGAGATGATGGCTCAGAACCGCAAGGTTGGATGTTCAAGACTATAGGCGATCTTACACTTAGGAATGTTTACATAGTGGGTCAAAGAGATGATGGTGTGCTTACACAGTATGGTCTTATGAAAATGCAGGGAGATGATACGAAAACGACTTTTGACAATGTAGTATTTGATCGTAACAAGTGGTTTTATCCCCATATGAAGGGTAATAACCAAGACCTAATTGTTACCAACTGTACATTCAGAAATATACATACTGATGACCAATTATGGGGTGGATTAGCAACGGAATTTACAGGGCAGCCAGATACTGTGATATTTGAAAATAACACGTTTGTTAACATGGGAGGAGCTATCTACAAAGCACAGAATGGTCCTGCCAGTTATTTTCGTTTTAATCACAATACTGTAATTAACCAAGCTAGGAATTTTACCTGGACAAATAAAGACAAGTTCTATGCTGCGAATAACATATTTATCAATATGTTCTGGCATGGTGAAAGCAATGCCGATTTTACCAATCCAGATAGGGTTGATCCATACTCTGGTATTTTTAGTATCAGTGACCTACCGGGAGCGTTTGGTACGAATTTTGGAAGGGAAATAGTGCTTGCAAATAATAGCAACTATCGAGACCCTTCCTTTGATAATTGGTATGCTAGTCCGGTTGCACCTGATGGAACAACGTTGACAGATCCAATTGCCCCTCAGCCTTTTATGAACGACACAACAAGCGGCTGGTTTCAACATTGGAGCAATATGGTGCAGGTCGATAATCATTTGAATACAGACCCAGGCTTGACTACTCCAGTTCCTGATTCAGTAATCGCTAAGATGAAGCAGAATATTGTGGATAATTATAATAATATTTCGTCGATTCGCTATGAATGGGATGATAATAGACCTGCTTCAAATATAGTGCCACCTTGGCCTCTTCCTATTGATTTCACGTACTCAAACAGTACTCTAATGACCGCAGGAACAGATGGACTTCCTCTTGGTGACCTTAATTGGTATCCTACTCATAAGGCTACGTTTGAAGCAAATAAAGCTGAATATGTAGCAGCTATTGAAGATATGGCTACAGCTCCTGATTTATCTATTGCTAGTACTGTACAAGCAGAAGATATGACGTTAGGAACTGGAGCTACGGAATATGTCGTAAGCGGTGAGCCATATTACGAAATGGGTGATATGGGTTCTATAAGCTGGGATGTAACTATAGCTGATGCAGGTACTTACAGCCTTAAAGTACATAACAGAGCGCCATATGGTACGAAAGGTAATCATATAAAGGTTAATGGTGTTGGTTTAAAAAATCGTACAGCCAATGGCGAGTGGATGTTTGACTATACTTATCCTGAAGACGGAAGCTTCTTAGCAACTGTAGTTTCAGAAGATAGTTTGCAGGATGTTACTGGAACTCCTCTACAATTGACTGCGGGAACACATACAATTTCTATTGAGAAATCATGGGGTTGGATGTGGTTTGGTAAGGTTGAGGTATATAGCGGTGATGCGGCTACTAGTGGTACATTAGTAACAACTTTAGCTGTCACTGATGCTGTTGCCGAAGGCGTTACTCCTGCTGCAATAGGTGCAAGTTGGGTACCTGATGGTTTCAAAGGAGTTACATTAGCTGCTGGTGGTTCAGTATCTGGAACTTATGATGCTGCTCAGGCTGGCCAGTATTTAGCTAGAGTTTATTTTGCATCTTCAGCATCCTCTGATATTGTAATGACAGTAAACGGTGCGGTGGCAAGTACAATTGCTGTTTCAGACACTGGCGATGCTTTCTCTACATTCTTTGGATTTAACCAAGGAAGTAATACGCTTCAATTTTCTTCAGCTGCTGGAGCAGTAACAATAGATAGGGTTCAAATTTTATTGAACAATACTGTTACCGCAAGTGTAGATAACAAGCCAATAATAGCTGATGGTTTTGTATTAAAAGATGCCTATCCGAATCCTTTTAACCCTTCTACTAAGATAGAGTTTAGGTTGCCGGTAGACCATCGTGTCAGCTTTGCGGTTTATAATATTGCAGGACAACAAGTTAAGGTGTTAGCAGATGCAAAATTTTCTGCAGGAACCAACTATGTTAAATGGAATGGTACAAACAGCGCTGGGCGCAAAGTTAGTAGTGGCCAGTATTTCTGTGTGATGGAATATGCACAAACTGTGAAAGTCATTAAGCTTACATTAATGCAATAGTAGTTTACGCTTTAGAAGTGCAAGGAGGATTAATTTCCTCCTTGCACTTCTTTTTTTCAACTCAGTAATAGTTTTAAATAAATCAACCCATCTTTCTAATATGAATTTCAAAGCCTTTAAAATATTAATACTTATATTTTTTTATCATTTATCTTCAACTTTGCTTTATGCGCAAGCTCTAGGCTATGCGGATTATTTTGAGGATGGCGTTATTACCGGATGGAGTGTCAGTGAAGAGCATCAGAGAACATATGAGTTAATTGAAACAGACGGGGTACTAAAAGTGAGCTATCATCGCACAACTTCTAGTTGGGAGTGGGATGTTATAATGTTGCAATTTCCACAAGATATTGACGTATCTGAAAATCCAACAATTACCATGGATATTAAATCAACTGAATCAACAATATTTTCAGTTAAACCTCATTATACAAACAATAATAATGGTTGGTTTGATGAACAGATAAACGGGGATAACCAATGGCGTTCTTACACATTTAACCTTAATGAATCACATTATTCAACCGGTTTTCTTAGTCATATGGCATTTTACTTTGACGGGGGAACAAACGATCCAGCTTTTGCAACAATTAGGCTAGATAACTTTAAAATTGCTGGATACACAATCAGTATAGATGACCTCGAGCATACGACCATTGATTCATCGATTAGTTTAAGCTGGAGCTGTGACAATGCTCAGGCAGTAGATTTTTATAATATTTATCGTGGTTCTGAAAGCGATTTTCCTCTTAGTTCTGAATCTAAGGTAGGAGATTCAGCAGTTTTAGAATTTCTAGATGATAGTGTAAGTAACAATACAACATATTATTATAAGGTGGCGGCAGTAGATAGTCTTGGGAATGAATTTCCTCCATCTGCTGAATTAGTGGCACGAATTTCATTGCCAGGTATTGTTCCAAGTATAAGTAGTATTAATTCTAACAGCAGTGTTATAGGTAAATATGAAAAATTTGAACTGGTTCTTGAACTAGAAGAATTGACCTACCAAAATCCCTATGACCCTGAGGAGGCTACTATTTCAGCTTATTTTCTTTACGATGATGAAGATACTTTGTGGGTAAATGGGTTTTATGATAATTATGAGGGCATTGATTCTTGGAAAATAAGATTCTCACCAAACAAAATTGGTCAATGGGAATATAGAGTTTATGTGACCGATGTTGATGGCACTGTAATGAGTGAAATATTAAACTTCACTGTGCAGGAATCTGCGCACCATGGCTGGATTAAAACGTCTCCTAATAATTCCCACTATTTTGTTCATGACGATGGTAAACCTTTTTATGGTGTAGGTGTCTACTATCCCTGGGGAATTACAGAGCCAGGACTGGATAATTTAGTAGATAAGGGAGCCAATTACTTTGCCTACTGGAATGGCAATTACGACTTTGAAGGCGGGAGACATCAAATTGAATCTGCTCGAACGGGAATAGGATATTACGATCAGCCTAAATGTGGGCGTATAGATCAGATCCTTGACTGGGCTGAGGCTAGAGATCTTAAAATGCAATTTGCTGTTTGGCCTCATGATGCTTTGGATGAAACTGTTTGGGGTTATAATGGATGGGCTGACAATGCATTTAAGTATGTTTGTGATGCAAAGGATTTTTATACTGATTCAACATCATGGGAATATCAGAAAAAGCTGTATAGATACATTATCGCTAGATGGGGATATTCGAGAAGCATGGCAGTGTGGGAACTGGTAAATGAAGTTCACGGGACTGATGGCTGGGTCCATGGCGATCAGGCTCTTTTATTAAATTGGCTCGAGAATACTCATAACTATTTTAAAGAGCTGGATCCCTATGACAAGCCAACTACGATAGATAAGGGAAGGTATTGGCCTGATGCTTATGCGATAAGCGACATGCCTAATGTTCATCTCTATGAAGAGAAATGGCCTGAAATATATCCTAATGATCATTTTAGAAGTAGTCTCTATACATACGCAAATGTGGCAAGGCAGTTTTACACTGATTTTGAAAAACCAGCTATCATGGCAGAAGCTGGGGGCGAAAACCATTTTTTTGGAAATGTTCAACTTGGGTCTGACGATTTCACTCAAACATATCACAATGCGTTATGGGCCTCATGGTCAAATGGTTTAGCTGTTACCCCAGTTTGGTGGAGCGTATCGCAGGGCTGGATGGAGGAAGATGACTTGCAACAACTAAAAACTTTTTCAGATATAGCTCGAGATATTAATTATGCTGAGTTCGATTCTCTCAAACCATCTGATTTTATCGTTAATAATGCTGATGGTTTTTTTATGGAATCAGACACAATTGGGTTTGGGTGGGTTCGTGCAATTGAAAACGCGCAGATTAATGGTGCTGAAATGTCTATTTATGGACTTTATAATGGTACGTATAAATTAAGTTGGATGGATACCTGGACAGGAAATTTAATCAATGTAGATACAACTATTTCATATGGCGAGATTATGCCCGGAGCAATAACGGATCAATTGCAAGAACAGGATGTAGCTCTTTTTGCAAATAGAATCGGTAATGGAAATAGTGCTCAAAAAATTAACCTGTTCCTTGAACAAAAATTAGTAACCTATATGGGCGGACCTTACATTATTCCGATTGAACTTGATTCCATGGATTACACGCTTGTTTGTTATGTGACGGACGAGCAAAATCGATTGGTTACCTCCTTCGACCAAGAAATATCTTTTTCTCTTGAAGGTCCTGGTCAACTAGAAAGCACATCGGTTTTCGCTAATCAGGGGGGTGTGATTTTGAATTATTGGAATAATGATTTTAATTTTGGTGAAATTAGTATAACCGCAACTTCTGAAGGGTTGGAACCTGTTTCTTATGTTGTTAATAGTATTTTGGGCGTGAGCGAGAATGAATCCGAA
>Ga0233432_10003299_pt1 | contig 14647 bp, 12 predicted proteins | sample SI_122_August201_6_FD_179870 | JGI IMG/M metagenome (GOLD analysis project Ga0233432, IMG submission 179870) | Seawater microbial communities from Saanich Inlet, British Columbia, Canada - SI_122_August2016_10_MG | ecosystem: Environmental > Aquatic > Marine > Inlet | place: Canada: British...
TCATTCGATTGAAAATGGGTCACGCAGCTTCGCTCCTTCTCACCACCGACAACTTGGTCAAAAACATCGCAGCAGAGCTTGGTTTCGAAAACCCCTTTCACTTCTCCAAAACCTTCAAATCAGTATATGGCGTATCGCCCGAAAATTTCGTCAAACAAAGAAGACAGGATAAAACACTCACCTAACATGGTCATATGAATTCATCTAAAATACCATTGAACGCGAGCGTAGTCATTGAATATTGTCCTGGATGCCGATGGCTTCTGAGGTCCTCATGGATGGCTCAGGAAATTCTCTCGACCTTCGAATCGGAAATCGACGAGGTCTGCTTACGCCCATGTCGGACGGAACCTGGTCAGTTCAGAATCACCTGCGGAGACAAGAGGATTTGGTGCAGAAAAAGAGACGGAGGATTTCCCGACATCAAGGTTCTCAAGCAAAAGATACGAGATGTAGTAGATCCTAAAAAAGATCTCGGGCACACCGATCGCGACAAGAAAAGTTAGGTTAATTACCGAAGATACTCTTCAGGAAATCCTCGAATTTTGAAAAGGACTTCAATTCTTGCCTTGCACGGACGCATGTCTCGGAGGCCGAGATTCCCGTAGTCTCGGCCAAGAACAGGATATACTCGGCCACTCTTTGGGCGTAAAGAAGTCTACCCTCGTCACTGATTTTATAAAAGCGACTGCGTTGACGATAACCCGCCGACGAGTGATCCCCCAACGATTCTTTCTCAGAACTGCCGGCGGCCGCGAGAACAAATAGAAAATTATATTCAAACCAAAAGAAATGTTCGGGGCTGGGTTCCAGGCTCCCCAAAATAGCACGGCAGGCAGACTCGCTGGCGAAGGCCTCGTCCGCCTGGTCGCCTATGGTCAACCGAACGAACTCCCGGGCCATGTTTCTTTCCGTTTCGTCCTCCGCAAAGCATCCATTGGTAGCCAACTCGACCGTAAAAGCGTACCAGTCCTTCCAAAGAGCCTGATCTTGCGGATTCTTGGAGCGGGACAAGGCTACCCCCATTTCATAAGTGTAGCGACCACTGGTCTTGATTTCCAAGTTGCTTTCCGTCACCTCGCCCACGACCTGATAATTCTCAGCCGACTTTCCGGATCCCGAATGAAAACCGATGGAAACCCCAAAGGATTGACAAACCGACCAGATCGGCTCAACCATCTTACGTAGTTGATCATTGTCGGGGTAAGGAATGTTCTTCTGGAAACCAAAGGCAGGCGCCACGAAATGAACGTCCATTCCCATCTCGAAGGACAAAGCAAGCATGACTGCCGTCGTCTCCGGTGTAGTCAAACCGGGAAGCTCATCGATCGACAACTCGCGCAGGTATTCGCAACCGAGCTTTGTCGTGAAATTTTTCTCGCGGATGGCCCGGTATTTTTCGTCACGAACCTTCATTTTCTTCATCGCAGGCCAAACATAGGCAAGCAACCCGTTGAATTCATCTTCGGTAGGCGTCAAACCCGCTTGCTCGACCCGCTTGCGGGTGGCCTCGACTAAGTCCGTTGGTATTTCATCCCCCACGAAAGAGGCCTTGGCATCGGAATCCTCGGGGACTTCGGTGATGGCCAACTCGGGAGAAAGGTCGAAGGTGATGTAACTGGCGAACATACAACCGGCGACCAATTGATCCTCGCGCACATCGAACTTACCGCCGATTGGCTGATGATCGGCATTGAAACTCCAGGGAATCCCAAGCTTGTGAAAACCATTTTTGAACTTTGCCAATACGCAACCATGCGTCATCCCCTCCACGCTCTGGCCTTGATGTCCTTCGGGTACGTCGCATCCGATGAAGGGAAAGGGTACGGAATCCAAATTGTCGGCAAGCATCTCGTCGACATCATAGACTAGTTCCCGCGGAATACTGTTTTGGTTGGCCGTAAGTCCTTTACCCAGACGGCTCATGGCCCAGTCCACTCCGTCCCAATGCAAGGTCGTGAACCGCGCTCCGATCCCAAGGGTCGATTTACCGAGATCTCCTCCGGCAGTCGGAAAGGCGGTGTTTTTTTCATCCCTTTCCTGCAGCAAATTCTTGAGCCCGATCAGGTTCTCGAAACTGGCGGGGAAAAAAGCGGTTCCTGACAACTCCACCCCATTCGCCAAAACATCTGTCTGCACCGAGCCTTGCTCGGGACTCAGGCACCAGGCGTGATCTCCTTGCTCGTTCTCCACCAGCACCCAGTTCCCATGCTCGGTCACGAAAGCGCTTTCGGGAAATTCCTCGACAACACCTCCTTGCTCGACCACTCGAACGAAGGCATTCCAATCGAGGCAAAAATCCTGACTGACGCACGGGTTGTCACTGATTCGAAGATCATTCGAAACAAGAAACTCATTGATTGGACTCAAGGGAAACGAACCTTTATTGGGGGAACTCATAGTAATTCAGGGGCAACGCAAAGGCATACAAAGATGGCGCAAGCCAAGGAAACCGCCAAGGCTTTTCGGCCTATGACTGGGATGCCTGTCGGCGAGCAACCGCCTTCTTGAGTAACTCGTCCGCCACTACTCCGGCAAGGATAACCGCTCCAATGATCGCGTACTCGATGTGAGTGGGGATCCAGTCGACTAGTACGATCATGTTACGCAAAACCTGCATGAGGGCAGTGCCTATCACTACCCCTATAATCGTTCCGACTCCCCCTCGAAGACTACACCCTCCCAGAACGGCCGCGGCAATGGCATAGAGTTCGTAAAAGTTACCAAAATCAACGGGCTGAGCGGAATTGACGTCGAGGACGAAAAGGAGTCCTCCCAAACCAGAGCAAAGAGCGCAAATCACGTAAGCAAGAATAACCATTCGATCCACATTGATACCGCTGAATCGGGCAGCCTCCTCGTTATTTCCAAGGGCCAACAAATACCTGCCATAGATTGTCTTGTTCAGAAAGATTCCGGCAAGCACGGCAACAACCAGAAGGAAAATGCAGGGCATGGGAAGATCGAAACCAAAAATTGGAACCTCTCCGGTTGCCAACTCACGAAGCCCCTTGTAATCGGTCCCAAAACCTTGAGATTGATCACCTGTAAACCCGCGGGTAATCCCTCGGTAAAGGAGGAGTCCGCAGAGGGTAACAACGAAAGGTTGCAACTTGACCTTGGTAATGAGAATTCCGTGGATGAATCCGACAGCAAGGGAAAAACCAACGATTGCAGCCAGAGCAACAGGGACGGAAAATCCCTGCTCGGTAAGCATCCAAGGAAGAGCGCAACCAACGAGGCAAACCACCGATCCGATGGAAAGATCGATTCCGCCGGTTATGATTACGAAAGCAACCCCAATGCTTATGATCCCAAAAAGGGCCGTTCTTCGAAGCAGGTTCTCCAAGTTGTAGGAATCTAGAAACACGTCACTGAGAATGGACGTGGCGACGAAGACGAAGACAAGAAGGGACAAGATACCGAGTATTTTTTTCATATGATCAAAGAGTTTAAGCGGCTTGGTCGTCTCCGGGTGCTCCGGTTGCCAAGCGCATGACGGATTCCTCCGAAAGTTCGTCGCGGGAAAGCTCACCGGTGATTCGCCCTTCGTGCATGACCAAGGCCCGGTCCGCCATGCCGAGCACTTCCTCCATCTCACTGGAAACGTAAAGGATCGCAACACCGGATTCGGCGAGTTCTTCCATCAAGGTGTAAATTTCACTCTTTGCTCCAACATCTATTCCCCGAGTGGGTTCGTCCAATAGTAGAACCTTGGGTTTCATGGCCAACCATTTTCCGAGCACGACCTTCTGCTGGTTTCCTCCCGAAAGGAAACGGATGACTTGATCTTCGTTGGGCGTTTTTACACGCATGGCCTTGATCATTTCATCGGAAATCTCCTGCTCTTTCGAAATGTCAAGAAAGCCGGCTTGTTTTTGATCTCTTTTCAGAGCGGCCAGGCTAAGGTTTTCACGAACCGTCATGTCTATTACCAACCCTTGCTGCTTCCGATCTTCGGGGGCCAATGCAATCCCCGCTTCTATGGCCGAGATAGGCGAATCAATTGTAATTTCGGAACCTGATACTTCAATGGTCCCTTCCAATGCAGGAGTGACGCCGAAGAGCGTCTCCAACATTTCCGTACGGCCTGCCCCGACGAGACCGGCAACCGCCACGATTTCACCGGACGCGACGGAGAAACTCAGCTCGTGCTTAGGATGCACCGGTGTTCTCAGCATATTGACTTTAAGAGCAAGATCGCCTTTTGGACGATCCTTGCGCTCGTAGTACTCCGACAGATCACGACCGACCATGAGTCGAACCATGGCTTCATGGTTCACCTCTTCACGCCCAAGTTCGCCCGCATTTTCACCATCCCGCAAAACAGTGACGTGATCCGAAAGCTCCTTGACCTCACCCAATCGGTGGGAAATGTAAATCACGCTGACACCCCTGTCTCTCAAGTCCTTGATCGCAATGAAAAGATTCTCCGTCTCTGCCTGAGACAGACTCGAAGTAGGTTCGTCCATGATCAGAATACGGGAATTGACCGATAGGGCTTTGGCAATCTCAACCATCTGCTGCCTGCCTATAGTCAGATTGCCAACCAAAGTATCAGGGTGAACATCGAGACCCACCATCTCAAGAAACCTCGCGGATTCCTGCTTGATTTTCGATTCGTCTATGAATCCACCACGTAAAGGTTCTCTTCCCAAAAAGATGTTCGCACCGACACTTAAGTTGGTCGCCAAGTTCAGCTCTTGGTGGATCAACGAAATACCAAGGTCCAAGGCATCACGGGTCGATTCGATTTCAACAGGCTTCCCATCAAGCAGAATCTCCCCTTCGTCCGGGGGTTGCACGCCGGCGAGAATTTTCATCAAGGTGCTTTTGCCGGCTCCATTTTCTCCGATCAAAGAAAGTACCTGACTTTTCTCCAAGGAGAGATTTACCCCTCCTAATGCCCGAACTCCCGGAAAGGTCTTTCCAATACCCCGGACCTCCAAAAGGGCCGGGTCTTCCGAGGGGGATTCACTCATTGTATGGTAATCGACTAAAAGACCAGGGTCACTCCTTGCCCAGCCTTTTTTTCAGAGTACTCCAAAATTCGTCGACATTGCCTTTTTCGATCGTTTGAGCAGGAACGTGAAGGAACTTGTCCTCGGGCAGGTCCACTCCACCCTCTTCGCGCATCTTTCCGATTAAACCATCAATCAAACCCTGCCTGCGGTGCTTGGCGTTATCCTGTTCCATGCGACCAACGAAAATCATTACTTTCCCACCTTCGGGAAGAGCTTTCTTGACCAACTCCGCGCACATGAGTCCCGCTTCATAGTTATCCATCCCTATGTAACACAATCGATTGGAATCAGGAGCATCCGAATCATGGGTAACGAGATTGGTTCTTTCGGCAGCCTTGTTCAACAGTTCGGTTTGATTGGCGGCATCAATCGGGCTCACCGCTATGCCATCCACTTTGCGGGTAATCAAGTCTTCGATCTTGTCCTTTTGATCGGTGATTCCCCCCGAGGGCATAACCACATCGACGCTTACGCTCAAATCGGCCTGTGCCTGAAGCGCGCCTTTTTCGGCAATGGTCCAAAAGGGGGCGACGCCATTGGTCACGTAAGCAAGCTTGGCCGGAGCTTCTCCTTTGTGAAGCCCAGCAAGATACTCAATCGATTTGTAACCGTACATGTAAGGGTCCTGAGCAATTGTTCCCACTACGTGTCCGTCCTGAATACCCTTGAGCGTACGATCGTTTTCATCAAAAGCGACAACCTTCACCGAACCAATTTTGTCGGCCTGTTCGAGGGCTTCGAGAATAAGGGGAGGGTTGTACTCGAAAAGACCGACCATGCAATCGATGTCGGGGTGACGGGACAAGGTGTCCTCAACATTCGCCTTCCCCTTGGCTCGGTCGAACTGATCAGTCAAGGTACCGAGAATGACGAAACCATTTCCCTCGATAACCGCGGAGGGATCATCTCCATTATTTTTTCCACCGCATCCAAACAAGAAGGAGAGAAGAAGGGTGCCGACCCAAAAGGTCGCAAGAGGGGCAGTTTTTTGAAGCTTTGTAGTCATCATTGTATTTGAATTCGACTGGTTTTGATTGAGTTAAAAAAGAATACTACCATGGAGTGCGTCCACCGTTCACGCACAAAGTTTGGCCGGTAACAAAAGAGGCTTCATCGGAAGAAAAATACGCAACCGCGTTTCCAATGTCTTCAGGGGTGCCCCACCGACCCAAGGGAATCGTTTCGAGATACGCATCCTTCGCCTCAGGAGGATCGTTCTGGTGACGCTCGGTGGGAATCCACCCCGGGGCTACCGTGTTCACCGTAATGCCAAAGGGAGCCAATTCACTGGCCATGCTCCGACTCCATCCGATTTGCCCACCCTTGGCCGCAACATAGGCGCTGAATTCGGGCACGCTGCAATGGAAGACTTCGCTTGTTATATTGATGATCCGCCCGCATTTGCGTTCCTTCATACCAGGCAAAACAGCCCGTGCCAAGTGGTAGGGACTCAGAACGAAAAACTCATACATTTGCCGGTAGAAGTCGGCATCATATTCTTCGATCGGCTTTTGCGGTTGATCGGGAGTGGCATTGGGAACGAGGATGTCGAGAGAGCCGTATTTTTCTTCCACTGCCTCCACCATGGCCCCTACCTGATCGGGGTCGGAAGCATCGGCTCGGACAAGCATGGCGTTCACGTTTTGATCCCGAAGCTCCATCAGGGTTTTCTCAGCAGCCTCCCGGTCATTCAGGTAATTAAGAGCAACCTTTGCTCCCGCCTTCCCGAGTGTCATGGCCACGCCCCTACCTAAACCGCGACTGCTCCCGGTTACCAAGGCTACTTTTTGTGACAAAGAAAAATTCATAAGATGGTAAGATGACCTAAACCTAAAAAATCTAGAAGAGTAAAATGAAGAAGCTGGATGTTTTTATATTTGGGCTACCGTTGATATATCAACTTCACATGCTTCGGCAGTCAACAGGGAAAACTTTATCTCGGCCCTTTTATCCCTTTACTTAGATTCGGATCCTTGCATGGATTGAGCCATGAAAAAACTTTTGGCTCTGTTCCCTTTACTATTCTTGACCTCCGCGGAAGCAAGCAAACCAACCATCGTTTTTCTTATCGCCGAACGCGAATACCAAACGGAAGATACGCTCCCGGTCTTCGCCAAGGAAAAACTCGGTACCAAGTATATCGTACGCTACTGCACGGCCGAAGACGAAGGCTCCAATCGCCACGTCCTCAAAAATGCGGGTGCAATCGCCTCCGCCGACCTTCTTTTCGTCAGTGCTCGCAGGCGGGCCTTTTCGGGCAAAACCATGAACTTGATTCGAGAACACGTCTCGGACGGTAAACCCGTACTGGGCATCCGCACGGCTTCGCACGCGTTCTCATTACGAAAGGAAACCCCACCCGAGGGTCACGAAACTTGGGACGAGTGGGACAAATTCATCATGGGCGGGAATTACGACGGGCACCACGGCAGAGGCAAAATTTGCAAAATCACCCCCTTTGGCACTCCCGCTCATCAGATCCTGCAAGGGGTCAAACTTCCGTTTAATACCCCGGCCACGCTTTACCGAAACTCTCCTTTGCCGGTCAAGTCCCTCCCGTTGTTACATGGTACGGTAGAAGGGTTTTCGGCTGAACCAGTCGCTTGGACTCACCGATCACCTTCCGGCGGAAAAGTGTTTTACACTTCCCTCGGTCATGTCGAGGATTTCAAGAAACCGGCCTTTGTAAAACTTCTGCTCAATGCGCTGAAGTGGGGCTTGGCAAAGGAATAGTCGGTTACTCCGGAATTCACAGGAAGGTCGCTCATAGCGAAATCGATCCAAGAAGACCTAAAGGCCAAACGGTCGTATCCCTAGAGGCGACTTTCAGAATTTGAGGATCTTTTCCGGGTGGGTTCCCTCCGGCGCCTTGACACTTTGGAGAGAGGAGAGAGTTTTCCATGAATCGAGATCCGGGTCGCCTACCCTCACCTCATAATCCCCGCTCAATTCGAAAACCGGCGGGCGGTAGGAATCGCCGCGTATCCGCAAAGCATAAACCAGTTCGCCCTTGGAGTCCTTGACTTGGATGACAGGGTTCTTCATCCCCATGACTTTGATGCTCGGCAAGTGGCCGACCGGCTTACGACCATAGTTCTCGGTGTAGCTAATGGTCTTGGGCCAACCGGGGAACTGGTCGCTGGGCTGGGGGTTGGCCGCATCGAAAAGTAAACGCCAACATTCCATGGTTATCGCTCCGGTCTTCGTATTAAATCGGGCAATCCCAAAACCGGAAGCCTTGTCATGAAGGGTATTGAGTCGGCCTTTTCGGTTTTTCTCTGCTGGATTGCCTATGGCAAAGACACTAAGCTTGTTGGCCAGTCCATCTTGGTAGTCTCCCGTGTTGGCCAAACCGGGGGCGGGACGGTTGCGCACCGGAAGTCCTTCCCTGTCCGGCAGCCAGGAACGGGGGTAACCCGCGGCAATGCTTGGTACGCAAAAAGAGAACCCGGCATCGCCCCATTTTTCGACCCCATGGTGAACAATCGAAGCTAAGTGTTGGTCTCCAGCATAGTGAAAGACAAAGCCCCGCCTCAACTCGGTCAAGGCCCGGTTTCGCCCTGCCTGCGGCCAACCATTGCTGTCCAAATCAGCAACCAAGTATTGTTGGTTACCTCCATGGTAATTAGCCAGGTTGCAAAAAATCGTTTGAGACAAAGCCACCTTCAAGTCGGTCCCCTTCCAGTCCTCGGCAAAGTGTCTAAGGAACTTCAACTGCCTCTCGCCCAAGAGAACCAATCCATCCTTGTCCACGGAAGCAGGATCAAAATCCGGATCCTTCACGTGATCCGGGCGGCCCTTCCAATAGTTTACTTTTCCTTCGGGGCCCGACTTGAACTTTCGGTCTTCGAGAATCGCAAATCCCACTCGGCCATAAATCATGTCTCCGTAGTAGACTCCGATTCCCCGCTCCACGGGAGTCGGATCGAAGGGAGAGGGGTGATGGTCCGTCTGGGTACGTTGCACGGCATTGACGAAATCCTCGTGCATGGCGAAGCCTCCTTGGGAATGACCTTTGATTCCTCCGCAATCTCGACCGGAAGCTCCCCAAATGTTCCCTTGGTAAACGTCATGATCGTCGGGCAATGCGATGGTCGGACGATCACGCATGAGATCACGGAATGCCCAACCCCAAAGATAAATCTTACGAAGATAGTTGAGCACCGCCAAGTCGACGGGACTACGATGAATCCCGTACCCGCCTACGTCCTCGTAGATTTGATCACCCGAAAAGAAAAGCATATCGGGGTTAACGATCCCGATGTTCTCCACTAACTTGGAATTAGGGAAGGCTGTGGCTTTGTTCCCTGTGAAACCGGCGACCACGACCTCTTTCTTTTCAGTCGGATCTTTTCGGATAACTCCCTCGAAATATCTCTCAGTGGTTGAACCATCTTTTTTCCGATCCTCAAAGGCAACACGATAGGCAACATTACGGGAATCTTCCCATTTTTTGACTCGAAAAGTAGCCGTTCTGGACAAGGGATCGATTTTCGCGACGGCTTGCTTTTCCCATGTCCCCGACCCAACCTTGGCTTCAAGCCTTACCGACTGAGCCTCCTTTTTTCCCAAGGGTGGCATCTGGGCAGTTAGGGTGAGCACTCCTCGACTCAAGGTATGCATGGCATAGAGGATCGGGCCGAAGGCAAGGTCGGGACGAGCTTCGAGCATCCCGCCTTTGACCTTCCAATCGGAAAACCAAAATCGCGCTAACTTCCCCACTCCCTTTGTATTTGATTGGGGATCAATATTGCAACCAATAGCTAGGTTGCCGTCGAGAGTTTCGCTCTTGATCGCAGAAGAGGAAAGTTTGGCCAGTTCTTTTTCGGTTCCAGCTTCCAAAGCGATGAGTACAAGACGGTGAGTCCCTTTGGACTTCGAAGGAATGGCTTCCAAGCGCAAAGTAAGATCTTGAAGGGAAGACAGGGCTTTTACCGACTCGGTGTTTCCAATGAACAATTTGCCGTTCGTTCTGACGCCTGCCACTAGTCCCTTCCCCATAAGCAGGCTGGCCCGGGGGTCCCGGGTTTCCTGATCGATCACCCCGATCATGAACCCGGCCGAACCTTTTTTCGTTTTCTCCTCAATTCCCATCCGAACGGAAGCAACGAAAGATGCCCTCGGGTCGGCGGCGTTTAAGCCATGGGTGAGCAAGTGAACGTTGCGGTTCGCTCCGTTACGCATACATACGACCCGGCCATCTTCGACTCGCCAATCTTCCATCGGATTAGCCCAATATTCCTCCCCCAACCATACCCGATCATGGGTATTGTCGAAGTCACTGGTGAACTCCCCGGCATTAAGAAAACAGAAAAAAGATAAATTAAGGAAAAGATAGAAGAGTTTCATTTTTCAAGGTAGCTAGTTAAATACATGTAGGAGATGGAGTCATCTCCCGTACGCAAAAGAAGGAACGCCACAGACACCCAAACCATCGACCACGAAAACCTTGCCTGCATCCGGTTCCTTCAAGGTCTTGTGCAAACCGGTCGTTACGAAAAGGCGCTCTAAATTGGACCCGCCGAAGGCGCAGGCGGTCGTTTCAACGCAGGGGAAGTCGACTTGATGCAAGAGCTCTCCAGACAAAGGATCGATCCGCAGAACGGTTCCTCCGTGACACATCGCCACCCATAATTTGCCTTCGGCATCAATGGTCATCCCGTCCGGCGAGCCGGCAAAACCGGCCTCTCCAGTATCGACGACCGTGGAAGGTTCACCCAGAGCTCCCCTTTGATTCTCAAACGGATAGGCAAGGATCTTTTGGGTCGGAGTATCGATATAGTACATCACGGTTGCCTCCGCATTCCAGCAAATACCATTGGAGTTGGTGACACCGGATACCTTTACACTCAAGTTGGCTTGGAGGTCGAACATGTAAAGATTGGCGTCCCCAGTCTTCTTGACGGTACTGATCGTACCTGCCCAAAATCGTCCGGACGGATCGCACTTTCCGTCATTGAATCGATTGTTCGGCCGCTTGTCCGCCTCAGGATCGGCTAGGTTCGTTTTTTTTCCTGATTTCGGATCAAAGGAATAGATTCCCGAGTCACCTGCACAAAGAAACCCTCCTTCTTTGATCGGGACAACTGTTCCAATGCGCTCACCCATCTCCCAAGCCTCCTCGCTCCCAGTCTCCCCATTCAGCCGGATCAGCGAGTGACCTTCAATGTCTACATAGATCAAATGCCCTGCCCAAAAGATTGGCCCCTCTCCCCATTGGGAAACGCGTGAACCGACAGGTTGAATCGTAATGGATTTGTTCATGACCCTTTATTGGTGGTCTTACTCACAGCTTGCAACCAATTCCTTGCAATAAGTTCATGGCCTTGTGGCAGAGGATGGACTCCATCCCAAATCCAATGCTCGGGGCTCACTTTTCTAGCCGCCTCGTCAAAAACTTCCTGCGTTTTAACATGGATGGCTTCGTAGTCCTTGGCCAGTTTCGCAACGATCTCGCAAAGCCTGTCCACTATGTCGCGCTTTGCCTTGAAGGCAGATTGATTGGCCAGTCCGCCCGAAGCGAGGACAAAAGGATCAAGTAAAACAAGCTTAAGGCTGCCATTGGCCTTCTGGCTCGCATCCAGAATAAAGCGGTAGTCGGCTTCCCATTCTTCCAAGCCCTTGTCTTTGGTCACCGTACGGCCAACATCATTGATCCCAATCAAAATACTCAACCAGTCCGGCTTCATATCGATAGCGTCCTTCTGCCATCGGGCTTTCAGGTCACGGACTTTGTGACCGCTCATGCCACGATTATAAATGTCCAGTTGTGCTTCAGGAATATCCACTCCCAAACGGGCGGCAATCAGGAAGACATAGCTATGGCCCAAGTAGTGGTTACGATCTCTTTGGTTTCTTCCCCACTTCATGTCCGTGATGGAATCTCCCTGAAAGAGGAGGCGTGCCCCCTTCCTCAACTCGGGAAGGCTGTATTCATAACCGGTTATGGAAGACGGTCCGGATTGGAACTCTTTTGCGTTTACGGAAGGAGCGGAAACAAATGCCGTGGCAAAGGTTGCACTCTGGTTGATAAAGGATCGTCGATTAATCATTGTTATGTCGTTAGCTTTACTATTCGTCTAAGTGAATATCCGAGTTCATCCCGAAGGATCCATCACTTCATGACATATTTATATTGAAGAAAAAATTACGCGGGCCAAAAAACTCCAATCACTTGCTCCGGAATAATCACTGTTTACAAGAGAATTGTAAAACAAGACCCCAAGGGCTGGATGGATAACAATTGGTGACTTATTTAAGAATCGCCAAGTAGGAGAATTTGGTTTCCCAATCCCTTCTGATCGCTTCCTCTAACTCAACCAAATTCGCTTCTTTTAGACCCATGGTCTTTAAGAATTTCTGACTCGGGGGACGATAGAACGAATGACCACTGTTGCCAAACTTCATCTTGTTAACCATTGCGTTTGCCAAATAAACGATGTCGACAAGGAAATGGGTCTCCTGGTCTTCCAATTCTTCCCTCTCTTCTCGTAATTCCGTATGATGCCAACGAATGGTCTCACTTAATTCCTTAGGCATTCCCCATTTCTCGGCGATGAGACCACCGAGGATATCGTGACGCAGCAAATTCCTTACGATTTCCATTTCATAAATGGACAGCTTTTTTCTTTTCGCCGACAAAAGTTCTTTGCTGAAAATCATGGCATCGAAATTGATTTTAGCCACTTTACCAATGTCATGAAGTAAGCCGCAAGCATAGGCCCTATCGTTGTCTCCAGAATCCAGAAAACTACTAATGACATGGGAACCAAGGGCAACCCCAACGCAATGCTTCCAAAGAGTTTCCACTTTGAAAAAAGGCGGGAATTTGGTGTCCGAAAAGAAAGGTAAGACCATAACATTCATGATGATCTTTTGGACGTTTTCAAAACCAAGCTTGTGAATCGCTTCACCGATTGAGGTGATCCTCTTTTCTCCAGGCTCAAGAAATTCAACCTTATTGACGACCTTTAGGATCTCCAAACTAATGGATTGATCAATTCGAATCTGATCCTCAATCAGATCCAAGGTTACATTTAAATTACCTAATGTTTTAACCAAATCATCCAAAATCTGAGGCAAACTTGGAAGTTTATTTCCAAGACCTTCTATGATGTCTTCGTAGGTGGCTTCCTTTTTTTTCATGCTTTTGTAGCTTTTTAGGTCAAGATAAAGAGATTTAGAGTACCTTTTCCGAAGATTCAAATTAAAAAAACATTCATAAATAGAACTTCACGTTATTTTATCCTCCAAGACTTCTTGAAGAATTTCATGGCTAAATCGTTTACGGTTGACCGTTTGGGCAAAAGCGGCAAACCGGATCCCTCAACTCCATAGGCAATGCATTCAACTCCTATAAGATCACATTTTTTTTTCACAAAAAGAGCGTTATCGGGGTGATGTACTCGATCGTTCCGGTCTGACCGGTTATAGACGAAAATAGGTGGCCCTCCTTTTCGCAAGTAAGGGATGGTTAGCAGAGGGGTGCCCATGGGTTGCTGGATTGGAAAGAGTGAACGGATTCCCAAATCATGGGCGTGCCCTACATGGCAAGTGATGATGGCACCTGCGGAGCCACCCGAGACCGAGATTCTATTTGGGTCAAGGTTGTACTTCGCAGAATTTTCCATGAGGAAACGGATTGCCTCGGCGCAATGATTCATGATCTTGAGGTAGTCTTTTTCTACATGAACGAGGAAGGGATAATTGACGCTCGCGAAGGCAACTCCTTGAGGGTGGTATTTGCGCAGCATGGAACTACGGGAAAAGAAGGCCTTATCACCAGTCTTGAACCCACCCCCATGGAAGTAGACGACCAACGGAGCAGGCCTTTTGCCCTTAACCGTCCACAAGTCCAGCACACTGCGGTCAAACTCGTTGCTGTAGCGCAAATTTCGGTGGGTTGGTTGAATCGACTGGCCAAAGCAAACCGGACCAAGCAAAGACAGTAACGTAAGGATCGTGACGACTTGTTTCATAGGAATGCTCGGGTAAGTGATTTCCAGGCTTCTCATTTCAGGCTAATTGTTTTTCCCAGGTTTCTTTTTACTTTTTGGAGGTTTCATTGTAAGACCAACCTCCCGGGCCAACTCTTCCCAGCGTGTCTTCATTTGCAGCACCCGTTCGGGAAACTTGGACGCAAGGTTTCTTGTTTCAGTACGATCCTTGCCCAATTCGTACAACTGCCAAGGGTCATTCTTTTTTTGAACGAGTTTCCAGGAGCCTTCGCGGAGGACTTGCCAACCCCCATATTGAAAGAAAATGGGCTTTTCACGCTCGATCTTTTTGCCGACAAAAGTAGGGGTAAGGCTGATGCCATCCAAAGGAGGAAGGTTTTTAGGATACCGCGCCTTTTCACCGGCAAGTTCCATAAAGGTCGGCACGAAATCAATGAGGTGACAAGGTTCCCGAGAAATCGAATTTTTGGGCAACTTGATCCCATCTGGCCAATGAGCGATCATAGGCGTACAGATGCCTCCTTCCAATCCCTGAACCTTCCATTTTCTAAAGGGGCTGTTGGTGGCGTTCGCCCAAGATTGCCCAATCGCCTCAAAAGAACCGACGCTTCCCCATTGCGCACTTGGGTTCTTAACTCCCCTCAACGGCTTCTCATGGCTTGCCCC
>Ga0233432_10003307_pt1 | contig 14629 bp, 9 predicted proteins | sample SI_122_August201_6_FD_179870 | JGI IMG/M metagenome (GOLD analysis project Ga0233432, IMG submission 179870) | Seawater microbial communities from Saanich Inlet, British Columbia, Canada - SI_122_August2016_10_MG | ecosystem: Environmental > Aquatic > Marine > Inlet | place: Canada: British...
AACAATAGGAGGATTAAGATTAGCAACTGCAAGTACGATACAAAATAATAATGCCCCCGCTTTGTTATCATATAATACTTCATCTGGAGATGTATTTTTTACTACTGGTAGTTTAGGTGGTGGAGGCGGAAGTGGAGATGGTACAAGTGGTACATCTGGTACTTCTGGTACTGCAGGTACATCAGGTACAGATGGTACTTCAGGAAATTCTGGTACATCTGGTACTTCAGGTACAGACGGATCTTCTGGTTCAAGTGGTTCTAGTGGTACTTCTGGTACATCTGGCCAAGACGGTAATTTATTTACAACAACTTCATCTACTGCAGCTACTATAAGTACTGGACTTAAAACAATATCAGTAGCTACAAATTTATCTTATATAGTAGGACAATCTATATCAATAGTTGATGCTTCTGCTCCTTCTAATTTTATGAATGGTAAAATTACTGCTTATAATAGTAGTACGGGAGCTTTAACAGTAAATGTATTATTAACAGGAGGTAGTGGAACATATTCTAGTTGGAATGTAAGTCTAGAATCAACCCCTGGAACTTCAGGTAGTAGTGGTTCATCTGGAACTTCTGGTTCAAATGGTTCTTCTGGTAGTTCAGGAACCAGTGGTACAAATGGTACAGATGGTAGCTCAGGCTCAAGTGGTTCATCTGGTAGTTCAGGAACTTCAGGTGCAGATGGTAATTTATTTACAACTACCTCTTCAACAGCTTTAGCAATTGGAACTGGATCTAAATCATTAACAGTTTCTACAGGTTTATCTTATATAGTAGGACAATCAGTAACTATTATATATGCTTCTAATACTGCTGACTTTATGGTTGGTAAAATTACCGGTTATAGTTCAGTTAATGGAGCTTTATCTGTAAATGTAAATACAATAGGAGGAAGTGGTACATATTCAAGCTGGAATGTAAGTCTAGAATCAGCCCCAGGTACATCTGGTACATCAGGTACTAGTGGGAATTCAGGAACCAGTGGTACAAATGGTACAAATGGTAGTTCTGGTTCAAGTGGCTCCTCTGGTAGTTCAGGTACAAGTGGTACAAATGGTACTAGTGGTACAGACGGTTCATCAGGTACATCAGGTACAGGAGAAGGATTTCCATTTACAGGAAGTGCTGAAATATCAGGAACTTTAGAAATAAATGGAGAAGCAGCAGGACTAACTGTAATTGGAGGTATTACAGCTTCACAAGCTGCTAGTATAATCCCATTTTATTATGATAACCAATCAGGATTTCCAAGTGCTGGAACATATCATGGTGCTATAGCACATTCACATGCTGATGGAGCAATGTATTTTGCTCATGGTGGTGGTTGGAACGAATTACAAAATGCAAGTGGCCCATTCAGTGGATCATTTAGTGGATCATTCCAAGGAGATGGAACATTATTAACAGGTGTAGCTTCACCAACAGGATCTTATACAGGTTCATTTACAGGATCAATTTTAGGAGATGTATTAGGTACAGCATCAATAGCTGATTTGGCCACAACATCATCACTTACATCCGGTACTGCTTCAATAGCAAATACTGCTACTACAGCATCACACACTGCAGGAACTGCATCAATTGCTAATGATGCCACAACTGCTTCTTTTGCAGAAACAGGAGACGGTACATTTAGTGGTTCATTTAGTGGATCATTCCAAGGTGATGGGTCAAGTTTAACAGGATTAGAAGCAGGAATTACTGAAATCTTTAATAATCAAGTAAGATATATAGCTAATGATTTAGGAAATAGTGGAGCAGATGGAAGTATTGAATTATTATCCTCAGCAACTCTATATGGTGGATTAAGTTGGACAAGAAGTAGTACAACATTATCAATTACAAGTACAGCTCATGGATTATCAAATGGAGATTATGTAGTTATCCAAAACATGAACCAGGATTATTTATATGCTGCAGTTTCAAATGTTGCAACAAACACATTTGATATTACAGGTGTAGCAAATTCAGGTGGCACATCAGGAGCAAAAGGAGCTTATATACCTGCATTTAAGGCAACATCTTTTTCACAAGCAGGTGTAACAGTATCATCTCCAAGTGCTGGTGATGCTCAACTAATTTCAGCAAAGGTAACTACACCAACTAAAACCACAACAACATTTGATTTTACAATGCCTACTTCTAGAACTAATGGAGCTGGTGCGAATGGATCTTTATATAATCAAAATCCACCAATGATCCAAGCATGGGCATTAAATAATGGTAACCAAAATACTTCAGCTGTAATAACACTAAATACAAGTACAAACTTTAATGTTTTCCAAGTAGGGGGATTAGCATCTTTAGTAAAATCAATGATTAAAGTAACATTCTAATAACCGTTCATGGCATATAGAGATCAAAGATTTATAGGTGTTGTAGATGCCGATAGTATAGTTTCAACTAATTTTATTATTGGATCTGGTAATTTCGCTAGTGGATCTAATCTAATTGCCGATGTTGATATTTCATCAGGAGATGAAACTTTAATCAGACCAGGTCAAATTATATTTTCAGTAGCGGGCGCTGTACCTGCTGGTACTACGGTACAATCTGTAAATGAAGATTATACACAAATTACCTTAAATCAACAAGCAACTTCAACAGCTGCTAGTGATACATTTGGTTTATCAACCCCTTCAGGATCTTATTTATTTCAATCTGCTAGTTTTAATGATCCCAACAATGCTTTATCTGTAAATGATGTTAGTGGTAGTGATTCAGGATCTAATTTTGCTATTGTAGGTGTTGCAAAGAGAAATAATGCTACAAGAAATAATGTATTCCATTTATATCGTGTATCAGAAGTAGTTCAAAGAAATATTGGTTCATCTGAAATTTCTTTCTTTATAGAATGGGGAGAGCAAGGTACAGAATCAGGTTCAGGTGATATTTTACAAACTGCTGAAAAAGAAGTTGCAATTATTGATCTAACAGATACGGGCTCTATAGCCCCTGGATTCTCGTTAGGAATAGCTGGAATGGAAACTGTAAAAGCAGGTTCTGAATATGCTGGTTATAATATAGCAATTACACAATATTTATCTGATTTATCAGGTTCAGCAGGAGGTGGAACTACAGCAACAGGTTCATTTACAGGATCGTTTACAGGCTCACTTTTAGGAGATGTTTTAGGTACAGCTTCAATAGCAGATTTTGCTACTACTGCTTCATATGCCCTATCTGCTTCTGTAGAAATTACAAAAGAAGTTAGCTCATCTTTAGCAGATACAGCTTCATTTGCACAAAGTGGTGATGGAGCTTTTAGTGGAGTATTTTCAGGTTCAAATTATTCTACAGAATTTACATTTGATGGTGATACTTTAATTGTATCAGGAAATGTATTTGTAGATGGAACACTAGATGCTGCAACTAAAAACTTTAAAATACAACACCCTACAATGGATGGGTATTATTTATTACACTCATCTCTAGAAGGACCTGAACGCGGAATTTATCACAGAGGAAAATTAAGTGTTAGTAATATCATACACTTACCAGATTATTGGAAAGAATTACCTGTAGATGAAACAGATATGACAGTTCAACTTACCCCAATTGGTAATAATTGTCAACATTGGGTTAAAAGAGTAACTAAAGAAACTGTTGAAATAGAATGTGAATGTGGTAAACCAAATTGTTATTATATTATTCACGCCCAAAGATATAATGAAGGTAAATTTGAAATATTAGAACCAAAACGCAACAAAAGTTTGTAAAATGTACTAAAGGTTATTATATTAAATGTTATGAAGGTTCAATCTCACACGAGTTTTATTGGTACTACTGGATACGCAAATCATGCGCAATCATTTTTTACTGAACTTGATAAATTAACTCCAACTAAAGTACGAAATTTTACAGTAGGTAAATCTTGGCAAGGACCTAACCATACCCCTCACGATAAAGAACCCTATATTACACCGCAAATGAAGAAAATGCTCCATTTGCAAACATTATTTAATAATGACGGTTCTAGAAGCGATTTACCAATGTACTCCCATAAAGATGGCTATCGTGCTGACATTGATATTATACTTGAAGAACACGACCACCATTATTTCTACGATGCATATGATGGTTATAAAATAGGATACAATGTTTGGGAATCAACTGAATATTCTTCACAATTTTTCCAACAACTTCTTACATTAGACGAACTTTGGGTGCCTACTGAATGGCAAAAAGAAATATCCATTAAACAAGGATATCCAGAAGATAAAATATTTGTTATACCTGAAGGAGTAGATGGTAGAATATTTAAACCATCATCTAAACCTAAAAACCACGGTAAATTTCAATTTGTTATAGTTGGGAGATGGGACTATAGAAAAGGCATAAAAGAAAGTATAGAAGGATTCCTCAAAGCATTCCCAAATAACCCAGATGTTGAATTACTATTAAATGTTGAAAATCCTTATCCTGTAGATGGAATGAACTCTACAGAAGAACGTTTAAAACATTATGGGTTAGAAGATGATAGAATAAAAATATTAAAATTTTTAAATAGGAAACAATATATTTCATTACTTCAAAATGCTAATGTAGTAATATCTTGTGCTCGTGCTGAAGGATGGAATTTACCATTAATTGAATCACTAGCTTGTGGTACTCCTTCAATTTATACCAAATGCTCAGGACAACTCGAATTTACTAAAAGTGAAGGACTAGGAGTAAATATATTAGGTGAAGAACCCGCTACAAATGGTAAAGATTTAACATATGAACATAATATACCAGGTAATTTTTATAAACCTGATTTAGATCATTTAGTAGATCAAATTAAAAATTCATATGAAAACTATGCTTATTGGAAAGATTGGCATTTAAAACGTTCTAAAGAAATACGACAAGAATTTTCTTGGAAAAATCAAGCTAAAAAAGCATATAAACGTTTACAACAAATAGATATTAAACCAAAGAAAAAATTACCTAGGTTAGAAGTAAACTTTGCAGATGGTCCATATGCTTGTTTACGAGATGCAGAACAAGAATATTTAATTGATTTTATAAATCAAGATACAGGTAAAAGTGAATATTCTGTTAATTTACAAAATAATCATTGGGGCAAATCATTTCATAAATTTTTTATAAATTGGGATATTCAAATTAAAGATAATTTTGGAGAAGTAGTTACATCCCACAAATATAATGCAGCTGGCAAACGTGTTTACATTGCTTGTGGTTCAAAATCATTAGGTGATACATTAGCTTGGTTTCCTTATGCATTAGAGTTCCAAAAGAAACATAAATGCCACGTTATAGTATCTACATTTTGGAATAAATTTTTCAAAAATAAATACCCTGAATTAACATTTGTAGAACCAGGTGAAACTGTACCAAACATATACGCAATGTATGAGTTAGGATGGTATTATAAAGATGATACTGATAAATTAGATGGTTTTAAACAACCATATGATCCTAAACAATTTACTTTACAACAAACTGCAACTAATATATTAGGATTAGAATATCAAGAAATAATACCAAAAATGGACTATCAAATTAAAGATAGACCTTGGAAAGAGAAATATGTTTGTATTTCACCCCATGCTTCAGCGGGTACAAAATATTGGCAACATCCTACTGGATGGCAAACCGTTATAAATTACATTAATAATGTTTTAGGATATAAAGTAGTAATGATATCTAAAGAAAAGTATAACGATGCTTGGGAGACAGATAAATTACCATTAAAGAAAAAATTTGAAGGTATTATTGATGCAACAGGAGACCATCCTATAGAAGATATAATTAATATACTTCACCATTCAGAATTATATATTGGTGTATCAAGTGGTTTAGCTTGGTTATCTTGGGCTATACATAAACCTGTAGTAATGATATCTGGATTTAGTTCAGAATGGACTGAATTTAGTACAAAAATTCAGCGCATTATTAATAAAGATGTTTGTAATTCTTGCTTTAATAACTTTAAATTAGATGCAGGAGATTGGGATTGGTGCCCCATACACAAAAATACTTCAAGACAATTTGAATGTACTAAAAAAATATTACCCGAAAGTGTAATAGAGGGCATTACTCGCAGCCTTAGTTAATATTTATTAAGGAATAATCCTAGGTAAATTCATTAATTAATGGCTAATACAATAAGCACATCGGGCATTCAGAGTGGTAGCGTGATTCGCGCCGAGAATGTAACTCGAATTATAGATGCTCTTTCTGGAACAGCAAATAACGACATATACGTAACAGGTTCTGTAGGAATCACTGGTAGTTTATCTATCAAAAGTGGAAGCATGACAGAAACTGGAGCAGGAGACGCTCCTCAATTAGTCGCTTATAATACAGCCAGTGGAGATTTAACATTCACTAATAGACAATCAACATCAGGTACATCTGGTACATCAGGTACTAGTGGTACGTCTGGAACATCTGGTTCTTCTGGTACTTCAGGTACATCTGGTTCAGATGGATCATCAGGTACTTCAGGAAGTTCAGGAAGTTCAGGAACTAATGGTACAAATGGTACTTCAGGTTCATCAGGTACATCAGGTACTTCAGGAACAAGTGGAGAAAAGGGAGGAGTTGAATATAATTTTGACGACACTACAACAGATAGTGATCCTGGAAATGGAAATATTAGATATAATAGTGCTGCTATAGCCACTGTTAGCTTTCTTTATATAGATAATTTAGATCAAAGATCTAATGATCAAACAGCTTGGTTATCTTCTTGGGATGATTCAACCAATATTACTAATTATGGAACAGTTACTTTAACTAGTAGAGATACAGATAATATAGTAAATATTTTTAATATAACGGGCACTGTAACAGCAGCAGCTGGATATTATAAAATTCCTGTAAGTTATGTAATGGGTACTTTACCAACAGATGAAGATAAATTAGTAGCATCTTTTTCTAGAACAGGAGATGTAGGTACATCAGGTACATCAGGTACTTCAGGTACATCAGGACCCTTAAATATTGTAGGAGGAGGTGGTACTGGTTCAGTTTTACTAAATTCTGGAAGTACTTCTACACTTCATGCTACTAATATTTTAAATGTTAAAAGTGATGCTAGAAGATTTGAAATCACTAGTTCTTTAGGTGTATCAGGTTCAGTTGATATAACTGGATCTTTAAATATATCAGGTTCAGTAACTTTAAGTGGTTCATTTAGTGGATCTACAGAAGGATTTCACCAAGGTACATCTTCAGGAATATTTTCAGGTCAAGGATCAGGATCCTTTAGTGGTTCATTTGAAGGAGATGGAAGTGGTTTAACAGGATTAGCTACAAATTTAAACTTTACAGGTGACGATGGTGCTACTACTTTAGATCTATTAACTACTACAATGTCTATTGCTGGTACAGCAAATGAAATTACAACTAGTGTAACATCTAATACGGTAACAATTGGATTACCACCTACTTTAGTTGTAGGTGCTGTTACTGCATCAAGTATGTATGTAAATGGAAATGCCCAAATATTTGGAACAGCCTCTATTGCATATCTACAATCCGTAACAGGTTCAGCCAAAATAATTGGAGATGCTTTTATTCTATTAAACTCTGATTCCCCATCTCAAAGATATGCTGGTTTAAAAGTAATAGATTCTGGTTCAGCCCAATTAACATCTTCATTTATATATGATGGTTTAACGGACGACTGGAAATTAGAATACGCTTCTGCATCTGGAGACCATAACGCAGCAATAGCATTATTTGGTCCTCAAATGACTGATCTATCAGGCTCAACAGTAGGATATCCTGTAAGTGAATCTGTACTTGTAGGACAAGGTGCCCATCACATTACAGGTTCTGCAATGTTTATTAAAAGTGACATTGTAGATATACAATTATCAACCAAAACTACAGGTTCAGTATTAATATCAGGTAGTAACCATATTACTACAGGTAGTTTATCTATCTCTGGAAGTGTAGGTATAGGTACAGAACCCTCTGGTGTAGTAGGAGCATTACTTGCAACAAACGATATTGTAGCATTTGCTTCTTCAGATGAAAGATTAAAAGAAAATGTAACCCAAATTGAAGGTGCATTAAATAAAATAGATCAATTATCAGGATATGAATTTGACTGGATTCCTATGGAAGGTATTCACGTTCATTCAGGACATGATATTGGAGTAATAGCTCAAGAAGTAGAAAAAGTATTTCCTGAAGTTGTTGCTGATAGAGAAAATGGATATAAAGCTGTAAAATACGAGAAACTAGTATCGGTTCTAATAGAAGGAATAAAAGAGCTAAAACAAGAAATAGAAGAGCTTAAGGCGAAAGTAAATGGCTAAGAATGTAAGAATAGTTCCCGCCTCCGGTTCTATTTACTTTACAGCTGATGGATATGACATAACCGGATCTGTAGTATTAAGAACAGTCGGAGATACTGAAGATCTGGAATTCTCCACTGGAGGTAACCAACCTATATTATTAATATCTAAAGATTCAGGTAGAGTAGGTGTTGGAACGGTATCTGCATCAGCAAAATTAGAAGTTTCTTCATCATTAGATGAAGATCTTTTATTAGTAAAAAATGCAAGTGGTAGTATTAAAGTAAACCAAGAAGGTGTGCTTGTACTATCACCCTATCAAGGAAATGTAACTGCAGTAAGTGGTGCACTTATTTACAGTGCTTCTAGTCTTTTTATAGGTAGTTAAATATTTATAGTAGAATTAATATCAAATAACCCCTTAATTTAAAAAACATATAAAATGGCAGAATGGAAAAAGATAATTGTATCGGGCTCCGACATATCCCAGTTAAATAACGACTCGGGATATTTAAGTTCAACTGGTACAATTGATTCAGCATCTGTTGCAGCAAGGGCCACAACCTTATCCGCAGACGCAACCGCGTCTTTTGCTGATTTAGCTTCAGACGCTAGAACAGCTGATAGTGCCTCAGTAGCAGCACGCGCAACATTATTAAGCCCTGATGCAACCGCAAGTTTTGCTGATTTAGCCTCAGATGCTAGAACAGCCAATTCTGCCTCTGTAGCAGCTCGTGCAACAACTTTAAGCCCACAAGCAACTGCTTCACAAGCTGATGATGCTACAACAGCTTCATTTGCTGAAACTGGTGATGGTATCTTTAGTGGATCCTTTAGTGGTTCATTCAAAGGTGACGGATCAGGTTTAACTGGTTTAGCAACAAATTTAACCGTAGATGGTGATTCAGGTACTCAAGACGTAGATCTTCTTGCTGATGATCTCCAAATCTTAGGTACTTCAGAAGAAATTGAAACTGCTGTAACAAAAGTAGGTAACGATGTTAAAGTAACATTAGGATTACCTAATAGTATTACAGTAACAGCTTCTTTAGCAACAAACGCTGAAAGTGCATCAGAAGCTGCTCATGCTTCAACTGCTTCAGTTGCTGATAGAGCTACAACTTTAAGTGCTGACGCAACAGCATCATTTGCTGATTTAGCAAGTGACGCTAGAACAGCTGATTCAGCATCAGTTGCAGCAAGAGCTACTTTACTAAGCCCAGATGCAACAGCATCATTTGCTGACTTAGCCTCAGACGCTAGAACAGCAGACAGTGCTTCAGTAGCCGCTCGTGCAACAACCTTAAGTGCAGACGCTACAGCATCATTTGCTGACTTAGCAAGTACTGTACACGATGGTAATATTACTGCTGCAAAAATTGCAACAGACGCCGTTACTACAGACAAAATACTAAACGGTAATGTAACAAATGCTAAATTAGCTAACGATAGTGTAACATTAGGTACCACAGAAGTTGATTTAGGTACAACAGCTACATCAATTGTAGGTTTAGATACTATTAGTGCCGCAACAGGTACATTCGTATACCAGATATTTGAATCCTCATCTACAATTATCACTTCAGGATCAAACGTATTTGGTGATGAACAAAGTGATATACAACAATTTACAGGAAGTATACTACAAACTGGAAGTTTTACAACTACAGGAACAGTAACTGCTGGTGTAATAAGTTCAGATAAAATTAGTGGATCATTTAGTGGTTCATTCCAAGGTGATGGTTCAGGATTAACAGGATTAGCTACTACATTAACAGTAGACGGCGATACTGGAACAGCAGATGCTGATTTAATTCAGGATGATTTACAAGTTATTGGTACTGCCAATGAAATTGTAACTGCAGTAACAAAAGTAGGTACCGATGTTAAAGTAACATTAAGCTTACCAGATACAATTGAAGCAACAGCTTCAGTAGCTACAAGAGCTAATGCTTTAGCACCAACGGCAACAGCAAGTTTTGCTGATTTAGCAAGCGATGCTAGAACGGCTGATAGTGCATCAGTAGCTGCTCGTGCTACTTTATTAAGTGCTGACGCTACCGCCTCATTCGCTGATTTAGCTAGTGATGCTAGAACTGCCGATTCAGCTTCTAATGCTGTAAATGCAGTTACTGCTTCAGCAATAACAGCAGGTGCTGCCTTCCCAACATCAAAGGGATTAGAAGGACAAGGATTAGCATTAAATTCAAGTGGTGACTTTATATTTGGTGATTTCTTCGGATCAGGTTCAACTAAAAAGTTAAATCAATCCTCAGCGGCTGCTACATGGTCATTCCAACACAATTTAAATGAAGTATACCCTATAGTACAAGCTTACGATTCAGATGGTGACCAATTACTACCAGAAAGAGTTGAAAGTATTGATGCTAATAATGTAAAATTATATTTTGCTGAAAATACTGCCGGAGTTGCTGCTGCAATGGTCGGTGGAATGGGAATAAGTGCTTCACAAGCAACACAAGCTGATACAGCATCCGTTGCTTTAAGAGCAAATGAACTCTCTCCATTAGCAACAGCTTCATTTGCTGATTTAGCAAGTGATGCTAGAACAGCAGACAGTGCTTCAGTTGCTGCAAGAGCCACTTTATTAAGTGCTGATGCCACTGCTTCATTCGCAGACTTAGCCTCAGATGCTAGAACTGCTGATAGTGCTTCAGTTGCTGCAAGAGCTACTTTATTAAGCCCATTAGCAACAGCAAGTTTTGCTGATAGTGCTACTACAGCTTCACAAGCAGATAGTGCTACAAGTGCTTCTCATGCCTTAAGTGGTGCAGGTGCATTTAGTGGATCATTTATTGGAGATGGTTCAGGATTAACTGGATTAGCAACAAATTTCAACTTCCAAGGTGATTCAGGTGCTACAACAATTAATCTACTATCAGAAACTGCTTCATTTAATGGTACAGCTGGAGAAATTACAACAACTGTAACAGATGATACAGTAACAATTAGCTTACCAGATAATGTAACAATTGGAAATAACATAGTAGTTACTAATGATGCAACAGTTGCTGGTAATTTAGTAGTAGGCGGATCAATAGTTAGTGCCTCTAGTTTGGCAGTTGAAGACCAATTCATTATATTAGCATCAGGTTCAAACGGTGCGATTGATGGTGGTATTATTGTTAACCAAATCGATGATGATCCAGATGGTAAAGGTAAAGCATTTGCTTACGATTCTAGCGCCAATAGATGGGCACTTGAATCAAACCTAAACGATACTGCTTCAGTAATTACACCAGATGCCTTTATGGGCGTTATACAAGAAGGAACTGCAACTCCAGTAGGAGGAGCTGATCCAGTATACGGTGGAACGAATGGTAATGGTACTATTTTCGTAGATACTAATAATAACGAAGCTTATATTTACATATAATAGAATAAATGTTTAAAAAAGTTATGGGTTTAATTGATAAACTTAGAGATAAAGAAGCAGCCCAAAAGGCTGCTTCCTCTACCTCTAAAAAGAGGAAACAAGTGAAACAAATTTCAAACGAAGATTTATCTTTAAATGCAGAGGAAACAAAAGTACTTCTACATTTAATAAAAAATTCAAATTTTAAAGGAGATAGTGTTGAATTAGTCTACAATCTTACTTTAAAACTACAAAAAGTTCTAAATATTCTAGGTTAAATATTATATATTTATATTGGAGTATTATTGGCCCGAAAGGGAAGTGGGCTCATTTGAGTAACCAACCGTAATAGAGTATATATGCCAAACTGGAAAAAAATCATCGTCAGCGGGTCTGACGCATCACTATCGTCTGCTTACGTTGATGGAGTTAGTTCATTATCTGAAGTTGAAATAAATACTACTACCACAGGCGATTCACTTTTAATTACATCAACAGAAGATTCTTCTGGGGCAGCACCTGTAATTACTCTTAAAAGAAATTCTTCTTCACCTGCAGATTCAGATTACATTGGACAATTAAAGTTTAAAGGAGAAAATGATGCTGACCAAGAAGTAGTATATGCTAAGATAACAGCTAAAATCAAAGATGCCACAGACGGTTCAGAAGACGGAAACATTGAATTTGCAAATATAAGAGGCGGTCTAAACGTAATAACGGCTAGATTAAGCTCAGATAAATTACAATTACTTAACGGAACAGACTTAGATGTAGATGGAGATATAACTGCTGATAATTTTACAGGTACTGCATCTATAGCAGATTTCGCAACTACGGCATCACATGCTCTAAACGTACCTGATACGGCTTCCCACGCATTAACAGCAATAACAGCCTCACACACCGCAGGTACTGCTTCAATATCTAACTTCGCTACAAGCGCTTCATTTGCCATAACTGCTTCGCATTTAATTGGTGGAGGTGGAGCAGGTAATTCTGGTTCATTTAGTGGATCATTCCAGGGAGATGGTAGTGCCTTAACAGGAATTACAGTAGCTGAATCCACATTAGATTCAGCATCCTTTTCAAACGTAACTTCATATACGGCCTCACATAATTTAGAATCTACAGAACTAACAGTTGCTGTATATGATAATAATAATAATCAGGTTCTTCCTGAAACTATCAGAATATTAAATGATGCTAATGTAGGATTAGATTTTTCTGAAGCTACAACAGGTAAAGTAGTACTAACAAAAGGAGGGCATATAGTTTCAGGTTCATTAATAACTCAAGTAAATTATTATGTTGTTACTGCTTCTACCTATGAAGATACTTTTACAGCAGCAACAAGTCATACGGCATCACATAATTTTGGAACTAAAAACGTACTTGTCCAAGTATATGATAGTTCAGATAATGTAATTGTTCCTTCAAATATAAAAACAAATACAATTAATGAAGTAGGAATTGATTTTGCTTCAACTAGAACAGGTAGAGTAATAGTAGGTAAAGCCGGACATATAGTTTCCGGTTCAATGGCTAACGCAATTTCCTCATCCTATGCAACCAATTCAACCAATGCAACCAATGCAACATATATGTCTACAGGAAGTTTTAAACAACCTGTACAATTTATAAAAACTGAACCTGTAACAGCTTCATTATACCATCTACACCTAATGTCTGCTAGTTCAGCTATAACGATGTCTTTACCTGAAGGTACATCTGGAGATTGGTTTAAAGTATCTAATATGCTAACTGGTTCTCTCTTAGAAACTTATGGAAGTCAAAACATAATGAGCGCTTCAGGAGATTTAACTCTTGATACAGCAAACGCTGGTCTCGAATTAATTTATACAGACGATATTAATGGTTGGGTAATAATAGGTAATTAATATGGCTTTATTATCAAATTACATATCAGGTGGATCTGGTGGGGGAGCAAGTGGAGGGGCACCTTCAGGTAAAATAGTTCAAATGGTTACTAGTGAGCATGTTAATAATAGTGCTCATATTACATCTACCTCATCTACTTCAAAAGTTAATTCTGGGTTATCTGCTACTATTACTCCTAGAAATTCTAGTAATAATATATTAGTTGAATTTGTTTCAACTATGTACAAAGCCACTAACAATTCTATGATGACACAATTATATAGATCTGGAGCTGGATTAACAGCTGGATATGTAATTGATTATACACAAAATTATAATACTGATTATTATTATGGTTGGAGTTATGTATCAGGTGACGATTGGGGAGGGATGAAAAACACTTGGGTTGATACTGATGTATCTTCTGCTACAGGAGCAATTACTTATGCAATTTATTTTAATGCTACTAATAGTGCTAACGTATATTTAGCACATCAGGGCCATCAAATATATCTCAAACTAACAGAATTTGAAGATTAATGGCAAGTTTATCTACATATAAAACTAATAGTGGTGGTACTTCAACCCAAACAGGAGATGTAATCCAAATTACTACTAACTCTTACATTAATAATAGTGCACACGTAAGACCTACAAGTACTTCTTTAACCAGTACAGGAGCAACAGGAACTATAACCCCTACTAAAGTAGGTAATGTATTATTAATAGAGTGTACATTAGAAATGTCTTATGGATATACCGCCTCTGCTTTAGTTGTTGCTCTTTATAGATCAGGAACAGGAGTTACAGATGGGTATGTTGTAAACGTAAATCAAAGTTACCCTAATTATTATGGTTGGTGTTATATTAGGGGGGATGATTGGGGATCTAACCATATAATGTGGAGAGATACAACCCATAATACAACTGATGAATTAACTTATACTCTATATCATAGAAGATGGAGCGGGAGTTCTAATCCTTTTTCTGCACATCAAGGACATCCTATACATTTTCAAATAACTGAAATAGAAACGTAATGGCACTATTATCTACATATCGAGGAGGTGGAGGAGGAGGAGGAACTACAGTAGATTCTGGGCTCCTAT
>Ga0233432_10003308_pt1 | contig 14629 bp, 12 predicted proteins | sample SI_122_August201_6_FD_179870 | JGI IMG/M metagenome (GOLD analysis project Ga0233432, IMG submission 179870) | Seawater microbial communities from Saanich Inlet, British Columbia, Canada - SI_122_August2016_10_MG | ecosystem: Environmental > Aquatic > Marine > Inlet | place: Canada: British...
AATTAAATACAAGTAAATTCAGCAATTATATAGATGGTATAAAAAAAACAAATCCAGATATTGTTTCTATTCTAACTCCCTCAGGTTATCACGCTAAACATGTTATTGATGTTTTGAAATTAAAGAAAAATGTAATTGTGGAAAAACCAATGTGTCTCAAAATATCTGATGGAAAAAAAATAATAACTTTAGCTAAAAAAAATAAAAAAAGAGTTTTTGTTGTAATGCAAAACAAGTTCAATTTACCTGTTTTAAAATTAAGAAATGATATTAAAAAACTAAAATTTGGAAATATTTTTCACGCTAGTGTTATTGTTAGATGGATGAGAAATCAAAAATATTATGATAATGATATCTGGAGAGGTACATGGAGATTAGATGGCGGAGTTATTTCAAATCAAGCAAGCCATCATTTAGATCTTTTAAGAACTATAATGGGAGAACCAATTTCTGTATTTGCAAAATCCAATAAACATTTGGCTAAAATACAATGTGAAGATACAGCATTAATCATTTTTAAATTCAGAAATAACAAAAGTGCAATAATGGAGGCAACTACCGCAATGCGACCTAAAAATATTGAAGGTTCTATTAGTGTACTTGGTACCAAAGGCTCTGCTAAAATAGGAGGTTTTGCTTTAAATAAATTTGAATATTACAATTTATCAAAAGAAATCAATTTATCAAAATATAAAACAAATCCCAAAAATGTATACGGATTTGGACATGTTAAGTTTTATATGCATGTATTAGATTCATTAAAAAATGATATCCAATCAGAATTTGAGGCAAGAGAAGCTATTAAAACAGTTAAATTAATTAATGCAATTTACAAATCCATAGAAACGAATAAAGAGGTTTATTTACAAGATAAAATTACTTCTAAAAAATTAGGAAAATGAGATTAAAATTTCTAGATTTAAAATACCAAAATAAAAATATAGAAAAAAAAATTTTCGCATCTATTAAAAAGAATATTGAAAATTCATCATTTATTGGTGGTAAAGATTTGAGCGAGTTCCAGAAAGAATTTGCAAATTTTTTAAAAATAAAATTTTGTCTTGGTGTAGCAAATGGAACCGATGCTTTAGAAATAGCAATAAAAGCTTTAAATTTAAAAAAAAACTCTGAAATTATTGTGCCTGCAAATACCTGGATATCTACCGCAGAAGCAGTTTTAAATAACAATTTGAAAATTAGATTTGTCGATGTTGATGAAACACATAATATCTGTGTAGAAGATTTAAAAAAAAAAATAAATCAAAAAACAAGTGCTATAATAATTGTTCACTTGTATGGTAATCCAGCAAATTTAGATGCAATTATAAAATTAAAGAAAAAATATAAACTCAAAGTTATTGAAGATTGTGCTCAAGCACATGGAGCAGAATATAAAGGAAAAAAAATTTCAACATTTGGTGATGTAGGAACATTTAGTTTTTTTCCTTCTAAAAATCTTGGATGTTATGGTGATGGTGGTTGTATTGTTACTAATCAAAAAAAATTATTTATAAATATGAAAAAAATTGCAAATCACGGTGGATTAAAAAAAAACAAACATGAAATACTGGGTAGAAATTCTAGATTAGATAATATTCAAGCAGGAATTTTAAGAGAAAAATTAAAAAAACTTAATAAATGGATTGATATAAGAAATAAGCAGGCAAATATATACTTTAAGTATCTTTCTGATATAAAAAAAATTTCACTAATTAAAATATTAAAAAAAACTAAATCATCATTTCATTTGATGGTTATAAAAACATATAAAAGAAATGAACTTAAAAAATTTTTAGATAATAAAGGTGTATCGACAAGTATACATTATCCTCTTTCATTGCCAGAAGTGCCTATTTTTAAGAAAGATCATTATAAATACTGCAGAAAAATGAAAAGTTTAAAATTTAGCCAACAAATATTAAGTCTGCCAATTGGAGAGCATTTAAGTTTAAAAGATATTAAATATATTTGTAATAAAATAAAATCTTTCTTTGATGATTAAGTTTTTAAGAATTTCATCTATTTACTCTGGATTCTTAAAAAATATTGGTGACCAAATTGAAAAAACTGACTCTTATGAAAAAGTCTTAAAAGATGTATTTGAAAAAAAATATTCTGTATCTAACAATATTACTAAAGAGTTAAATAAAAAAAATTATGAGTGTGCGGAGATAATTCATAATTTAGAAATTCTTCAAAAAAAATGGTTAAGACAATACGGTGATATAAATTCAAAAGAAGAAGTAATATTTCAGCAAATAAAATATTATAATCCAGATGTTCTTTTTATTGGCGATGTAAATTTACTTAGCAATAAATTTACAGAGAGAGTAAGAAGTATTTCTAGTGTAAAATTAATCTTATGCTTTCATTGTGCACCATTTTCAAAAAAAAACCTAGATAATTTGAAATTCGCAGACGCTTTAATAACTTGTACTGCAGGATATAGAAAAAAACTTAAAAATTTAATTAAAAATGATGTATTTTTAATGCATCACGCATTTCAAAATGATTTAGAAATTAATTTTGAGGAAAAAAGAGATTTTGATGTCGGATTTTTAGGATCTTTATTTTTAAATGAAAACTTACACATTGGTAGAGTAAGTATAATTTACAACTTAATAAAAAATTTTAATAATAGTTATGTGGCAATTAATTTTTCAAAACTTTTTATATTAGATTTTTTAATGTTTATTTTAAATTCAATTATTAAATTGAATTTTTTTAAAAATATAAAAATTTTTTATAAGATAATTTATATATTTTTCTTCTCTAAAAAACCAACTTTTGGAAAAAATATGTTTGATGTTTTAAAAAATACTAAAATTTTAATTAATAAGCACATCGAAGATACAGAATATGCTGGAAATATGAGATTATTTGAGGGTACAGGGCTTGGTTGTTTATTAATTACAGACTATAAAAAAGACCTAGAAAAGCTATTTAATATAAATAATGATATTGTGATTTATGCAAGTGAAAAGCAAATATTAGAAAAAATTAATTACTATTTAAAAAATAATAGTATCAGGATAAGTATTGCAAAAAGTGGATATAATAAAACCAAAAGTTTTCACAATTATTTGAATAGAGTGAATGAATTAGATAAATTCATTAAAAAAAAACTTAAAAATGAAAATTTATAAAAAACTAGAAAATTTTGTAGGAATAATCCCAAATTTTTCTTATTTTTTTTCTACTAATATTATTTCTTATTTTTTCTCTTTTTTTTTTATTATTTTGTTTGCAAGAAATTATTCAGCTCAGGCTTTTGGTGAATTTACTATAGCGCAAACCGTTTTTTTTCTTTTTTTTTCCATCTCATTCTCAAATATTCATTATTACTTAAATAAAATTTTATCAATTAAGTTTCAAGAAAGAAGAAAAGATATTGGGTCATGTTTTATTATAACTTTTTATTCATCAGTATTTCTCTATTTTTTTTTAGCATTTGTTCTGACATTCATAAAAATTGATCAGAATTTTAAAAATGTAATTCTTATTTTAAATTTAATATTATTAGTTGAACCATTCTCTATATTTTATAGTGAACTTTTTGTCAGAGGACAATTCAAAAGAATTTTTAAAATTAGATTTATTCAAACTCTATTATTTTTTACTCTTAAAGTTTATTTGGTCTTAAATAAATTTGATTTGATTTTTATTGCAATAACTTATGTACTTGAAAATTTATTTTTTTCCATTGTGATAATTTATTATTTCAAAAAAAATGGCAATAATTTTTCAAGTTTATTATTTATTAAAAAACATACATTAGATATTATTAAAAAAATAATTTTATTTCCAATAATGGCCTTTGCAATTATTGTAGCTATGAGGTTAGATATTTTGATGATTTCTAAAATTATAGGAATAGATGCTTCTGGAATTTACTCATCTGCATCTCGGCTTATTATAATTATACTTTTATTTGGAACACATTTTTTTCAATTTATATATCCAAACCTAAATAGAATTATGATTAACCAAAAAGGAATGAAAAACATTTATCAAAATTTAGTATTATTTAGTTTTTATACAGGGATTTTCTTTTTTATTTTTTCGTTATTTTTTGGAAAAATCTATTTAAATCTTTTTGGTAAAGAATTTTTACTAGCAATTAATGCTTTTTTTATTTTATCGTTAAATGTATTTCCAGCATTGTTATTCAATTTATGGATCCATAAACAATATGTTATATCAAAATATAATAGTATACTATTTTTTCAAATCGGAACAATCTGTCTAAATATTTTATTCAACTTTTATTTTATAAATTTGTTTGGAATAACAGGCGCTGCTTTAGCAAGTTTACTTGCTCCTTTTTTGTCATTTATTTTAATCAATATTAGCAACAACTACGAATTTTCAATAATCAAAGACTCTTTTTCTTTAAGTAGACATAAGCAAGCAGCTAATGACGTATTAAAAATTATATTAGTAAATAAAAATCCTGATAAGTTTGAAAATATGAAAGATTGAAACAGGATAATAAATATAAAAAAATTATTTTTATTTAAATTTTTTTTTAAGTTTTTGTAAGTTTTTTTTACTACAAATATAAAAATTAACAATCCTAACAATCCAGATGAAACATAGATATCTATAAAAATATTATGAGGATAAGTGTATATGCCGTCTATAAATATATTGTTTCCTGTAAAAATATTAAAATTTTCTGTGTAAAATAAAAAATATTTAATATTTAACAATCTAACATAGAGCGAATTTATTGCACTTCCAGGATAATTATAGTCAAAATATTTGTCTAAATTTTGAAAATCAATATATGCAACTTTAAGTATTGAAAGTAATATTAAAATTGAAAAAAAGATTATACTAAAAAATAAGTATTTTTTATTTACATGAAATAATTTAACAAAAAATATAAGACTTATTAAAGAGATAAATAAATGAGACAATGTTTCTGCTAAAAAAAAACAGATAATTATTAAACTTATATTTAATAAGTTTATAATATTAAATCCTTTACTCTTAGTTGTCATTTTATCAATAATTAATATGAAATTAATATTAAGTATATAAATCATAGAATGAATATTTATGAATGATTCTTCGAGACTATTTATATCATATTTTATCATTATAAATTTGTAAAAAAGAAATATGATCAATAAGTACAGATAAACGTTACATATTATTAGACTAATAGTTTTAAATTTTTCAAATTCAATTTGAAAATCTTTACAAATTGAAAAAACAAATACTGGTAAAAAAACATTTAGAAGACATATTACAAATATTTTATTTTTATTTTGAAAAAAAATATCAATATCATCGTAATTTATATTTATTGATCTATAAAAAATTTTTGGATCAATTTCAAAATTGAATTTTTGACCATTTAACGAATTGTATAAAAATAAAAGGAATATAAATAAATATAATAATAAGTTAATATTAATTTTTTTTTTTAATTTAAAAATAAGGTATAATGAAAAAATAACAATTATAAACCTGTATATATTAATTATATGAAAATCTAAATCTTTGAATAATATTAAGTTAAGTTCTTTTAAAAAAATAGAAATTGATAAGCCATAAAATAAGAGACAAATAAATATTATCTTATAATTTTTATTTAAAATATTTGCTATAAATGTCAATTTTATTAAAAATATATGATATAGGTTATTTTCACTATTAAAGATTTATTCAAATATGTTAAAACAATCAATCAAAAAAATTTTAAAAAAATTTTCATACGAAATTAAAAAGATAAAAAAAATTAATATACTTACTTTTAATTCAAAACATCAAAATGTTTTTGAGCAATACTATAAAATTTGTAATAAAGAGTCTTTAAACGTCTCAAAAGAAAGATTTGTATCACTATACCAATCAATAAATTATATTTATAAGAATAATATAGAGGGCGATTTTGTTGAGTGTGGAGTATTTATGGGAGGATCAGCAATGATGATGTCGTATGCCATGAAGGAGTATGATAAAAATAATATTCATAATAAAAAACTTTGGCTGTATGACACTTACGAAGGGATGGCAAATCCTAGTATATATGACGAGAACATACTTAATCAAAAAGCATTAACAGAACTTAAGAATAAAAGTAAAAAAGAGAATAAAAAAGATATTTGGGCATACTCATCATTAGAATATGTTAAAGAAAATATAAAAAAAACTAATATTAAATTAGATGATGTTTTATTTATTAAAGGTTTAGTAGAAGAAACCTTAACAAGCGATAAGCCTAAAAAAATTTCACTTATTAGACTTGATACAGATTTTTATGAGTCAACTAAAAAAGAATTAGAAGAATTGTATCCGCTCCTGGAGGTTGGTGGAATTATTATTATTGATGATTATGGACATTGGAAAGGTTGTAAAAAAGCAGTCGACGAATATTTTGAAGATAAAAAAAATATTTTCTTTCAACAAATAGATTATTCAGGTTTGATAGGTGTTAAAACGAAATAAACAAAAAATTATCTTAGTTGGTTATAAAAGTTTTATCCAAACAAATTTATTTAATAATCTTAAAAAAAGATTTTTTGTTAAAAAGTTTAAATTTAGACAAATTAATAAAAAGAATATAAAAGGATTCGATATTATTATTAATTGCAGTAATTCAAAAAATTTTTTTCATAAAAAATATGAAAGAAAATTTGATAGAAACTTAAAAATTGCTAATATTATTCATCTAACTGGTATTAAACTTTTTCTACTTAGCTCGAGACAAGTTTACTCTCAAAAGCTTTTTTTGACAGAAAAATCATCTTTAAATCCATTAAATATATATTCTAAGAATTGTATAATGTCTGAAAAATTATGTAAAAAATTGCTAAAAAATAATTTGTTAATTTTACGATTATCAAATGTTTTTGGTTTTGAAAAAGGAAAGAAAAAAAAACCTTCAATGGTAAGTTTAATTTTTAAAGGACTAAAAAAAAAAGAAATTATTTTTGATAACAATTATTTCTTATATAAAGATTTTTTACCAATTGAATTATTATGTTTGTATGTTGAAAAGTTAGTAAGTCTCCATGCATATGGAATTTTTAATATTGGGTCAGGTATACCTTTTTTGGTTAAAGATTTTATTGATGAGATCATTGATACATCAAAAACTAAGATCAGAGTGCGATTATTTAAAAAATTTAATGATAAAAGTTACTGTTTTGATATTAAAAAACTTACTAAGCTTAGTGGAATAAGAATTAATAAAAAAAAATTAAATGTTTACTTTACTAAATTAAAAAATAATTTGATGAAATGATTAGAAAAATTTTTATAACTGGGGCGGCGGGTTTTATTGGTTCTCATCTGACTGAAAAATTATATGATTTTTTTTGTAATTCGCAATTTGTACTTTATGATAAAATCACTTACGCAGCGAATATAAAATATATCACAAAACTATTAAAAAAAAAAAATGTAAAGTTTATTCAAGATGATTTACTAAATTTAAAATCACTACAAACAAATCTAAAGAATGTAGATTTAGCAATAAATGTTGCGGCAGAGAGTCATGTTGATAACTCTTTTGGAAATTCATTAATTTTTACAAAAACCAACACTCTTGGAACTCATTGTTTTTTAGAAGCCTGCAGAAATCAAAAAGTAAAAAGAATAATTCATGTAAGTACTGACGAAGTTTATGGGGAGAATATAAACAAGCCATTTACAGAAACTCAATCACTTAATCCAACTAATCCTTATTCAGCATCAAAGGCAGGCGCTGATATGATTGTAAATGCATACAAAAAGTCATTTAAATTAAATATTAATACTGTAAGGGCAAATAATATTTATGGTATTAGACAATACCCAGAAAAATTAATTTCTAAATCAATATATAATTTTTTACATAACAAAAAAATGACCATCCATGGTAAAGGCAATAACTACAGGTTTTATCTTTCTGTTGAAGATTTTTGTGATGGTATGTTGCAGATCATTAATAAAGGTAAATTTCAGGAGATTTACAACATTGCTTCAGATAAAAAATATAAAGTGACGAACGTAATCAAGATAATTTCAAATTATTTAAATATAGATTTTAAAAAAAATATTAAATTTATTAAAGACAGACCATTTAATGATAAAATTTATCAAATAAATTGTAATAAATTAAAAAAACTTAGTTGGAAAGTCAAAAGAAATTTAGAAGATGATATACCCCGTATAATAGATTGGTACATAAAAAATAAGAATATATTTAAGAAATGAAAATTATATTTTTATCATTTAGTGATCATTTAGGGGGTGCATCAATGGCAGCCTATTCTATTTTTAAATCCATAAAGAAAAAAAATTCATTTTTTTTAACAGTCTATAGTAAATTTAAAGATACACATGAGATATTCAATATATTTAATAAAATTTATACTAATATCCTAAGAATTATAGAAAAAATTATAATATTATTGTTAAGTAAAAAAAAAAATCATCAATCTTTAAATATATTTGATACTAACATTTACAAGAAAATTAAAAGAATTAATCCAGATATAATAAATTTACACTGGATTAATAGATCCATGATATCTTTAAAAGAGCTTAATAAAATTACTTCAAAAGTAATAGTAAGTTTACATGATATGTGGTTTCTTAATTCAACTGAACATTATTCGGAAACTAAGAAATACAAAAATAATTTTTTAGAAAATTATTGTTGGAGAGAAAAAAAAAAATTTATTTATAAGAAAAATACATTCTTCATTGCCCATAATAAATGGATGCAAAACCAATTCATAAAAACTTTTCCTAAATTAAAAAATAAGATTTATTTATCAAAATATTACCCTATTAACTGTAAACTTTTTAAACCAAGAAACAAAACACTTCTAAGAAAAAAATTTAAACTACCTGAAAATAAAATAATAATTTTGTACTCAGCTCAAGATATTACTGATAAAAGAAAAGGGTATATTTATTATAAAAAAATTTTAAATAAACTGTCTAAAAATAAAAAATTATTTTTTCTGTCATTAGGAAATTCTAATTTGAAAATAGACAATTATGAAAATTATAGACATTATGATTACTTGACTAATAAAAAATCTGCAGAATTATATTCATTATCTGATATTTATCTTTGTACGTCCTTAATTGATAATCTCCCATTGACTATATTAGAAGCATTATCTTCAGGTAACCTAGTAGTAAGTTTTGACAGTGGTGGGGCTAGTGAAGTCTTAAAACAAAGAGGTTATATTTTTAAAAAAAAAGAATTGCAGAAATTAATTAATTTTTTAGATAATATTAAAGAGTCTCAAATTCAAAAAAAATCTATTTTATCAAGAAAATTCTCACTAAAAAATTTTAACCAATCAAAAACAAGAAGTTATTATATTAAAATATTTAATCAAATAGAAAAAAAACAGATCTAATATTGATAATTAAATTTAAATTTATGAAATTTCTGATTTTTTTAAATATTTAATAAATAGACAATAAATAACTAAATTAAATATTATTAATAAATAACTTTCAAATCCAAAAAATCTGCTTAGCATATTAGGCCAAATTATAACTGATATATAGATTAATAATGATTTTTTTATATTAAATTTATTAATAAGAAGGTGATGAAAATGATTTAAATCACCTTTAAAAGGATTTTTTTTATTATAAAGACGAACACAGAATAGTCTAAACATATCAATGCCTGGTATCATAAAAATAAGAAAAATTTTTTCACAAGACAAACCTAAGCTCCCAAATTTATACTCATTAATTACATAAAAAGATAAAAAACTTGAGATAAAATAGACGCCAGAATCGCCTAAATAAATTTTATTGTTTAAATTAAAATATAAAAAAATTATTAAAGCAATTACAACAAATGTTAAAAATATGTTCAACTGATTACTGTGGTTAAAAAGTATAAATAAAATTGACAAGAATATTAAACTTGCAATACCATTTATGCCATCAGCCATGTTCATGCTGTTTATTAATAGCATGATGAATAATGGAGTTATAAAAAAAGATATATTCCCTAAAATAAATGTTTTATTAAATGTTTCAAAATATAAATTATCAATAAGATATATATTATTTAATTTCATGAATATTGTTAATATTACAAAAAATAATATCAACCTAGCTTTGTAATCAATATTTAAAATATCATCCAACAAGCCAATAAGAAAAATAAAAGACATTACAATCAATAATGATATATTTTGTAATATTAAATTGCTGTCCAAAAAATATATGTTAATAGTTCCTAGTAAAAAAAAAAAATAAATACCAAGTCCACCCACTAAAGGCGTTGTGTTAAAATTATTTTTATATAGACCAGTTACCAGAGCTATTTTTTTTGAATTTTGAAATAAAATTATTATGAATATTAGATTACAAAAATAAAAAAAATAAAAACTCATTTAAGTTTTTTTGCAGGATTACCAGCGTATTTACCTTGAATTTTAATACTTTTTGTTACAACAGAACCAGCACCAATTACTACATTTGAACAAATTTCAACAGGTAAAATAGTACAATTACTGCCAATATAAACATTGGAATTTATTTTAGTACTTTGCCATTTGTTTTTTTTACCATTAGCTGGTTTCTGTTCTTCAAATTTATCATTAATAAAAACAACACCATGGCCTATAAAACAATTTTTACCTATATTGACTAATTCACATATAAACGAATGCGATTGTATTCTAGTATTGCTACCTATTACAACATTTTTTTGAATTTCAGTAAAAGGACCTACAAAACAGTTGTCACCAAATTTTGCGCCATAAATATTAACTGGATTTACTACTGTAAAATTTTTCCCCTTATTAATTCTAATTATTTTAGATTTTATTATTTTCATATGAAAGTAAATTATTGTAAATAATACATTATGGATCACATTAATAGTAAAAATATAATATCTTATTACTTATCTATTGCATTACTTATTTCTTTCTTAATTGGCAGTTTTTTTGTGAATTTATTTTCTATTTTAATTTCAATTTATACATTTTATTGGATGGTAAATAATAGAAATTATTCAATTTTAATAGAAAAACCATTTATTTTTTTATCAATATTATTTTGCTTATTTTTAACAAGTTCTATGTTTTCAGACTATAAATTTTCATCTTTTGAAAACTCAATTGGTTTTTTATTAAATTTTTTTTTATTTATTTCATTAGTTTTAATAATCTTTGATGATGATAGAAAATTATTCCAAATATCAAAGTTAGTTTTTTTGATAGTAATTTTTATTTGTTTTGACCTTTGGTTGCAAAAATATATTGGAAAAAATATACTAGGCTTTCCTTCACAGCAGGCAGGAAGATTAACATCAATTTTTAAAGATGAACAAATACCTGGAGGATTTCTATTTAGATTATCACCTTTCATTATTTATTATTTGTTTAAAGAAAAAAAAATAAATTTTATAATTAGATATAAATATTTTATTATGATTTTTATTTATTTATCAATTTTAATCACAGGTGAAAGAGCACCATCTATTTTATCTACATTATTGATGTTATCTTTAGTAATAAGTAATTTTAAATCTATAAATAAAAAAGAGTTAAAAAAATTTACGTCTCTTCTTGTATTAATTTTGATTATTTTATTGAATCAAAAAAATAGCATTATCAAAGAGAGAATACATTATACAATATTTAAACAATCTAAAAACAACGTTTATATAACATTTTATAAAAATTCGTTTGAAATGTTCAAAAAAAATTTTATCTTAGGTTCTGGCCCACAAACATATAGATATGAGTGTCCAAAAATGAGTAAAACTTGCAGCACCCATCCACATAACTTTTTAGTAGAGCTTTTTACTGATAGTGGAATACTTGCTCCAATATTATTTTTTATTTCTTTATTATCATTAATTCTAAATAAAATTAAAAAAATTAATGATAGATTTTTTAAATCAATGGTAGTCACTTATACAATATTATTTTTTTTTCCATTAATACCTACAGGAAGTTTTTTTACATCGTTTCATATGACAATAACATGGTTTAGTCTCGGTTTTTTGTACTCGATTAAAAAAATTAATTGAGTAAAGGTTTAAAATAAAAATTGCAGAGATAGAAGTTGTCTAAATTTTTTATTACTTTAAATTCATATCCATGATTATATTGTTTTAATAGATCTTCAAAATTTTTTTTGAATTCATTAAAATAAAAATCCTCTATTAAAAAATATAATTTATTATTATTTGAATTAAATCTTTTATTGGTTACATTTTTCAATATATTATAAGCTGCAAAAGGTTGTGTATCTATTTTTATTAATTCATATTTAATTATTTGTTGAAAATATGGGTCTTTTGTAAAATTCATTACAATCATTAATGTAGAGTAATCATTTATTTCTTGTGAGATTTTTAATGATAGTTTTTTGACTTTAGATCTTTTTTTTGATTTTGCGTCCCAGTAGTCACTTGCTATTACATTTGATGGAAAAAATATTCTTAAAGAATTCGGCATAGTAATATTAATTGATATTATAAATATGAAAAAAATTGTTAGAAAATTTTTATAAAAATTAAAAAATTTTGATAAAGCAAATAATATAAAACCCAAGATTAATGATCCCAAATGTCTTTGCCACGAAATTTCTATTGAGTAATCATCATTAACTAAGTTATTTATTATTCCCCAATAAATAAGAAAAAAATAATAAAAGATAATAAAAACTAAGTACGAAATACCTGTTATGAAACGATAATGCTTATCTTTTTTTGAGATAAAAAAAGAAATCAAAAAGATTATTAGAAACCAAAAAAAAAGATTTAAAGGAATTTCAATAAGTTTAAAGTTAAGATTTAATTGATTAATGATTTTATTTAAAACCAAAAAGGTTTTAGAATGATAAATTCCATTTGAAATAGTTAAATCATATTGTGCTTTTATTATTTTTGTAAAGTCTAAATTTTTTTTTAATTTATAACTTGGTGAAAATAAATTAGAAATATCAAAAGATGATGATTTATCGATTTTATATATATTCAAATGTTCAAATTTGTTTGAATTTAAAATTGTTAATTTACTGATATAGAATTTTGTAAATATAAAATTACATAAAAAAGCTAAAACTATAATAATCATTGATTTATATTCTGAAGAAATTATTGATTTATCTTTTGAAAAAATTTTAGAAAAAATTAATATAGGCAATATACCCAAAAAAATAATTATACCGTTTGCTTTAATCATTGGAAAAGTAAATACAATGATGAACAGAATTGTGTATTCTATTTTAGATTTTTCATTTTTAAAAAAAAATAAAAATATTAAGGTGATAAATAGCCCAATAATACTATCCATATAAATTCTATCTAGTCCAGGACCTAAAGACAAAATGATAAAATAAAATATGATAGTGATTAAAATTTTCTTTAAAAAGCTTACTTTTATAAAATCTAAAATTACATTTAAAACAATAATTATAAAAAAAGACTGAGCCAGATAAACTATTTCTTCTTTAAATACTAGCGTTGTATTTTTCAAAAAAAAATAATGAAAATACGAAACAAAATTAATTTTTACAGATGATCCTTTTATTAAATATTCTATATTTGAAGGAACATTATTTTCGCTAAAGATAAGCCTGGATGTTATTCCGTATTCAGAAAATTCATCAAATTTATGAAAATATAAATCATTACAAATCCAAATTAATAATAAATAGATAATTAATAAATATATTATCTTTAAAATAAATTCTTCATTATATTTTTTTTTAACTAATAGAAATATTGATAAAATTATAGTAATAAAATTTAAACCAATAATTGTGTAACTTAGTAATCCAATTTTTCCAAAAAAAATTAAAAATAAACTAATTAAAATTGAAGTTAGTAAAAATGATTTAAAAATAGAAACTTTATAGTAAATAGAGAGGAAATAGCTAATTATAGAAAGTATAAGAAAGGGAAAAATTAATGTCATATAAAAGTAAATTTTAAATTATTTATTTTATAATGTTTTATCTTTTAAAAATTTAAATTTAAAACTAATTAAATACCACCAATCTTATTTAGAATTATTATTATCGATACCTATTAATAAAGTCAAAAATAATGATATCTGCTTATCAATTGAAACTCTTTAAATTCTTGGTATATATATGATTTAAGTAAAGTTATTTTTGAAATAAATTAATTTTGATTCAATGTCTTTTTCCATCATTACAACAGTTTTAAATAATGAAGAGCATATATTATCATGTTTAAAATCGCTTAAAAATCAAAACTTTAAAAAAAAAAATATTGAACACATAATTATTGATGGTGGCTCAACAGACAATACAGTGAAAATAATTAAAAATTTTCAAAAAAATTATAAATATCTAAAACTGTTTACAAAAAAAAAATCATCTATTTACCAGGCAATAAATTTTGGAATTAAAAAAGCTAACAATCACTTTATTGGACTACTTCATTCAGATGATTATTTTAGAGATAAAAATGCATTAAAATTCATTAATAAAGTTTTTAAAAATAATAAAAAAGTTGATGCAGTTTATTCAAATATTACATTTGTAGATAGAAATAATGAAAACATAATAAAAAGGATTTATAACTCTAGACAATTATCATATCAAGATTTTTTAAGAGGAGAGCATCCACCACATACATCTCTGTTTTTAAAAAAAAAAATTT
>Ga0233432_10003311_pt1 | contig 14627 bp, 12 predicted proteins | sample SI_122_August201_6_FD_179870 | JGI IMG/M metagenome (GOLD analysis project Ga0233432, IMG submission 179870) | Seawater microbial communities from Saanich Inlet, British Columbia, Canada - SI_122_August2016_10_MG | ecosystem: Environmental > Aquatic > Marine > Inlet | place: Canada: British...
GACCAACCGTGGCTGTATGCCATCGTGGCGTTATCCGGTCAGCTGTAGCGTTGGCGACAGGATGGAATTTCATGGGGAAGTCACCGGTCAAAGGCCAGCATGGTGCCTATAATATGCTGCGCTTGGCGGCGGACGGGACTCCAAGCGTTGTGGCGCTCGATACGCCTTTGCCGACTGAGCCTTCATCGTGATGCTGGAAGCGCCAGTGTATGGGCGGCTAAAGAACCGAGCGAAATCGAGATATACGATAAGGACCTATGTTTAATGACCCAACCGGTTCGCGTTCTATTTTGGGTGCAGCATCTACTCGGTATCGGTCATTTATCCCGCGCGGCGACGCTGGCGCGGGCGATGACGGCGGATGGCATGGAGGTGCTGGTTGCCAGTGGCGGTGAGCCGTCCCCGGTAACGGATACTGGCGCGGCCAAGCTGGCACAGCTACCGTCCGCCCGCGCTGTCGATATCTATTTCAAAGTGCTGCATGACGAAAATGACCAGCAAATCGATGATGCCTGGCGCGAACGGCGGACGGCGGCGACGCTGGACATTTATCACGCGTTCAAGCCCGATGTGCTGATCACGGAACTTTTCCCATTCGGCCGCCGCCAATTCCGCTTCGAGATGGGCCCGTTATTAGAGGCGGCACGGGCGGATAACGTTAAGATCGCTGCCAGTGTGCGCGATATTCTGGTCGCCCCTGCAAAGCCTGAACGCATGACCGAAATGCTGGAGCGGGCGCGTACCTGGTATCATCAGGTGTTCGTGCATGGTGACCCAAACCTCGTGCCGTTCGACCGCACATTCCCCCATCTCGCTGAATTATCTGACCGTGTGTCCTATACCGGTTATGTCGTGGATGAGCGGATTGGCCCAGATGGTCTGGACGGGCAGGATGAAATCCTGGTCTCCGCCGGTGGTGGTGCTGTTGCGGAGCCTTTGTTGCGGGCAGCGATTGCAGCCATGCCGGAAACGGCAGCGCGGGATATGAAATGGCGGTTCCTTGTCGGCCATAATTTGCCGGACGCAGTGTTTCAGGAAATGCAGGCAGCCGCGCGCAGCAATGTCATTGTGGAGCGGGCGCGCCGTGACTTCCCAGACCTGTTGCGGCGCTGCCGTCTCTCTATCTCACAGGGCGGCTATAACACCGTGCTGGAGACGCTTGCCGCTGGCACCCGCGCTGTGATCGCGCCCTACGCGGGTGGGCTAGAGACAGAACAGACCCTCCGGGCTGAAGCGCTTGCAGCCAAGGGGGCGTTGCAGGTCGTGCCGGAAGATGACTTATCACCAGCCAGATTGGGTGCTGCCATCGACCGCGCGCTGGCGAGCCCGCCATCTTCCGCGGCCGGTGTTGATATTGGCGGTGCTGCGCAGACATCCGCCCTTGTCAAAGCGCTTGCAGGCAAGCAATGAGCGAAACCCCATGGCGCGTGCTGGATGCGGAGCTTGAGCGCTGGGCCGCACTTGGCCTAACGCCACAGTTCTGGCTGCGCGATGACGATGCAGTGGATGCAACGGACTCGCTCGACCGGTTGCTTAGTTTGTGCGCCAAATATCGCATTCCATTAGCGCTCGCCGTGATTCCAGCGGGTGCAACCGTGCAATTGGCGCAAAGATTACAGGGTTTGGAGGACGTTTCTGTCTTGCAACATGGGTTTGCCCATGCGAACCATGCTGTCGGGGGCGAAAAGAAGTCGGAATTTGCCGAAAATCGCCCCCTGGACGTCATGACGGGGGAACTTGTGCAGGGACGGGCTACGCTATCGGGGCTTTTCGGCGATGCGGCGCTGCCAGTGTTGGCGCCGCCGTGGAATCGTGTTGGCGCGGGTCTTGTTGCGCGCCTTGCAGACGCTGGCCTGTCTGGCCTCACCCGCTATAAAGCGCGCGCGGTGCATCAACCGGCGCCCGGCGTTGTTGAAAACAATACCCATGTTGATTTGATCCGCTGGCGGGATGGCCGGACGGGTGCGGCCCTGGCGGACATGACAACTGGATTGGCCGCGCATTTGGCTGCGAAGCGGACCGGCGCTGCGGATGCACAGGAGGCGACTGGCATTCTGGCGCATCATTTGGCGATGGACCGGACGGCATGGGCGACGCTGAAGGCGCTGCTTGCCAAACTTGCCACAGACCCGCGCATATCCTGGCCGTCACCCGTTGCGATTTTTGGAGCGAAAGCATGACCGAATCGCATGATCATGGCCCAGAACAACGATTTAGTTACCCTTCTGGGGCCATGTACAAGGACTACGGCCAAGCGGCGGCAGGGGCTGTGATTTTTGGAATTCCTTTGGCTTATGCGCATTCAAACATCTATGCGGTCGTCATCTTGGGTGCCATCGTATTGATGTTCCTAAGCTTTGCGTGGTCGACATGGCGACGTCACAGAACTGTGATCGCTGTCACCGATGATGGAATTTGGACAGAAGGTGCGACCCATACCGCGCTAAGATGGACTGAAATAACGCGCGTCGATCTCAGGTATTTTTCGACAAAGCGCGAACGGGGCCGGGGGGGACCGGCAACCGACGAAGGGACGGGATGGATGCAGCTACGCCTGGACGGTGCTGGGGGAACGATCAAAGTTGATTCCAGCGTTCATGATTTTCGTGACCTGGCTATCCGTGTCATGCGTGCCATCGAACAGCATCGCCTGACGATGACTGAAAGCGCGGACGTTAATTTCGCCGCCATGGGCCTCACCCCAAATATGGACGGCGCGGAGGAATATGCGGCCAATGTCTGATAGCGACGCCGTGACTAATCTGCTTGAAGTCACCGATCTGCGGGTCGAGTTCGACGCGCCGGGTGGCGTTGTTAAAGCCGTGGATGGCGTGTCTTTCCGCATTCCACCGGGCGGCACGGTCGCAGTTGTTGGCGAATCTGGGTCTGGCAAGAGTGTGACGGCCCAGGCGATCATGGGCATTCTGCCCCGCAATGCGCGGATCGCATCGGGCTCAATCATGCTGCGCGACCCGAACCATGAGCCGGTTGATATCGTCCAGCTCAATCCGGAATCTGCCCAGATGCGCGACATTCGCGGTGGCCGGGTGTCTATCATTTTCCAAGAGCCGATGACCTCCCTGTCGCCGGTTCACACCATCGGCGACCAGATCGGCGAGGCACTGCTGCTCCACCGGGATGTGAACAAGAAAGAAGCCCGCAAGCTGGTCCAGGATATGCTGGCGCTGGTTGGCTTCCCAACGCCCGAAACCTCTGTTGATGCTTATCCGTTCGAACTTTCAGGTGGCCTCCGCCAGCGTGCGATGATCGCGATGGCGCTGGTATGCCGGCCAAGCCTGCTGATCGCAGATGAGCCGACAACGGCGCTGGACGTGACCATTCAGGCGCAAATCCTGAAGCTGATAAAAGACCTGCAGGCCGAACTGCATATGGCCGTGCTGATGATTACCCATGATCTCGGCGTCGTCGCTAATGTCGCTGATGAAGTGGTCGTGATGTACCACGGCAAGGTTATGGAACAGGGCGCGGTTGAAGATATTTTCCGCAATCCGCAGCATCCGTATTTGAAGGCGCTGCTGGCTGCTGTGCCCCGCTTTGACATGAAAGAAGGCGAGCGCCTCGTCCCGATCCGTGAAATCAAGCCGACGACAGGACACTTGCTTGCTGATATCGAGATGCAGGGCAAACCGGGTGAGCCGCCACTGCTTGATGTGCAAGGCCTGAAGAAGAGCTTCCGTGTCCGCAGCGGCATTGGCGATGCAAAGACGTTCAGGGCTGTTGATGATGTGGGCTTCACGATTCAGCGCGGCGAATGCTTAGGCTTGGTGGGTGAGTCCGGGTGCGGTAAATCCACAACATCCAAGATGATTATGAACGCGCTAAAGCCTGATGAAGGCCAAGTGTTGTTCAATGTGGACGGCAAGCAGATCGACCTGACCCACATGTCGCCAAAGCAGTTGTTCCCTTACCGCAAGCGCATGCAGTACATGTTTCAGGACCCGTTCAGCGCGCTCAATCCGCGGATGACCGTGCGGGAAATTCTGCTGGAGCCGCTGATTATCCATAAGGTTGGCGATGCGGCCTATCGGTTAGAAATGGCGCGCGAGCTGATGCAGCTGGTCGGCCTCGATGACCGTCACCTTTCGCGCTATCCGCACAGTTTCTCTGGCGGACAACGCCAGCGGATCGGAATCGCGCGGGCCTTGGCTTTGAAGCCTGAGCTGATCCTGTGTGATGAGCCTGTTTCAGCGTTGGATGTGTCCGTACAGGCGCAGATTTTGAACCTTCTGAAAGACCTGCAAACCCGGCTTGGCCTGACCTATCTGTTCGTCAGCCATAACCTCGCTGTCGTCGATTATATGGCGGACCGGATTGCGGTTATGTGCGCGGGGCGCCTGGTTGAAATTGCGCCGAAAGCAGAGCTGTTCGCTAATCCGCGCCATCCCTATACCCAGGGTCTGCTGGCTGCTGTGCCGGAACCTGACCTAGACCATCCGCTCGACTTCGCCAAGCTGATGGGCGAGCGTGCATCTAATCCTGCGAATTGGGCCGCACCCTATGGGCTGCAGCCAGGCGCACCGGCGAAGCTTGAAGAAGTTGCGCCCAATCATTTTGTCCGCGTTGCGGTACACCATAAGGAGGCTGCATAAAGCCATGCATATCCGGTCCTTAACCTCATTTGCCGCGATTGCCGGCTTAGCGGTTGGATTGTCGGGTGCGAACGCCGCGACCATGACTTACAAAGAGTCTGGCGTTCTGCTGGGCGCTGTCACGAGCGGTGCATTGCCGCCGGTGGCCGACCGGGTGCCGGCTGAGCCATCCATTGCAGACTTCACCCGTGAGGGTGCCAAGCCCGGGCAGGCAGGCGGCGAAATCCGCGTGCTGATGGCAAAAGCCAAAGAGACCCGGCAGATGGTGGTCTATGGCTATGCCCGCTTAGTCGGCTTCAATGACCGGCTTGAATTGGTATCGGACATCTTGAAGGATTATACGGTCGAGGAAGGTCGTATCTTCACCCTGCGTTTGCGCAAGGGGCACAAATGGTCGGACGGACATCCGTTCACGACCGAAGATTTCCGCTATTGGTGGGAAGACATCGCAAACAATCCGGAGCTTTCACCTTCCGGGCCACCGATCAAAATGTTGGCAGATGGCAAGCCGCCAAAAGTGACGATTGTTTCTGAAACCGAAATCCGTTTCGAATGGACAGTGCCGAACCCCACATTTATCCCGGCCCTGGCCCAAGCATCGCCGATGTATATTTACGCGCCGAAGCATTATCTGCAGCAATTCCATGGGAAATATCAGGACCCAGATAAGCTTGCGGTCCTCGTAAAAGAAAACAAACGTCGCAATTGGGCATCTCTGCATAACCGCAAGGACAATGCCTACAAGAATGACAACCCGGATCTGCCGACGCTGCAGCCCTGGGTCGCGCAAACTGCACCACCGGCTGAACGTTTCATCTTCAAGCGCAATCCTTTCTACCACCGGGTTGATGCGAACGGTGTGCAATTGCCCTATATCGACCAGGTCAATATGGACATTGTCTCTGGTAAGCTGATCCCCGCAAAAGCTGGTAGTGGCGAAGTTGATTTGCAGGGCCGCTATCTGCAATTCAAGAACACCCCATTCCTGAAAGAAAATGAAGAACGCTACGGTTACACAACGCGCCTTTGGCGGACCGGTAAGGGTTCACATATGGCGCTCTACCCGAACTTGAACACCAATGATCCAGAATGGCGGAAGCTGTTTCGGGAGAAAGAATTCCGTCAGGCACTGTCGCTTGCGACAGACCGTGGTGAGATCAATGAAGTGGTTTATTTCGGTGTTGCCTTGCCGCAAGGCAATGCATTGCTGCCGGGCAGCCCACTCTATAACGAAAAAGCGGCGATGGCTTATGCAGAGTTTGACCTTAAGAAGGCCAATAAGCTGCTGGACAAACTTGGTCTGAAGCGCGGTTCTAATGGCATTCGTATGCTGCCAGACGGGCGCAAATTGGAAATCATTGTTGAAAGCGCTGGCGAAAGTACTGAAGAAACCGATGTGCTCGAGCTGATCAAGCAAACATGGTTCAAGGCTGGCATTGCGCTGTTCACGAAGCCACTGCAGCGGGATGTGCTGCGGAACCGGGTCTTTACCGGCGATACCCAGATGTCAATCTGGTTTGGCCTGGAGAATGGCCTTGCGAACGCGCTGATGAGCCCGGAAGAGCTTGCACCGACATCGCAACAGCAATTGCAATGGCCGAAATGGGGCCAGTATGTAGAAACCAAAGGCAACGCGGGCGAAATTGCAGATATGCCCGTGCCCTTGCAGCTCAGCGGGCTCTACAAACAATGGCGCAATGCTGTGAACGAGGAGAGCAAGACCAAGATATGGAATCACATGCAGGATCTCTATACGTCCGAAGTATATGTGATCGGTCTTGTCGCTGGCGTGCTACAGCCGGTCGTAACCAATGCGCGCCTCCAAAACATCCCAGATGAAGGCTATTACAACTGGGATCCGGGCGCGCATTTTGGTTGCTACCGTCCTGACACCTTCTGGCTTGCGTCTAAGTAAGCGTACGTAAGCCGTAACGGAGCCGCCAATGCTCAGATATATCGCCCGCAGGGTCATGCTGATGATCCCTACACTGCTCGCTATCAGCGTGTTGGTGTTTGTCATCATCCAATTGCCGCCTGGCGATTATCTGACCACCATGATCAACGAAGCCGTTGCATCTGGTATGGATGTCGATAAGGCCAAGGTTGAGTTCCTGCGCGCGCAGTACGGCCTTGATAAGCCAATGTGGGAGCAGTACCTGATCTGGCTGTTCGGGATGTTGCAGGGTGATTTCGGCTATTCGTTCGAATATGAACTGCCAGTCTCGGAGGTCGTTGGCGACCGCTTGTACTTAAGCTTCCTGCTGTCCTTCTCAACAATTCTATTTACCTGGGCCATGGCGTTCCCGATTGGCGTCTATTCCGCAGTCAACCAATACAGCTGGGGTGACCATGGGTTAACCCTCATTGGCTTCCTTGGCCTTGCCACGCCGAACTTCCTGCTGGCGCTGGTGATGATGTATCTGGCGAAGGTGTATTTCGGCATATCCATTGGTGGCCTCATGGACCCAATCTATCTGGATCAGCCGTTCAGCTGGGATAAATTTGTGTCTGTGCTGCAGCATCTGTGGGTGCCGGTGATTGTTATCGGGACTTCCGGCACGGCAGGCATGATCCGCCGTCTCCGCGCGAACCTGCTGGATGAACTGCAGAAGCAGTATGTCGTGACGGGCCGTGCGAAGGGCCTGACGCCGCGCCGATTACTCATCAAGTATCCGCTTCGAATGGCGCTGAATCCGTTCATTGCAGACATAGGCAACCTGTTGCCGCAAGTCGTCTCTGGCGCTGCCATCGTCTCCATGGTGCTGTCTCTGCCAACAACGGGACCAATGCTCATTGAGGCCCTGCAGGCGCAAGATATGTATCTCGCAGGATCATTCTTGATGTTCCTGGCGCTGCTAACCGTCGTCGGCGTGCTGATATCGGATATTGCACTCGCCGCCCTTGATCCACGCATCCGGCTTGGCGCGGGGAATGAGAAATGAGCGACATGCAGCCCACCGGCCCCAAGAACAATATCGAACATTATGTCTCTATAGAGCCGTTCGATCCATATTCCGTTGAAACGCTGACGCCGGAGCAGGAACGCTATTTCCTGGCCACCCAGTGGAAACTGATGTGGTGGAAACTGAAGCGCCACAAGCTTGCCGTTATCTCAGGCGTGTTCCTGCTGCTGATGTACTTCTCGGCGATCATTTCTGAGGTGATTGCGCCCTATGCCCTGGATACGCGGAATTCCAAATTCATATACGCCCCGCCGCAATCGATCCATGTGATGCATGAGGGTGAGTTCATCGGCCCGTTCGTCTACGAGTATACGAAGAAGCTCGATTTTAAGACGATGAAGCGGAACTACACGGAGAAGACGGCTAAGCCACAGAAAATCCGCTTTTTCTGCCTGAGCGACGAATTCAGCTATTTCGGCCTGTTCAATTCACGCTTCCATCTGTTCTGCCCTGCCGAAGGCGGCGCCCTCCATATTATGGGGACGGACCGCTTGGGCCGGGATGTCTTCAGCCGGATTGTGTATGGCGCGCGCATATCTCTAACAGTTGGCCTGTTCGGCATCGCTATCAGTTTCATGATCGGCATCACCCTTGGCGGCCTCGCTGGGTATTATGGCGGATGGGTCGATAGCGTTGTCCAGCGCATGATTGAGGTGGTGCGGTCTTTCCCTGAACTGCCGCTTTGGATGGCCTTGTCCGCCGCCTTGCCGGTTACCTGGAGTCCGGTGCTTATCTACTTTGGCATCACGATCATCCTTGGATTGCTGGATTGGACAGGCCTTGCCCGCGCGGTCAGATCGAAGCTCTTGTCGCTGCGTGAGGAAGATTTCTGTCAGGCTGCCCAGCTCATGGGCGCTTCCCCCAGGCGCGTGATTGGCAAGCATTTGCTGCCAAGCTTTGCCAGCCACTTAATCGCGTCCGCGACGCTATCCGTCCCCAGTATGATCCTTGGTGAGACGGCGCTGTCGTTCCTGGGGCTAGGCTTGAGACCGCCTATCACCAGTTGGGGTGTGCTACTGGCCGAAGCGCAGAACATCAACGTGGTGGCGCTTTATCCATGGCTGATGCTGCCTGTAGCACCGGTTATCCTGACCATCCTGGCGTTCAACTTCCTGGGCGATGGCCTCCGCGATGCGGCGGATCCGTACAAATAGGCTGGCGCACCCGCAAGGGCGCTGAACAGCCGAGGGAGCATCGTTAGACATGGAACGCGTGCTCGCAGTTCTGTCCGTCCTGGCAGTTTTCGGCGCGATCATGATTCTGGCGCGCATTTTCGTGCGCCGCCGTTTCGATGTGATCTTTCTGGCACTATTGCTGAGCGGGTTTTGGTTCGTGTTTCGCCCGATCCAACTCGCCATCGGCCTGGATAGCGCCACGCCAGATTATTTGTTCCCGGACGGGCACCTTCAGTTGCTTCTCATCGCAGAAGCTGGCGCGTTGCTATGGCTTGCAGGGTTTGGTTTAGGCGCTGCCGTCGGCGGCGCTGTGGGAGGGCCTGTTGCGGCCATACTGCCAAGGCTGGAGGGGGAGCCAAGCCCGATCTTCGTGCTGGTTGGTCTGGCTGCGGTGACAGCACTGGCGGGCGCTGTGACGGTTGGGCTGTTTGCCGCGTCTGGCGGCGGGCTGGCGGAATCCATCCGCTTCGTTAAAGCGGAAAAAGCGGTTGCCGGGTTCTATTTTCTCAGGCAATTCGCCGTTGTCGGTGTGCTCTTGTCGATATTCGCGCTGTACTACCTGTCCTACTTGCGGCGTGTTCGCCTATTGGCCATTCCAAGCTGGTGGAGCTGGGCGATCGTGCTGTGCTTCGTCATCAACGCATTCGGCATTTATGCCTGGGGGCAACGATATTCCGTCGCGATGGCTGCCGTCGGCATGATTGCCGGATATCACTATTTCGTCGCCCGGCTATCCGTAATCCGGCTGGGAGCCCTAGCGACGGCGATGCTGGCAGTGTTCCTGGGCTTACGGGTCGCGCGTGATGTTCTGCTGTTCCCCGAAGGTGTGATCAGCCCGCTGGAAGGCGTAAACATCTGGCGCCAAATCGCGATCTCCATGCATGGCTCACAATTCGACGCTTTGCTGCTGGTCATGCGGGATTTTGATCTATCCGCTGGTCTCCGCTGGGGGGAGGATTTCGCTGCCGGCATCGCGGCCTTGGTGCCACGCGCCATCTGGCCAGATCCACCGGTTTCAGCGCTTGGCGCATGGTTCCGGCAAATCTATGAACCTGAAACCGTGAATGGCTGGCCCATTACATTGGTGGGGGAATGGCTCGTGAACTTTGGTTGGGCGGGCGTAGCGCTCGGCGGGGCCGCGTCGGGCTATGTCCTGCGGGCGGCGCGGGATGCGTATGATGATATGTGGCGCAATCCGTGGTCCCTGATGATGAGCATCGTCGTTGGGCTTTTCGTTTTCCCTGGCGGTATTAATGTTGGCTCACCGCAAACCTACGTGCTGGTGGTGATCCCGATGGTTCTGATCGTTCTGGCTTTAAGGCTGTTCGCCCCCATGCGTGGTCGGTGGGCGTGATGGCGAAAGGGGAGACCGGCCGCGTATTTTTCGGCGCATTGGAATCCTGGCGCGGTGTTGCCGCCTTGATCGTTGCCTGGTTTCACGCACCATTTGTGGACGGCGATAAGCTGATGATCGTCAAGCAGGGTGCCATCTTCGTTGATTTCTTTTTCGTGCTTTCGGGCTTTGTCATCGCCCATGCCTATCTTGATAAAATCCGTGCAGGGCTAGGCTTCCAGAAATTCGCTCTGTTACGGCTGGCGCGCTTGTATCCACTGCACCTGTTCATGCTGGCCGTATGGGTTCCGTTCGTCCTGGTGCGGCTTGGCGTGTTTGAGGTGTACGGCATTGGCGCTGACCCGACAGAACGCAACAATGTCGCTTCATTTGGCTTGAATTTAATCCTGCTGCATTCCATGGGCTTCCTCGAAACCCTCACCTGGAATGGACCGGCCTGGAGTATCAGCGTTGAATTCTTCACCTATCTCATGTTCTTTCTGCTGACCTGGGCATTCCGGGCCCACGCCGCACTGGTTTTTGTGCTTGTTGCTGCGGCGTCCCTGGTCGCGATCTATGTCTTGGCGAAAATGGGCGGTGAGCACGGGATATTGTTCACGACAGACTTTGGGATTTTGCGCTGCTTTGCCAGCTTCTTTACGGGCGCTGCGCTCTATATCGGGTTCCGGTCAAAGCCATGGCGCTTGGCCCGGGCACCTGCAACGGTGCTAGAGGCGGGCGTTGTATTTGCAGTTGTTTTCGCTGTTGCGCGGTCTTTCAATCACCCGGAATGGCAGCTCGCTTCAATCGCTGGCTTTGGCGCGTTGATCTACATTTTCGCTTCAGGCGGTGGGTATATCAGCACCATAATGAACGCCCGGTCGATCCGTTATGTGGGCGAAATCTCATATTCAATCTACATGGTCCACGCGATTATCATGATCGCGGTCAGCAATCTCTGCCGGTTCATTCTAAAGATGGATACTATCTACTTGAGCGGTGAATACCCCCTCATCCAAACCTCATTCGCCATCCCGCTCAATATTCTGCTTCTGCTGGTCGTCACAGCAATCTCCGCGCTTGTCTATCGCTGGGTTGAACTGCGCGGTAAGGCCTGGATGTACCGCGCTTTCAAGCTGCGTTAACGCCGAAGGGCGCACGAGCTGATACGCCGCTGGCTCCAGCAATCCGGCTGCCCAGATACCCTATTGCGGACAGCCCCCCGAATTTGCTACATCACCCTCCTGCTTCAGCCCTTTCAGCGCTGGACCAAATTTTTTGCCGACGTAGCTCAGGGGTAGAGCAACTGATTCGTAATCAGTAGGTCCGCGGTTCAATTCCGCGCGTCGGCACCATATTTTTCAATGACTTACAGTCTTATTTGACTAGCTGAGGCAGGTCATTCCCGTTTTGGGGCTCCGCTGGGGCTTCAGCGGTAGCCAGACAAAACGGGATGCTCTGAGCTGATCTGGGATGTAAACCTTGCAGCAACTGCTGACGCCACCGATTTTCTGCATAAGCGAGCTAACATGTGTGCTGTGGTAAACTTGGGGCCATAGCAATGGCTAACGGCTGTTCTGGCTATGCTCGAAGGTAGGATCGAACCCATGCGCCGGCACCTTGATACCCTGATCGCCGCGGACACTGTAATCGACGATGGCGATATGCGGCTGTTCCGTGCATTGCCAACAGCAGCCCGCGACGCACTCGGGCCCTTCGTCTTTATTGATCATTATCGCTCTCTAACCGCACGTGGCATCGGCGACCAGCCGCACCCCCATGCAGGGATCGAAGTGATCAGCTATTTGCTGGAGGGTGGCGTTGAGCATCGCGACAGCATGGGTTTTCGTGATCAGATTGGTCCCGGCGACGCCCAGTGGATTCGGGCTGGACGGGGTATTCTCCATGCAGAGAAGCCAACTGGCCCGCGCCACGGTCTACAACTCTGGACCAGCCTGCCGCCGGATCAGAAGTTCGCAGAGCCTGCCTATGGCTCCTGGCGTGCAGCCGACCTGCCACAGCTCGATCTGAAAGGCGGGGCCGGCGCAGCGCATTCCCAGGCGGCCAAACTTCAGAAACCACCGTCGAATGGTCTCGTTCGACGCATCGACGCCACGCTCGGCGAGCATCTCCTCGACATCGCGAAACGACAGCGTGAAGCGGGCATAGAGCCAGGCGGCGTTCATAATCACCGACGGCGGGAAGCGATGGCGCTTGAAGCATATTGGCTGCATCGTCCAATCCTACCGCCCGAGCCGCCCAGCCCCAGTTAACGTGCCAATGCGATTGGCGCTATTTCATCGCGTCCATGAAACGCTGCATCGCGGCGATCTGCGCATCAAGGCCGCCGACATCCTGCCCGGAGGTATAGAATGTGGCGTGGCTGGCGCCGGCATTGCGCCAGGCATCGACGGCGCTCCGCCACTCATCCGGGCCGCCGAGATTGTGTCGGATCCAGGCTTCGACGCCAAACGTCTGTGGGTCGCGCCCTTCTTCAGCCAGATAATCGCGTAGCGTCTCCAGCATTTTCATTGACGTCCGGCCCGGATTTCCAAGCGGTATCCAACCCTGGCCATATTTGGCGGCCCGCCGCAGCACGGCATCGACGCCGCCACCAAACCAGATTGGGATCGGTTGCTGGATTGGCATCGGCTTGATGCCGGCATGGGCGACACGGTCGAATGTTCCCTCGAACGTAACCGTCCGCTCGGTCCAATAGCGGTTCATCAACTGAACCTGTTCTTCCTGGCGACGGCCACGGGTTTTCCAATCTTCGCCCAGTGCCTGATACTCGACCGGGTTCCATCCGACGCCGACCCCAAGCCGGAAGCGGCCGCCGCAGAGCACATCCACCTGCGCCGCCTGCTTCGCCACCAGCGCCGTCTGCCTTTGCGGCAAGATCAGCACGCCGCTGGCGAAGCCGACTTTCTCCGTCACCGCCGCCATATAGGCCATGGTGGTGAAGGTTTCATGGAAGCTGTCGTCGACGTCATAAGGGCCTTTGAAACCAGGAATGGCGGTCCGGTCGGCGCCCAGCACATGGTCGGAAACCTCGATATAGTCAAAGCCGATGGCTTCCGCCGCCTGCGCCCAGTCCCGGATCGCGACCCGGTCAGCGGGCATGTCCCGCGTTGGGAAGAACGCGCCATATTGCAGAGTCATCTCTTGGTATCCTCTATTGCCTAGTGTGCCTCTTCAGGAACTGGCGAACGCGTTCCGTCGTGCGATCTTTGAGTTCCGGCGGGGATTTCCATGGAAAGACCGTAATTTCGGCGTTTGGCGCCAGGGAGGCGATATCGACCGACGTTTGATGTGGATGGGCGGGTATATTGTCTGGCATCACAAGCATCGGCGTCTGGCAAGCACGGATAAAGTCGCGGGACACGCTGTATAGAAAATCCGGGTTCGTTCTATAAAGATTGTGCAGGTAAGGCTCGATATCTGCTTCGTTCAGCTCCGGGCGCTGGGCCAGCAATTCAGGTGCCCAGGTATTCTTGCCGGACCGATACATCACGTCCGGGTCCTCAGGGAAGTGGCCGACGGACTGGCAGAACACCACGGCGGCGATGCGTTCTGGCGCGCGCTCAAGCAGCTTGCCCGCGAAGCAACCGCCAATGCAGTAGCCCATGAAGGCGAATTCTTGAATGCCCAGATGGTCCATCAGCCCCAGTTGGTCGTCGGCGAAGGCGCCCCATGGATCGTCCACGGCGATTGGCCCGACGCTTTCGCCGCCAACGGCGTTGCGCTGATCCATCGTGATGCAGCGAAAGTCGTGCTGGAATGCCTCCATCGCATTGATGGCCTGGCCGGGCCAGACCTCCATACGGGAATTCAGGCCGCCGCCCGGCGCCACCAGCAGCGGAAAGCCGCTGCCGACCTCTTCGTAGCGGATACGGACGTCGCCATTTTCATAGAACGGCATCTTGGTCTCCTTTGAACAGCACTTGATACGCCTCCAGGGTCAGAACCCTAGGCGAGTTTGATGACTTTTCCCTCGACATGGGATCGTTCCATCGCGTCGATCAGGGTATGGCGCGTGATGGCGTCGTCGAAGTCCGGCGACACTGCTTCCCCTGACCGCATGGCTTTTGCGAAACGGGCATAGGCCTGGGCGACGTTGCGGCCGGGGCCCGCGGCCATGTCCGCCGGGATCAGCCGGTATTCGGCGGGCGGCTCAACCTCCGCCATCGCGCCGTCGCCGATGCCGAGAAAGAGCGTGCTGGGCCCGATATTGACCGACTTCGAGGTCAGGACCAGCGTGCCTTTCCGGCCATAGATTTCCATGCGGACGCCGCTGGCGTTGTGGGGCACGCTGGCCAATTGATAGGAGATTTCTGCGCCGCTTTTAAGAACGCCCGCCGCTGAGACGGTGTCCGGGGCGTCAACGGGGAAATCGTCGCCGGTGACCGCGTGTTTCCACATGTCGATGCGCGTCGTCACCCGGGCGCTGACTTCCGCGAACTCGCCCAGGATATAACAGAGCGCGTCAATCGAATGCCCGCCGGGAATGGTCATCGGGTTAGCGCCATTCTTGCGGACGCCTTGC
>Ga0233432_10003312_pt1 | contig 14626 bp, 11 predicted proteins | sample SI_122_August201_6_FD_179870 | JGI IMG/M metagenome (GOLD analysis project Ga0233432, IMG submission 179870) | Seawater microbial communities from Saanich Inlet, British Columbia, Canada - SI_122_August2016_10_MG | ecosystem: Environmental > Aquatic > Marine > Inlet | place: Canada: British...
TTGTTTATTCAAAATGATGTCAGTAAAATTATAAATCTTCTTCAAAGTAAAATAAGCCAAAACCCAATCGTTCGTGTAAGACTTCTTCTGAATCTAACAATTCACTGTTTTTATTGTCTGGAATAATTTCAAATTTCTGCAAGCATTCTTTTTCTAATTGCTTGAAAAATTTAATACAACGATTCGTTGATAATACTAGAAGTTTTTTCTTGTCTTTCTTTAATATAGGAAAGTCTGTGAAAGTCGTTTGTTGAAAAAAATCATCTTTCCCAATATGGTTTAAGTTGTGCAACCCTGTATTCAACTGGCGAGAAACCGCTTTAGAAAGGATTCGGACTTTTTCTTCAGATGCTTCTAGCCCCTCTTGTGGTATATAACTAGAGCGAAGACATTTTATTTTACCATCGTCGGTAATTTTAGCACAACCAGCATCAATTAATGTTTTTATAAGAGATGCACGATAGTGTTCTTGACCATATTTTTTGCATAAATTTCTAAAACTTAAATCAGTATTTAAGTCTTCATCTAAGCTGAGAGTTTTAGCCTCATTTTTTGATTTATAACTGAATTCTGGATCTGTATTCCATTTTGTCAAAATAGTTACTACCTTATTCCTGTTCTGAAGGGCTTCAGGGTTCTTTCCAGGTTCATCCATAACTTTAAAGGAATTCACATCTTCACGTCTTATACCTGTAACATGGCTTACTTTTGTAGCAGTTGCTTTTTTACCGTTTTCACCAAGAGTGTTATAACCCTCATTAATGTATACCCATTTCATGATTTCCACACAATTTCGAAAGGGTATACCATATTTTATGAGAATACGCACTATCGGACTAAGGGTTTTTAATAAAAACGATATTAAGGTTTTCTCCATTATTAAAAAATTTTAAAAAGACACTAAATGTGTCAATTTTTATTTTTTGTTATTTTCATTAGATTAACCCCGATTTTTAGAATTTATGACTACCTGCTAAAGCAAAACGAGTGTTATTATAGATAAAAGCTGATAAATTTGCTCTTTGTTTAGTGAATTGCAGTTGTGCTTTTAAAGAAGTCTTTTTTTTGTTAAAATTGCATTTACAAGAAATACCCGCTTCGTATTTCTGGTCTTCGCGCTTATTGCCCTGGTAATTGCTTTGATCTCGCAAGCTAATCGTTGTGTTGGGCATTATTTCAAACTGCTTGATAATTGCAGTCCAAGATAGGTTTATTCTGGCCGAGGTGTACTCTTGGCCTTGAGAATCAGAAGCGACATTTTTGATATTCAGCATGCACATAGCTCTGCTCTTAAATTTTTTGTGTTTTTTCATGGAAAGAAAAATACCGGTAACTGCAGGTGTAATACTGTCCTTGCTTATGCCTGAAATATCTGAACCATAGTTTCCTACAAAGTTGCGAAACTCTAAGTCAAAACCAATAATTGGAATTAAAAGATCCATCATTTTATTTTTAATCTTTTTAGGTTTTAGGATTCCCATAATGCTTGGGGTTGTCGTTTCAAAACCCCTTTCTTTTTCACCAAAAGCATAAAGAAAATCAAAACGTTGGTTCAATTTCAAAGTATAGTTCATGAAACGAGAACGAGTTGGTCGTTTAAAAGCTTTTTCTAAAGCTAAAGTTATGCTTTTAGAATTTCTTGTTTTAAAAAATGTTTCAAAATAACGCGTTTCCCCAAAATTAAGCTTAAAATTTAAGGGCTTCTCTTTAGCTTTGGGTTTGTGATGAAAATTTAAATTTATTCCCATCATCGAATGTGTTCCACTTTTTCCAAGAACAGAGGTATCCCCGTCGGGTAATTGAGTGACATTTGCATCATAGTTTATTGCCTCTTTCAAAGATGCTTCTATTTTTGTTGATGTGTGTTCTGACGGTCCACTTTCAAATCTTTGTATGGCCTCCTCCATAATATACCCAATGTTTTCTTCTCTTCTATCAGCATATGACTTCTTAGAGACTATAATAGCTAAAGTTAACATTATAAGGAGTGTTTTCATAACAAGATAATACCTAAAGTATTGGTTTGACAATTTTTATATTAAAGGGCATATCTACTAACCCTAATTGTCGTTAAATCAAATTTAAAAATAAAAGGGTTGGTCTATTTACATAGTATATCGAGATAAGGTCAATAAATTCATCCTTGAGTGATTCACATTACATATCAATACATAGATCATCATTTACTATAAAAAACCATCTGATGTTTCGCAGGATTCATAAGTCCAATTCCTTGGACTTATTTTAACAAGTTCCATTCCATAGTCAGTTGCCCTACTGCATATATAACTCTTCATTAATTGATTCGATTTCTTTAAAATCTCCATTTACCTACGTTTATCCTTGGAAATCCCACTCATTGGATTTAGAACTTCTTTTTTCCATGTACTAACTTAAGTTACCTGTAGTTTGTGTTATTGGGCTATCTCAGCAAGTGGTGCTAGTTTTCCGAATTGCTTCAGGAGTAACTTCGGCTTACAATTATGATAAAAATGTACGTAGTTAAGATATTCTGACCTCCTGGGTCTTAGTAGTTTTAGTCACTAATAGTATCTATTAAAGAGGGCGTGAAACATATGCTATCAAAGCGTACCACTCCAATAGTTTACGATAAATTAAACTTAAATATTTCTTATATAACCCATTTTACCTTACAGTTAAACGACTTCATTCACAACACCTTATCTTTATTTTTTTTTATTATTTTCTTAATATATTTTAAAGAGGTTTTTTCAAAATCATCAGCATAAACGTGTTTTTGCAAGAAAGAATTATCTCTTTTAATTTCTAAAGTATTATTCCTCCATTTTTTTAATAGTACTCCTAATGAAATAATATCATCAAAAAAATGAACCCTTTTTTGTAATTGTTTTAATGCATCTGGATTCCAAATTCTATATTTATCTTCTAATACAAAAATCTCAGAATCATATTCTAAAGATTCATATAATGTCGTTGACATAACATCTAAGATGATAAGCCTAAAATGACTTTGATTTAATAAATCAGTAGTGTTCAAATGATTTATCAATTTTATCTGTTTACATTTATTTATATCCCTTTTGAATGAACAGTTTTTTGTAGTAGAAAACATAAAAGGTTTCACAGTAATATTTATATTTTTAAGACCATTCAATAAATATATGATCTTAGATTGCAATATACTTTGTTCACAATTTTTCATTCTTACAGTATCATAGAAAATACTTATATTATTAGTTGGCAAGTATAATATATCTGCATTAGATAAATTTATATCTACTTTACTATAATGTTTTTTAGGCATTCCTGTAGGTATAATCTCACATAAAGGTTCTACGTTCTTATATGTTTCAAAATAATCTTTTTTTGTAAAACCATAACTGAAAAATGTTGAGCATTTCATGAAATCAGAATGAAGATGCTGTCTATTTACATTAGCTATACCATAATGTGAACCATGTTGGAAACCAATAACTGGAATGCCACAATTCATTAAATACTCTACTATAAAACCGTCTATACCAGTAAAAGGAGAGTTACCCCACATCAAACATTCAATCATGTTTTCATTAATTAAATATTTCATTATAGAAATATGCCTAATGTATTTTAGTATTTGTTTGTTGAAAATTGTAAAATATATTTCTTCTATAGGCTCTAAGTTAGTGTAATTTTGTAAAATTTCATTTAATCGTTCACTATTAACAACATTTTTAGGAGGTAAATCAATTTTTAGGTCTTCTTCAGAGCGCCAAAATATAATATTATATTCTTCTTCTAAACTATTTATTAAATGTTTTATATTATAAAGAGAACCTAAAATTATTATGTATTTTTTTTTAGGAATAATTTTCTGATCTAATTTTTTATGAATAGATTTCCCCTTTATATTAAACTTTCGTAATAAATAAAGAACTCTTTTAAATTTATCATAATACCCTTCATATAATAGTGACGTTTTGATGTTAATAATTGAAAATTTACAAGAATATTTCTTACATAATTTTTTTGTTATATAGGGCACCAGTTTTTTTTCATTTATCTGTATAGAGTTATTACGAACTAAGATAACTTTATCAAAGTTAAATTTATCCAGCAATCTAGATATCGATTTTTCATATTTTAATAAACCCAAATGAAAGCCAGAAGTAAATAAATTAAAATTAGGTTCAAATACTTTCATTGGTTTGATATCAAATTCTGCTAAAATTAAAGGACTCAATTCAATATCTAATTTCGTTAAGAATTCATTTATAAAAACATCAGCTTGTTCTTCTAATATTAAAACTTCGTCATCTTCTATCATTTCTGACAATGATATACAATGGATACCTGCATTTTTAAGATATGAATTTACAGGAGTTTTAGTAGTCGTTATTACACTATTTTGAATTTCTCTTTTATGATTTTTTAAGATATATTTCCCATCATCGACAGTATCTACAATAAATAAACATTCTTTCATTCGAACATAAAGTATTTCTTTGGTGATATGAAGTTTTTTCGACTTCCAACAACTCTAGCAGGATTCCCAACAACTATCGAAAATGGAGGGATTTCTGATGAAATGATTGAACCTGCAGCAATTACAGTTCCTGTCCCTATTTTTGCGCCAGACAAAAATATCGTATTAGCTCCACATATCACATCATTCTCAATGATAACACTCGCTTCTCGGCCATCATTTGTGCATATTTTTTTTGCCATATGACCAGACTCCATGATTAATTTATCTATTTCTGTATAATTATGATTACTCGCTCTAATGTAAGTGCCATGTGCCAAAGAAACATTATTTCCTATAATGACTCCGAAAGAATCACCAGGTAAAATAGTTACGTGAGGTCCAGTAGCAAAGCTCTCACCAATTTCTAATTTCCCATTGTTATATAATAAAAAACCAAAGGCTAATCTTGCCTTATAACCAATACCTCCTACTTTTTTTAAATAAAAATTGTAGTACCTAAGCCTTAAAAAACTGCCTATATCATGCATAGGGAAATAAGCAAACATAATTTTAACAAGAAAAATTATATCATATTTTAATATTACTAGAAATTTTTTGATTTTACTAAACATGAATTAATTATCAATTAATTCCTTAACTGCAATTATGATCAATTCAACATTAAGCATTGTAATGATTTGTTCATCACTAAATTGAATTTCAAAACTCTCTTCTAGAGCTATAATCAAATTCATTTGTTTTAGGGAATCCCAACTTTCAAAATCATCTGGAGATGATGATTTATTCACATTTTCTAAAGGCACATCTAAAACATCACTAATAACTTTAAAAATTTTATTTTCCATCATTTACCAATCAACATTATCTCAGAATTAATTTTTTTGAAAAAGTCTAACTTTAACGCAGTATAGTTTCGAACTAGAAACTCATACTTTTTTTCCTTACTTTTATCAGGTGTTTTTACACTATCAAAACCATTAGAAGAATAAAAATTTTCCGTTTGAATGTTTTTTTTAGTTGGTATATATTTGGCTATAATTCTTTCACACCTATTCTTTTTTGCTAATAAAATCACTTGATTTAAAAATACCTCTTCAACTTTTTTCCCTAAAACTCGACATGATAATAAAAAGGAATCGATATTCATAATAGGGAAATCATATTTTAATATACAAACTCCAACAAGACCTGAATCACCAAATTTATCTTTTAAGCATAAATATAAAACATCTGAACTTTTACTTTCTCCAAGTTGACTTATTTCTTCTGCATTATATCTTTTTGTTGTTAAATTAAATTGATTAGTTTTTTGCATAATTTGCGCCACTCGTGGTATTGATATTTTATCTAAAAATTTTATTTCTGGTATCATTTCTAATAACATATAATAATCATTCATACTCAATGATTTTTCAAATATTTTTTTTCTTTTATTATCGTCTAAATACATTTTTGACCTTTTTTTATCTTCTTCAGTTGTATACAATGAATCAAATAATCCACAACTTGAAAGTATGTTTTTATGTTCCAATGCTTTTTTTTGATGAAGCTGTATTGATTCAATCATCGGTAAACATTTTCTTACACTATCGATTTCAAAATCGCTATCATCCATAAAAACAATACTATCCAATCCAATATTCAATTCACTAGCTATTTCTTGAATACTTGATGCTTTGTCATTCCAATTAATTCTAGAAATAGTAATGTGATCTTTATTCAATATCATGCTTGGATGTTTTTCAAAAACTTCCCATACATCTTTTTCATTATTTTTGCTACATAAAGCTATGATCACTCCTCTATTATATAAATTCACAACTTCTTGTTGAAATTCTATAAATGATGAACCGGGATGACTATTACTAATAATAATCCCATCTATGCCATCTTCACCAATAATTCCACCCCATAAAACATTATCACAATCTAAAATCAAACATTTTTTATTCAACCCATTTTTTGCTTTAATAAACTTAAATTCTTCATTTGCAATAAAACTCAATGCTTCTCTTCGATAAGGTGCTTTGGCAATAGACCAATAACGTAAATCATAATATTGTTTGATGCCTAGATTTAATAAACATTTATTCAGATCAATAAAAAAAGCATCTTGTATTTGGCTCATAGCTTTACATAAATAGTCATTCAAGTTATTTATCACTCCAGACTGACCATTAGGTAGTTGATGGTCAATGACCCCATAACTAGGCCAATTTAAATTTTCAAAACCATGCCATATAATCATAGATTTAGAATGGGATCTTATACTATTTATGACTAAGGTAATAAAATTTTGAATTCGCTCAATTTCACTATTCAAATTTTCTTGTGAAAGTGAACAGAAGCTATTGCAAATACTTGGTGATAATGTTTCTAGTTTAACAAATATTAAAATTGCATTTATATTTTCATCTTTAATTAGAGTTCCTTCAACAACTTCTCTTAGAATATTATCATATTCACCCATTTTTATTTCTAGGTGATGATTAATTTTACTTGCTTGATATTTCAAATAAACATCAAAGGGTTCTAATACAATATTTCTTAATATTACAATATTTAATTTTGAATCAAATTTAGTGTTTTTATTTAAAAGATTATGGATTTCTGATAACGAAGGGGAATTCATAACTTTAATTGATAATTAAACCATCACATACACGCAAATTTTGGTGAATAATATGGATAATTTCATTCTTCAATAAATATACTAAAGATACTTTTCCCCAACGTTGACATTTAATTCCTCTAGCAATAATATTTCTAGCTCATTTGTGTAACTTTAGATATCTCTCTCTACCATATCTAAATAAAAAACTCTTTGCAAAAAACTACTATTTTTTTTAATATGAAATATAAAAATATAAACTTTGTAATAGATTATATTTACAACATAGCCCCTTTACAGAAAAAGAAAATCGAGGAATACCTTTCAAATAGAAATAACGAATTCATGGAGGAATTTGAGCTATTTCTAATACAATACTGTAGCTATTTAAATCATAATAATGTTAGTTTAAAATATGGGATTGATGCATATTTAAAAATGTGTAATGATATGTTTAAATGTCAAATTAAATTTATGCGATCTGGCAAGTATCCAATATCATTATCAGATGAGGCTTATCGTGATGTTTATAGCAACAAGTCTCAAATGTTATCTTATATGGTAGGACTAGCACTTTCTCAGTATCTATGGGACACTCATTATCAAATGTTTAGCCATTTGAGAGAGGAGTTATCCAAAAATAGAAATAAAATTAAAAATTATTTAGAAATTGGGCCAGGACATGGTCTTTTTCTAAAAAGTGCCTTAGATATTCTAAATAATGACGTTAGCATGACTGCTGTTGATATATCTCCAATTTCTATGGACATATCAAAATCTATTATCGATTATTTTTACCCTAAAAAAAACGTAAGGTTTATTAATCAAGATATGTTGAAACTTGATTTAGATTCCCAATGTGATTTTATTGTAATGGGTGAGGTAATAGAGCATGTTCAAAAACCACAACTATTATTACGAAAAATCAATAAACTCTTAGGGGAAAATGGCATTGCATTCTTATCAACATGTGTTAATTGTCCAGCAATAGACCATGTTTACCATTTCAAAACAATTGAAGAAATAAGAGAAATGTTTAAAAACTGTGGTTTGGATATATATTCAGAAAGAGTGTTACCTGTAGAAAACCTAGATATGAAAGAAGTGATAAAACAAAAAGTAACAATAAACTATTCTGCCATTGTGAAAAGGATTAAAGATGATGAGTAGATATTCAAAAATCAATGTTGGAGATACAGAAAAAATTGTTCATAAAATAACCCAATCCGATATCGAAAAATTTGTTGCACTGAGTGGCGATGACAATAAATTACATATAGACAAAAAGTTTGCCAGCAAAACATCATTTAAAAAACCAGTTGTACATGGTATGCTTGGAGTCACTTTTATCTCCACAATGATTGGCACTAGAATTCCTGGAGATGGTGCATTATGGTATTCACAAAGTCTGGACTTTTTGCTACCAGTTAGAATAGGTGATGAATTGACAATTGTAGGCAAAGTAATAAACAAGATAGATAGTCAAAATAGTATTGAGTTACAAACAGATATTTTTAACCAAAACAAGCAGAAGGTAACCACAGGCATTGCGAAAATACAAATAATTGAAGATGAAATACAAAACGAAGTAGAAAAACCAGATAATGAAAAAGTTGCATTAGTTGTTGGAGCCACTGGTGGTATTGGTCATGAAACAGCCAGAACTTTGGCCAAAGATGGATTCAGTTTGATTTTACATTACCACTCAAATAAAAACAAAGCCAACGATTTAAGAAAAGAATTGCAAAAAGTAACAAATAATAGTATTATAATAGTAAAAGCTGATTTAACAAACGAAAAAGATATTCAAAACATGATGTTTGATATAAAAAGATCTTTTAAGTGTATTTCTACTTTAATTAATGCCTCAACACTACATTTTGGAAATATAAGTTTTGATACCTTAGAATGGGATGATATAAGTGCTCAAATAAATATAAATATAAAATCTTCCTTTATTTTAATGAAAGAACTAGTTCCATTTATGAAAAAATCTAAATACGGGAAGGTTGTTTTTGTCACATCGCAATATACGGAACAAATACAAACTCAATTAATTCATTATATTACAGCAAAATCTGCATTAAATGGCTTTGCAAAAGCTTTGGCAATGGATTTAGCCTCAGACGGAATTAAAGTAAATTTAGTTTCTCCCGGAATGACAGACACTGAATTAATAGCTGATATTCCTAAAAAAATTAAACTTTTAACATCTGCAAGGACACCTCTAAAAAGATTGACAGATCCGAAAGATGTTGCAAATGCAATTAGTTTTCTAGTCTCTGAAAAATCTGATTTTTTAACTGGTGAAACCATTAGAGTTAATGGTGGACAAGTAATGATTTAATCTAGTTAATAAATAATTTTTATTTTAACTTGAAATCTCCGAAAAAACGAGATAAATTTAACTACCTATTTAGAGCCAGTCCCAAATCATGTCGAATCTTCATTGAAAAATCGTCAAAAAAATATTTTTCACAAAATATAAACGATCAACCCTCCAAGTTGTGTTTTTCACCTTTGAATTGGTAGATTTAGTCAATAAATTTCTAGTAATTTACTCTGAATACGCACTTCTTCCTCAGGAATTTGAGTGTCAGGTTTTAGGATGCGGCTTCTAATAAATCTTTGAAAGGCAATCTTGCCACAACCCAAATATTGTGAGTGAGAACTGCCCAAGCAACTTGATTGCATTGATTATCGTAACCTTTGCTTACAAGTTTTTTTCCCATAAAATTGTTTTTAAGAATACCAATTCTTGCCTCAGTTTGAGCTCTGCGCTTAAGCATTGATGCGAATTTATGGTCTCCTAGTCTTGTTTGGAGGTCATGGGGATTTTTCGGGCAAATACAGCTCTCTATAGAATTTTTTTTGAGTTTGTTTTCTACCGCATTCGCTGAATATCCTCTATCACCTACAATAGTAATGGGTTGTACGCATTCCCTTAGTTCACTCCTTCTTTTCAATACTTGGTCAATATGCCTAGTATCATTCTTGGGGCGACCATCAACTAGCTCCCAATATGTGATAAGTCCATCAATACTTTCGCCTAAAGAAAGCTGTAGCCCGTATTCAAATTGCGCGCCCGATTTCCCTCTAGAATATGTCTGCGCATGATCTTCATGAATGCTCAGTATCTTTTCACTGACATCAACTTGCCTCTCTCCAACGACTCTCTCGTAGGCAATAAAGATTACCTTTGGGGATATTTCGATTGTATGCTTCAACTTCCTCACAATACGATCTTTTTCAGCTTTTGTTAGGTCAGTTGCCTCCCATTCATTCTCAAGTTTGTCGAGATATCGTTCACCATGCTTAATAATCCTTTCTAAAACTTTACGCATTTTCCTGAATGTTGTTTTTCTGTTTTTCTTCTTTCCAGACCTTTTAGTATCATTGGTCATCTGCATTGAGAGTTTATTAATATTAGAAAGGAAAGCCTCTGGGTTTCCGATCCTGTGATTGATCCCATGTTTTCTAATTTGAATTATCGATTGGATAATGCTCTTTACACAATCCTTTAGTAAAACCCAGTCAGTTGGGAAATGTATATCGAGCTTAGCACATGTAGAATCTAGAAGCCATACCTCCGTATCTATAGCTGATTCTAGGCCATCAATACCATGTAAGGCGCTAGATATATCAACAGCATTATAGAGCAATAAATCTGTCACTGAGCGAATTGTTTTTTCGCCAAACATATTTGCGTACCTTTCAATTTGACTTTTACTGGGGGTGTTTTTAGGAGCGAACGGTGTGTTGTATCTACAAAATTTCTGCAATAAAATCAAATCGGCAAGATGAATAGAAAAACTTCGATAACTTTCTTGAGAAAGACATCGTGCAATATTGCACCTTATCGCATAAGAAACCTGTCGCCGTATTTTTTGTGTATTAAGAATCTTCAGGTTATCAGAATGATCAATCTCGGATTTTTTAACAGCAATATCTTCTAAAGCAACCTCAATTCCTGATTGATCAAGAACTTGGTCCATATATAATAATAATTAAATATTTGGGACTAGCTCTATTTAGGCAGAATTGTAACGGAGAATCTACCTTTTTTAACCTGCTGTTGCACTAGCATCTTGAACCCACCATTTTAAATGTCAATGCAGTGTTCCACAAAACTGATAGACACTATATAATGTAAATCCTGAATTGAGGATAGGTAACCTGTTGGGAGCATCCATGTCATAATTATTCTAATTTCAAAATAATATTTAAAAATCATTACTATCTATATAATTAAGTAAGCAAACTATTATAATATATTTATTGAAATTAAAAGCTGGCATCATTGGACTAGGCGTTGGAGAACAACACATCTATGGCTACAATTCTCATCCTGATGTAGAGGTTGTTAGTTTATGTGACTTTGACGCTCAAAAGCTTGCTGATGTTAAAACACGTCATCCAAATTTAAACTATACTCAAAATGCTGATGAAATACTAGAAGATAAAAATATTGATATAGTTTCAATAGCTTCATTTGATAATTTTCATACAGAACAAATTTGCAAAGGTATTAAAAATAGAAAGCATATTTTTGCTGAAAAACCTGTATGCTTACATTTTCATGAAGCACAGGAAATTCGCAAAACATTAAATAACCACCCAAATACAAAACTATCTTCAAATCTAATCTTACGCTTATCACCTAGATTTATTGAGTTAAAAAAAAGTATTGAAAATAAAGAGCTAGGAACTATTCAGTATGTTGAAGCTGATTATCACTACGGTCGTTTGCACAAAATAACACAAGGATGGAGGAATGAACTTGATTTTTATTCAATCATTCATGGTGGTGGAGTACATGTCATTGATTTATTAAGATGGCTAACAAATGATGAAATTGTAAAAGTTTCTGCCGTAGGCGCAAACACCTCAAAAAATGTTACTAATTTTAAATATAACGATGTGGTCACTAGTATTCTCGAATTTAAATCAGGATTGATAGGCAAAATTGGCGTAAATTTCTCCTGTATGAAACCTCATTCTCATAAATTATCCGTTTTTGGAGATTTAGCAACATTTGAGAATGATGTCCCAAATGCACGACTCTATTCTTCGCGTGACCCAAAAACTGAATATCATGAAATAAAAACCGCATACCCTGGGGTTTCAAAAGGAGACTTAATCACTAGTTTTATTGATTCAATTATATATGACTCAACACCTATTGTTGATTGTGAAGATGTTTTCAAAACAATGGCTGTTTGTTTCGCAATCGAAAAGTCTTCTAAAACCTTTGAATCAGTAATTGTCCAAAATATTTGAGGGTCTCGAGGTCAAGATATTCCTATCCATTTCATTTTTAAGGTGATGAAATGAATACTACCTATCTTGCATTATGAAGGGTTTTTATAAAATAACATGCTATTAAACGACTTGAACACAACACTTAAGCAAATACACACACCTCTATAATATCTTAATAAATAATGAAACAAATTCCCTTTGGAAAACCTATCATCGGCATAGAAGAAAAAAATGCCGTAATGGAAGTTTTAGATAACCCTATTCTAGTTCACGGTAAAAAGACAACAACTTTTGAAACAGATTTTGCTGCTTTTACTAAATCTCCTCATGCTGTCTCTGTGTCATCTTGTACTGCAGGTTTACATTTAGCTTATTTTCAGGCTAAAATTGGTATTGGTGATGAAGTTATCGTTCCGGCTCAAACTCATACAGCAACAGTGCATGCTGTTGAATATGTTGGTGCAAAGCCAATTTTTATAGATGCTGAATTAGAAACTGGCAATATAAATATTGAGAAAATAGAAAGTAAAATAACATCTAAAACAAAAGCTATTTCAATAGTGCATTATCTAGGGATGCCTGTAGATATGCAAGCCATCACTGACATTGCAAAAAAACATGGACTCTTTGTTGTAGAGGATTGTGCTTTGTCTATTGGAGCAACATACGACGGCGTACACACTGGCCTATTGGGTGATATTGGAACATTCTCCTTTTATCCTGTTAAACATATGACAACTGCTGAAGGTGGTATGATCATCACACGCCATAGCACTATTGCTCACAATATCACAAAACAACGGGCATTCGGAGTTGATAAACACGTTGGCGAAAGAACAGTTCCAGGAATGTATGATGTGACTCAATTAGGCTTCAACTACAGAATGAATGAAATTGAAGCAGCACTGGGAATCGTACAACTGAAAAAAATGCCGACTTTCCTTGAGAAGCGAACCGAAAACTTCAATACCCTATACGATAGTTTGAAAAACACCCCCCATATTAGCCTATTAAAATCTAGCCATGGAAAATTTAAAAGCAGCTATTATTGTTTATCTGTCATATTGGATGATCTCCTAGCAAGCAAAAGATTAGAACTTATCAGTCAATTAAAACAAAATGGAATTGGAACGAGTATTTATTACCCTACTCCAGTGCCTCTAATGAGTTATTACAAAAATAAATATCAGACTTTGGAATCTAACTTTCCAAATGCAAATTTACTTAGCACTCAATCCATTGCTCTTCCTGTTGGCCCTCATTTAGATACCAACGATATGGCTACTATTTCAGAAAATCTGATTGCTATCATAAAGGAATTAACATGAACAGTATGAAAGGAAAAAGAATCACTATTATTGGTGGTGCTGGTTTTATTGGCCATAACATGGGCAGAATATACCATGAACTAGGTGCAAATGTTACTATCATTGATGGTTTACAAGTTAATAATATTTTAAACTTTTCATCATCTGAATCAAATGGCGAAAATATTGAAAATTATCGAAAGATATTATACGAAAGAATCAATCTTATTCACGCGTCTAAAATAGAACTCAAAATAGTAGATGCACGCGACTATCATGCTTTATCTCGAGCGCTTACAGAATCGGAACCTGAAGTTATCGTCCACTTAGCAGCAGTCTCACATGCAAATAAATCAAACCGAGACCCACATAGCACATTTGATCATAGCTTAAGAACTTTAGAGAACGCTCTTGATTATTCAAGGTATCAAAATGTTAAACATTTCATCTATTTTTCATCTAGCATGGTTTATGGTGATTTCAAAGAAGGAAAGGTTGATGAGCAGTCCGAATGTAATCCAAAAGGAATATATGGAGCCCTTAAATTTGCCGGTGAAAAAATGATCATTGCATACAATCAAGTTTTTGACCTTCCATATACCATTGTACGCCCCTCGGCACTCTACGGCGAGCGTTGTGTAAGCAGAAGAGTTGGACAAATATTTATTGAAAATGCGTTAAATAAAATTGATATCTCAGTCAATGGTGATGGGAATGACAGGCTTGACTTTACCTATATCAACGACCTTGTCGAAGGCGTTAGGTGCATTATATGCAATGCTAAATCTCAGAATGAAATCTTCAATATTACCTATGGAGAATCTAGATCAATCTCAGATTTAGCTGACATCGTCAAAAGTCATTTTCCGGAAATTGTTGTAAACTATTTACCAAAAGACAATTTAACTCCTGATCGTGGTACTTTAATCGTAGATAAGGCTAAAAGCCTCATTGGTTACGAACCCAAGTTTCCTCTTGATATTGGGTTTAATCAGT
>Ga0233432_10003314_pt1 | contig 14620 bp, 10 predicted proteins | sample SI_122_August201_6_FD_179870 | JGI IMG/M metagenome (GOLD analysis project Ga0233432, IMG submission 179870) | Seawater microbial communities from Saanich Inlet, British Columbia, Canada - SI_122_August2016_10_MG | ecosystem: Environmental > Aquatic > Marine > Inlet | place: Canada: British...
CGGATCCTCGACGATCCCCAGTTGCGCATTCGAGAACGACGCGACCGCTGCGTCGAGCGCGGTTCCATCGATCGATGCAGGCACGACAACCTGCAGTTCCGGATCATCGACGCCCGCCTCAGTCAGCGCAGCGAGCCACACAGCGCGGAGCACCGTCGGTTCGATACCAGCGCCGATCAGGTCGGCTTCGGCCAATGTCGCACGGCCGAAGAACGGCCCGGCGAGGTCAGTCACCAGCGCAACGCGCTCTGGCTCGAGTTCAGGCGGGAGGTTCGCCTCCATCGTGTCCACCGCGGCCGTCACGGTGCTCGCGGCAATCACTTCAAATCGATACGCCTCATCGCGGTCACCAATCGCCGACACCAGGCCGAGCGCCTGGAAGCTGCCGGCAAACTCGCTCCACGCTCGACAGAACACATCGCCGCTGTCGATGCCGGGCACCCCCGTCTCGGGAACCGGTTCGATCGCGGGTGTACTCGGCTGCGCCGACAAATCGAACTCGGTGGTCGACGGGGCGGTCTCGGCGTCACCGCCGGTCTGACCGTCACCTTCCTCACCAGCGTCGGGCGTCGGGACGAGGGCCTCGCTGCTGTCACTGGTCACCGACTCGCCACTCACCGGTGCAATGGGCTCGCCGGCGTCATCGTCGCCCCCGCTGCACGCCGCAAGCACGAGTACTGCGACGAGGGCACCAGCACGCAGCCGAGTGGCCTGTCGATCGGTGACCAACGCGACCGAGCGCGAGCGTTTCTCCATGCCGACAGTGTGGCCCGTCAGCTGGCATGCTCGGCGTCATGTCGGCTGCAACTGATCCATCACTCCGCCCCAGAGTGCTCCTCGACTGCGACCCAGGCCATGACGACGCAATCGCCATCGTGGTGGCCGCCCGCAACACGGACTTGGTCGGCATCACCACCGTCGCAGGGAATGCCCCTCTCACCAGCACGACCCACAACGCGCTGGTCATGCGCGACCTGCTGGGCATCGACGTCGAGGTGCACTCGGGTTCCAGTCGACCGCTCGTGGGCGAACCCAAACATGCCGGACATGTGCACGGCGAGAGTGGCCTCGATGGCGCTGACCTCCCCGAATCAACCACTCCCCTCGACGGAACCGATGCCGTGCAGTTCATCGTCGATGCCTGCCATCAACACGACAACCTGTGGCTTGTCCCGGTTGGCCCCCAGACCAACATTGCCCTCGCCTTGCAGAAGGACCCGACCATCGCGCAACGCATCGCCGGGATCTCACTGATGGGCGGCGGCTCATTCGGCAACCGCAGCACGATGGGTGAGTTCAATATTTGGGCCGACCCCGAAGCAGCACAGATCGTGTTCGCCAGTGGTGCGCCCATGATCATGGCGGGCCTCGACGTCACGCACCAGTTCCAGGCAACGCCGACCCGTATCGAACGGCTCCGCGCAATCGACGGGACGCTGGCAACCACACTCGCCGACCTGCTCGTGTTCTTCTCGATGATGTACCAGCGCAACCACGACGAGGGCCACCTGCAGGGCGGAGCGATGCACGACCCACTCGCCGTGCTCGCGCTCACGCACCCCACGCTGTTCGAACGAGTCAATCGACACGTGGTGGTCGAAACCCAGGGCGAATACACCCGCGGCATGACCGTCATCGACGAGCGTCGTCTGATCGAACGCAAGGCGGCCAATGTCGCCGTGCTGACCCATGTCGACGCTGACGCTGCCTTTGACCTCGTTGCCGAGGCGGTTGCTCACTTCACTCCCTGATCGAAGGTCAGAGGCCGGAGGCGCCCACTCCGTAGTGTGGGCGCCGTGACCACGACGCTTCCCGACGGCACGATCGACGCCGACGACACCTTCCCTCGCCAACACGCCAGGACGCAGCGATTCACGCTCGGCGCTCCTCGCGACATCACCGTGTCAGCCGATGGTGAACGCGTGATCTTTCTGCGCAGCGCCAGTGGTTCGGACTCGGTGAATGCGCTGTGGGTACTCGATGTTGCATCGGGGATGGAACGATTGGTCGGCGATCCGCGGATGCTGCTGGCAACCGACGACGGCGGTGACCTTCCCCCTGAGGAACGTGCCCGGCGAGAGCGAACGCGAGAGAGCGGCGGCGGCATCACCGCGTACGCGACTGACCATGCCGGCAAGGTCGCTGCATTCGCACTGAGTGGACGATTGTTCGCGGCCGGCCTGCTGAGCGGGTTTGCTCGCCCGATCGACGTCGCCGGGCCGGTGTTCGACCCTCGACCCGATCCGACCGCCCGGAGAATCGCCTATTCGAGCGGACGGCTGTTGTGTCTTGCCGAACTCGACGGAACATGGCGCGTCCTCGCCGGAGGCGACCCAAAGGAAGCCGACACCGTGACATGGGGCAGCGCCGATTTCATCGCTGCCGAAGAGATGCACCGCTTCCGCGGTTATTGGTGGAGTCCCGACGGCAACACGATCGCCACCTGCCGCGTCGACACCGCGCCTGTCTCGGAGTGGAACATTGCCGACCCGGCCAACCCGGCCACACCCTCCCGCACCGTGCGATATCCCGCAGCGGGTACGGACAACGCCACCGTCTCGCTCCACCTCCTCGGCTTGAACGGATCGCGCACCGACGTCGACTGGGATCACGAGTTCTTCCCGTACATCGCTTCGGTCAACTGGACCACGGCGGGTCTCGTCATGCACGTCCAGTCGCGTGACCAGCGCGGCACCATGACCTTGCAGGTGGACGAGATCACCGGCGAAACCGAGGTCCTCGACCACGACTACGACGACGCGTGGGTCGAATTGGTGCCAGGGACGCCACGCCTCCTCAACGACGGAACGCTCGTCGCCGCAGCGGATCGCGACGGAGCGCGACGGTTGTTGGTCTCCGGCGAACCGGTGACTCCAACAGACCTCCAAGTGCGGTCGGTGCTCTCGGCGACACCGAACGCGATCACGTTCACGGCCAACGCCATCGGTGACGCCACGTCACTCCACGTTTGGCGTCGCCACGCTGACGGGCGGCTTGTGGCACTCACCGATGAACCCGGGGTGCACTGGATGACCGAGGGCGGCTCGACGACCGTGGTGCGATCGGCATCGATGGATGAACCCGGAGCCACCGTCACGGTCAGCAGCGCCAACGACACCACGCCGGCGCACACCATCGAATCGTTCGCCGAATCCCCACTCGTTGCACCCAACATCCAGTTCTTCCGGACGGACGAGACCGGACTCAGCGTTGCACTCCTGCTCCCTCACGATCATGCGACGACGTATGGCGGCGGCCGGTTGCCAGTTCTTCTCGATCCGTACGGCGGCCCTCACGCGTTGCGCGTCCAGTGCGCCAACAATGCCTTCGTCGCCTCGCAGTGGTTTGCCGACCAAGGCTTCGCCGTGGTGGTGACGGACGGGCGCGGCACACCGGGCCGGGGTTCGGAGTGGGAACGCGCAGTGAGCGGCGACCTGGCGACTGTGCCCCTCAATGACCAGATCGAGGCGTTGCAGTTCGTCGCGAGAGAGACATCTCACCTCGATCTCCGGCGCGTGGCGATCCGCGGCTGGAGTTTCGGCGGCTATCTCGCGGCCCTCGCCGTGCTCCGCCGACCGGACGTGTTCCACACAGCAATCGCTGGCGCGCCGGTCACCGAATGGCGGCTGTATGACACGCACTACACCGAGCGGTATCTCGGAGACCCCAACACGCAGAGCGAGCAGTACGACGCAAGTTCGTTACTTCCGCTCGCCAGCGATCTCCAACGTCCACTCCTACTGATCCACGGACTGGCCGACGACAACGTTGTCGCTGCGCACACATTGCAGCTCTCGTCAGCGCTCCTCGCCGCCGGACGGACCCATGAGGTGTTGCCGCTCGTCGGCGTCACCCACATGACGCCCCAGGAACAGGTGGCCGAAAACCTGCTGCTCCATCAGCTCGACTTCCTGCGTAGATCACTTCCATCTCCGACGTGACTGTGCACACCTCAGCCGAAGCCGTCACCATCCCAAGATGAATCCAAGATGAAATCGAGGATGAAACGGCGGATGAAGGATGAAAGCGAAACGGACGGCGACGGGCGTGTGGTCTAACGTCGCCCCGGTATGAATGATCGCCTCCTCGAGCTGTACCGCGGCGTCGCCGTCCACGCCACCGCCAACCTGGAGCACCAGGCCGCCCTGGAACTGCTGGTGCTGGTGATGCTTGCCGATCAGGACATCGCCGACGAGGAGGTCGAACTCGTCCGCGAGATCAGCACCGAGTGGCGAGACGACGAATTTGCGTTCGAGGAGTACCTCCGGCCTGCGATCGAAGAGGCACGTCAAGCCATTGAGCACGATCGAGTCGAAGAATTCCTCGACTCGATCGACGGGCGGATCAGTAGCCGCGTATTGCGATCTGCCCTCTTCTCAGCGGCTCGCGAGGTCGCGGGCGTCGATGACGAGGTGAGCCCGGAAGAAGGTTCCCTGCTCTCCCAAATTGCCGTCCGCTTCGTCTGACCGGAACGGGAAACTAATGGCCTGGGCTCAGGGTCGTTGAGCGAGCGCGATTCGATCAAGACCACTGAGATCCTTTCGGATCTCCGCCTCTGCATAACCATGCGCGGCAAGCAGCTGCTGAACGGCAGGGCCCTGGTCGTGGCCGATCTCGAGGATGAGCCATCCGCCTGAACGGAGTCGGCTGAACGCACCGTCGATGATGATCCGGATGTCGTCGAGCCCATCGGGTCCTGCGAACAGCGCCGAAGCAGGTTCCCACTCCCCCACGATCCGCTCGAGGTCTGGCGACGCGTCGGCGACGTAGGGAGGATTCGACACGATCACATCGGCAACCACGTCGAGAGGGAGCGCGTCGAACCATGAGCCGTGCGCGATCTGCACGTTCGGTGCGGCCCGACCGATGCCGGCAAGGTTTGCGCGAGCCACGTCGAGCGCATCGCTGCTCGTATCCGTCAGCCAGACGGTGGTGCCGTTCAATGGCAGCTCATCGGCCAGCGCGAGACCGATCGCGCCTGACCCGGTTCCCAGGTCGATGATCGTCCGTTCGGCATCGAAGCCACGGGCAATCACCAGCGCTACTTCGGCAACGATTTCGGTTTCGGGCCGCGGGATGAGCACTCGCTGATCGACTGCAAGGTCGAGTCGACGGAACGCCCAACGCCCCAGCACGTACTGCAATGGTTCGCCCGTGCGGTAGCGAGCGATCATGGCATCGAGGTGACTGACCATGCGCACCGTCGGCGCTTCGTCGAGCGATTGGAGGAACTCGTCCGGCTCGGTCGACGAGGCGACTTCGCAGATCCACCGCGCGTGCTGGCGGTCGTCGATCGCCTCGCTGGTCTCGGCCCAGAGCGCCCGCCATGTCGTGGCCAGGTCCTCGTCGCCGACCCTGCTCGTCGGGTCGGTCGGGCCCGTCGGGTCGGATTGAGGCGACTCTGTCACTGCCCGCTCTCGCCACCCTCGGCCAGGAGCCGGGACCGCTCATCGGCCGCGAGCGCATCGACGACGGGTTGCAGGTCGCCTGCCAGGGTGTCGGCCAGTCGGTAAATCGTGAACCCGATGCGATGATCGGTGACCCGATTCTCCTTGAAGTTGTAGGTGCGAATCTTCTCGCTGCGCCCACCTCCGCCGGTCTGGGACCGACGTGCATCCGACTGCTCTTCACGTCGTTCAAGCTCAGCCAGTTCGAAGAGCCGGGTCCGCAGCACCGTCATCGCGCGCAGCCTGTTCTGCAACTGCGATCGTTCGTCTTGCATCGACACGACCAACCCGGTGGGACGGTGCGTGATGCGGACGGCCGAGTCGGTGGTGTTGACGCTCTGACCGCCCGGACCACTCGCCCGGAACACGTCGATGTCAAGGTCGCGTTCGTCGACCGACACGTCGACCTCATCAGCTTCGGGAAGCGCAGTGACCGTGGCCGAGGAGGTATGGATCCGCCCCTGCGATTCTGTCACCGGCACACGCTGCACCCGGTGCGGACCACCTTCGAACTTCAGATTGCGCCAGGCGGTTGCGCCCTTCACGACGAAGGTGATCTCGTTGAACCCACCCATGTCGCTGAGCGTCGACGACAGGAGCTCGGTTTTCCACCCACTGCTGGCTGCGTAGGCGTCATACATCTCGTAGAGATCTCGAGCAAAGAGGTTGGCTTCCTCGCCGCCCTCAGCGCCACGGATCTCCATCACCACGTTCTTGCCGTCGTACGGATCCTTCGGCAGCATCATCTCGCGGAGCTCGTCTTCAAGCCCGGGGAGCTGGGCCTCGGCCTCATCGATTTCGGCCTGCATCAGCTCGCGCTCGTCGCCGGTCGCCTCGGGCAACATCTCCCGAGCCGCGTCTCGATCAGACGAGCGCAATTGGTGGAGCCGGAACTTCTCGATGACCGGTCCGAGGTCGTTGTAGCGCTTGGACAGTGTGCGGAGTTGGGTTGGGTCGGCGAGCACCTCGGGGTCGGACAACTGGTGTTCCAGCGTCTCGTACTCATCCGCGACCTGACGGAGACGGTCGAACATGTCGAGGTGAGCCATGGTGATCTGAGGCTACTGGCCGGCCAGCACTCCCAGCCCGGAGCGCGGGCGCGTCGTGATCAGGCGGAGGCCGATGTCAGTCCGACGACCGTGACGGGACGTTCGAGCAAGCCGGCGACCTCAGACACGATCGGAAGCAGGTCGCGCGCGGGCAGCACCAGGACGACAGGCTCGTCACCCATTGCCTGCACATCGGCCACGTAGGGCAACGCGTCGAGGTCGACACCGCTGGAGAAGACAACCCTTGCGGGCGAGCCATCGGGGCGCACCCCGCGGGCAACGCACGGAACCGGATCCTTCAGGTTCGGACGGGGCACCGGGGGTTCCGCCGGGGTCAGTTCCGTGCATCCGACGAGGACAGGTGTTTCCTCGGCCTGCCAGCGCAGGAACCGTTCAATGCCCAGTCGGTTCAGTGGGTGCTGCGGCGAACCGGTGGATCGGTGCGCCTGCACGGTTGAGACAATGTCGGCCAACGCTGCGACGGTGGGGATCTCGCCATGGAGCATCTGAAATGCTTCGCGGTCCGCGGCGCCCACGCCGACTTCGAGACGCACCCCGTCGTCGTCCGCTCTGGCCAACTCGCTCACCTCACCCAAGAAACCGGTGGTCGGGCTTGCAACGACCCGACACACTTCGAGGCCCCGAACTTCCCCGAACAAAACGCCATGTTCGGCATTCGGAGTCGCTCCAGCTTCCACGATCATGCTCCGGAGCGCTTCGTGTTCCTCGGGCACCGCGCGACGCGTCGGCAGCGGCTCAGCGATGGCGGGGAGCAGTGCCCGGCCGTCGGCAAACCACACCGTGATCGGCAAGGAAAAAGCGGTGGCGCGCCGGGCAAGCAGGCCCGTGTCGTGCTCGGCGATGACATGCAGGTGGGTTGCCGATCGCCGAACAGCCCAGACCAGTGCCGCACCCAGCGACCGATCCGCGCGCCCGTCGATGAGCACCCATGCCGCGCCGTCGCGTAGCAGCGCAGCACCGGTCGCAAAGGTCTCAGCGTCAGCACCAGTCGCGCCACTCTGGCGAGGCCCAAAATGCTCGTCGACGAGGGCCCCGAGCTTGATCGCAAGCAGCTGCGAACGCCGGGAAGTGTCGGCGGGGATCCTCGAAGCGTCAGTCACGACGCCGACGCTATCGAAGGCCGGTGTTCAGCGGTGAGACAGCGACGAGACCAACCAGCCGTCTGATTCGGCTACGACTCGGCACGCAGACGAACAGCCGGTCGGTACCCATTCGAGCCGGCCACCACGGAAACACCGGGCGGGCGAGTCGGCCCATTCGGAGCGGTGCCTCCCGGTGCCGACGCGAAGAGGCCGAGATCCTCGATCGATCGGTTCAGAACCTCGGACGATCCGCCACCGAGCCAGCCGTCGATCACACTGCCGTAGTAGTCACGGAAGTCGACGTGATGGGCCATGCGACCCCACCGGCCGAGGCCAGCGAGCGTCGGTCGTTCGCCGTAGAGGCCACCCTGAACATTCGAACCGAAGACGAAGTGCGGTGCCGTCGTGCCGTGGTCAGTACCAGCACCATCGTTGGCTTGGCTTGTGCGACCGAACTCAGAAAACGTCATGAATGTGACGCGAGTTGCCCATGCCGGATCGAGTACTTCGTAGAACCGACGAATCGCTGCGTTCAATTCCTGCATTCGCAGTGGATGTTGGTCCGGTTGGCCCGCATGGCTGTCGAAGTCACCCCATCCAGCGCTCAGCACACGAAAACCGAGGTTCGCGTTGATCAGCCGGGCCTGGACCTCAAGTCGAGCGACCAGGTCGACGCTGGGGAGTTCCTCGGGGATCGCCGGAGCAATCTCACTTGCGACCTCGAGTTGGTCGACGAACGCCTGGCCGATCTGACGGTTCCAGAAGTCGGTGCTGGACGCGCTGAGGTTGCGAACCGTTTGGTACTGCCGCTGATAGCGCTCCTCCGAACGGGCCCCAAACGACGGTCGGCTGGCAGGAATCGCCGTTGCCCGGCTCGATTCACCCAGCATGTGCAACGGCAGCGAGTGTCCGACTTCGGCCGCGGCGAAAAGGTCCTTCGACCCGCTCAGGTAGCCGTCAAGCCACCGGCCGAGCCACCCGGATGTGGGGATCCCGGACGTCTGGCCTGCCATCCACTTGGCCATCGAGTTGAAGTGGCTGAGATCCGGATCCGGATATCCAATGCCTTCGACAATCGCAAGTTGGTCGTTGTCCCAGAACTCTTTGAGCACGGTGAGCTCGGGGTGCAGACCCGTACTGCGGTTGATCGGCAAGGTCTGTCCCGCGGGAATCGCCAGGCTGCCGTGTTGTGCGTAGTACTCACCATCGCTGATCGGGACCACGGTGTTCAGTCCGTCATTGCCGCCGAACATGCCGAGCACAATCAAGATGCCATCGCCGGCTCCGATCGGACCCGCGGCCCGCGAGGTGTCACCGTTGCCGAACGCCGTGTCGAGCAGCGACGAGCCGGGCCCCGCGACGAGGCCTGCGCCGAGACCCATGCCAACGAGTTGCAGAAATCGGCGGCGGTCAAGTGCGTGGGCGTCAGCACCTGTGGCGAATGCTGCCTCCGGAACACTGAGGTGGTTCAGGGCGCTGGCGGTGGAGATGTCGTTGTCGAGCATGTTGGTTCTCCGGTCAGGCCACGTGCAGTTCGGGGGCGAGCAGGATGAGGAAGACCAGGTCGGAGCGCTCCCAGCGGCCGGCGGCGGCCAGGTGATCGATCAGCCGTTCGCGTGTCGGAGCGGCAAGCGTCACCTCCATCAGGTCGGACATGTTGTCCACCACCTCTTCGTCGGACATCGTCGGGATGTAGTCCGGCCACGGGCCGGCGGCAATCAACTCGTCGCGCGTCAGGCGACCGTGTCGGAACTGGAGGTATCCACTGTCGTCCCAGTAGGTGCGGCCAGCGGTCCATGCAAAGCCCTGCGCGATACGGGCGCGGGCCTCCATTGCGCTGGCATTGACGTAGTACCCATTGATCTTCCAGCCACTGACGTTGGGCGGATGCAGGATCAGCTGGCCGGTGTTGCCCATCAGCCACATCGGCGTGGCATCTTTCGAACGCAGGTCGAGCGCATAGAGCAGCGATGCGATCCAGTCGATGGGTGAGCGGACGAGCCCGGTCAACACCTCCTCCGCGTAGAACTCGTCTCGGAGCAGCATCGTGCGGACCCAGGGAAGGATGTCGAAGTCAGCAGCGACGAACGCATCACGCATCGCGTCGATGACCGCCGCCGGCGGTGCCTGGTTGGCGAAGTCAACCCACAACTTCCGTGACAGGAACTCGGCCGCCACAAGCCGCGTCGGCCTGCCACGATTGTGCACCTTGTCCGCTCCGGATGGCACCACGCCATTGCCGAGGATCACCTCGATGGTCTCGTCACCGTGACGGCGAGGATCGCCACCGTTGTTGATTGTCTGGCCCAGGAATTGCTTGACCGAACTGTCATGAAAGATCGGCGTCCAACGCTCCTTTGGCAGGTCATCGAGCCAGACATACTCGCCGGTCTGCCAGTTGTCGCTGTGCCCAGTCCAAGCTGCCGTGGCTGCCTCGACGTCAGCTTCGGTGTAGTTCCCGACTTCGAGCAGGAAGAGCTCCATCAGCTCACGCGCGAAGTTCTGGTTGGGCGAGTCGGCCTCGTTGCGGTTGTTGTCGAGGTAGCGCAGCATTGCGACCTGCGTCGACATCTCGGTGACCATGTCGCGAAAGTTGTCGAGGCCGTCCCTGCGATACAGATCGATCTGCTCGCGCATCAACTCGGCGCTGCCAACTTTGCCGATCTCGCTGACCAGATGGCCGTGCCAGAACAGTGCCATCTTCTCCTGCATCGGCCTCGGCGAGTCGTTCGCCATGCGATCGAACCAGAAGTGGGCGAGCTCTTGACCCCGCCGCCAATTGTCGTCCTCACCCGTGTTTTGGAAGACCACCGATGGCGGAGCCGGCAGACGATGTGCCGCGGTGCCGAGAATGTTGTCGACGATGTCAGCGAACGTCGTCAACCCCATCAGTTCGTCGACTCGCGACTGTCGGTCGATGAACTCAGTGCGGCGGAGGAGATGGCGAACGTTGCGCTCTTTCTTCACTGGCACGGTGGGGTGTTCCTCGTCGTTCGGATGCGGGCGGATCGTCTAAAATCCATGCGTTTCCGACTGTTTGCTGTATCGACATTCGTCCCACCTTCTTAAATGCCGCGATGTCGTCAATTGCACTATCGGCGGGGAGGTTCCCGAGGAGCAACCCCACACGCAGGGAAAACGCGAAGAGCCGCCCCAACGGGGCGGCTCTTCGGTGGATCGATCTTGTCGATCTCTTGATCGGTGAAACCGCTGTCAGTAGCAGCGGCGCAGCATCACTCCTCGATGTTCGAGGGAGCGTTCTTCCGAGCGCCGTAGCGACGGTTGAAGCGCTCAACACGACCACCGGAGTCAACGAGCTTCTGCTTGCCCGTGAAGAACGGGTGGCATTCGTTGCAGAGTTCGACGGTCAGGTCACCCTCAACGGTCGACTTGGTGGTGAACGTGTTTCCGCAGGAACACCGCACGCCGGTGTCGCTGTATGTGGGATGGATGTCAGTCTTCATGATGATTCCTTTGTGATCTTCCTGGTGCCGGCTGAACGAGTTCGTCGGCGACAGATCGGGCGGGACGAGTGTAACCACGCCCGATTGGGTTTTGTTCCGTGCTGGAGACCTGAGTTGCCCGAGCGGCCAGGCTCACATTCCAGGTTGTTTGGCAATCTCGCTGAGGAACTCGGCGTTGGTGCGGAACGTCTTGAGGCGGTCGATCAACAGCTCGAGGCCGGGAGCAGCATTGCCGTCCGCAGCAAGGCCGCTGAGGACCCTGCGGAGCTTCCAGACCATCTGCAGTTGCTTGCGGTCGAAGAGCAGTTCTTCGTGGCGAGTCGAGGACGCGTCCACGTCGATCGCCGGGTAGATACGGCGCTCGGCGACCTTACGATCGAGGCGCAGCTCCATGTTGCCCGTGCCCTTGAACTCTTCGAAGATCGCTTCGTCCATCCGGCTGTTTGTGTCGACCAACGCCGTGGCGAGAATCGTCAGCGATCCACCCTCTTCGACATTGCGGGCCGACCCGAAGAACTTCTTGGGCGGGTACAACGCACCAGCATCGATACCACCGGACAAGATCTTGCCGCTGGACGGAGCCGCGAGGTTGTAGGCCCGGCTGAGGCGGGTGATGCCATCGAGAATGATCACGACGTCCTTGCCTTCCTCGACCTTGCGGCGCGCCTTGGCAATGGTCATCTCAGCGACGTGAGTGTGCTCGTCGCTGGGCCGGTCGAAGGTCGATGAAATCACTTCGCCCTTGACCGAGCGCCGCATGTCGGTGACCTCTTCCGGTCGCTCATCGATGAGCAGCACAAGCAGTTCGACCTCTGGGTTGTTCAGCTCGATCGACTGAGCGATCGTCTTCATCACCGTGGTCTTGCCGGCCTTGGGCGGCGAGACGATGATGCCGCGCTGACCCTTGCCGATCGGCGACAGCAGGTCGACGATGCGGGCGGTCATGTTGGCCGGGTCGGCTGGGTTCTCGAGCCGCAACTGCTGATCCGGGAACAGCGCCGTCAACTTCTCGAAATGCGGTCGCGTCTTTGCGGCTTCCGGATCGCCGCCGTTGACGGTCTTGACATCGATGAGCTGCGGATTCTTTTCGTTGCGCTGTGCTGGACGCACGGTGCCGGTGATCTCATCGCCCTTACGCAGACCGAACTGGCGGGCGATCTTGACCGTGATGTACGCGTCCTCCTTCGTTGGGAGGTAGCCATCCGTGCGCAAGAAGCCGTAGCCCTCATCGCGCACGTCGAGGAAACCGGTGACCTCGATCGGCTCAGTGCCCTGCGGCTGACCGTCGCCGTCGAGCATCTCGGCGTCTTCGCCTTGGGGACCCTCATTGCCGCGACCGCCACCCTTGCGACGGCGCCGACGACGCTTGTTGCCGCCTTCTCCGCTCTCATCGTTCCGGTTGCGTTGCTGGCCGCCCTGATTTCCGCCTTGATTGCCAGATTGGCCACCGCCCTGGTTCCGGTTGCGGTTGCCGCCCTGGCTGTTTCCGCCCTGGCCACCGCCATCGCGGTTGCCCCCACCGTCGCGGTTGCCGCCGCCATCGTTGGCGCGACCTTCACCGGCAGCTCGTTGGCCGTCGCCGCGGTTCGCGTCTCGGTTCCCATCGGACTGGTTGCGATTCCGGTTGCGATTGCCACCGTCATTGCGGTTCTCACCAGCTTGCTTCGGCTCGTCACCTGACGAGCCGACGTCGCTGACGTTCGTGTCGACACCTTGCTCGCGCAGGGCAATCTCCCAATCGGCAAGCGGCTCACCATCGTCACCGAGGACCACACCATCTGCGGCCGGTTCGGACGCAGACTTCTGCGGTGCGGGCGAAACGGTGCGCTCCCGGCGCGGCGCGCGATCTTCTTGCTCCGCTGCAGCCTCAGGCCGCTTCGCCGGAGCATCGCTCGACGCGGGGCCGCTCGACGGGCCCGTCGTGTCGAGGATCTTGTCGATGATGTCGGACTTCTTCAGTCGCGAGTTGGCCTTGACGCCGAGCGCCTTGGCCATTTCCAGCAGGGTGTCTTTGTCCTTGGATTCCAGGACGGACTGTTCGAGAGCGGCAGCGGCCACGTTGTTCCTCTCCTCCCGCAGTCAGCCCGGTGGACTGGAACACGGAAAGTGATCAGGTCTCAGGGAAGGCGATGAGGGGTCGAACTCGCGCCCGACAGAATCCCCTGAGCAGACATGCGCACACAACCGAGAGTTCGGGGTGCGACTTAGCAAGCTAAGTGGACCTGACGATAGCCCGCTGGCCAGCAGGAATGCAACGCCCGACCACGTGTTGCTCACATCGCTGTCATTTCGTGTTCAACGCGTCAGTTGCTCAACCAGACGTTGCACGGTGGCCAAGTCGTTCGCCACGGTCTGGGTTCGTTCGTCCCGTTCGAAGAGGTCAGCCAAGTGCGCAGGGAGTTCTGGGCGGAAACCGATGGCCTCTTCAACGGCGTCTGGGAATTTGGCGGGATGCGCCGTCGCAAGCGTGATGACGGGACCACCGTCGCCAGCCGCTGACAACATCCGTGCCGCCGCCGTGCCCGTCGCCGAATGCGGATCGAGGACGTAGCCCGAGGCGTCGTACACCCGCCGAATCTCGCTGAGCGTCGACACATCGTCGAACGCTGCTGCACGGAACGAGCCCGCCATGAAACGGTCGCGCTGGTCACCTTCGATGTCGAGTCGCCCGGTCGAACGAAACCGCGTCAGCTGCTCGGCGGTCATCCCGCCGTCGCGGCCGTTCATCTCAAACAGCAGCCGCTCAAAGTTCGACGACACCTGAATGTCCATCGACGGACTCAACGTCGGGACCACACCGCGAGCGGTCATGTCGTGGTCGTTGACAAACCGAGTGAGGATGTCGTTGGTATTCGACGAGATGATGAAGTCACGAATCGGCGCACCCATCTCGCGTGCAATCCACCCCGCAAGCACGTTGCCAAAGTTGCCGGTGGGAACACTGAACGTGGGAGCCGTGGCAAATGCTTCAGAGGCGGTGACGTAGTAGACGGTCTGGGCCATGACCCGAGCCCAGTTGATCGAGTTGACGGCCGACAGCTGGTTCCGAGTCCGGAAGTCGACATCGTTGAACATGGCCTTCACCAGGTCTTGGCAGTCATCGAAGGTGCCCTCGACTGCGACGGTGTGGACGTTGGGCGCATCAACCGTGGTCATCTGCTTGCGCTGCACATCACTGGTCCGACCCAACGGATACAGAATCACGATGTCGACGTTGGCGCAGCCCGACACGCCGTCAATGGCGGCCGAACCGGTATCGCCACTCGTTGCCCCGACGATGGTGACCCGCTCGCCTCGAGCCGACAGGACGTGATCGAACAGCTTGCCGACCAACTGCAACGCCACATCCTTGAACGCAAGGGTCGGACCGTGGAACAGCTCCTGCACCCAGTGACGATGATCGATCTGCACCAGCGGTGTGATTGCCGGGTGCCGAAAGGTCGAATAGGCCTCGGTACACAGGTGGGTCAGGGTGATCTCGTCGATGTCAGGGGTGACGAACGGCAACATCACCTCGACCGCACGCTCGACGTAAGTTCTGGCGCCTCGGGATGGTT
>Ga0233432_10003315_pt1 | contig 14619 bp, 10 predicted proteins | sample SI_122_August201_6_FD_179870 | JGI IMG/M metagenome (GOLD analysis project Ga0233432, IMG submission 179870) | Seawater microbial communities from Saanich Inlet, British Columbia, Canada - SI_122_August2016_10_MG | ecosystem: Environmental > Aquatic > Marine > Inlet | place: Canada: British...
GTCGAGGTTGGAAAGAGGTTCATCAAACAGAAAGACCGAAGGTTCTCGAACAATGGCTCTTCCAAGGGCAACCCTCTGACGCTGCCCACCAGAAAGGGCCTTCGGCTTTCTTTCAAGATAGGGGGTCAACCCAAGGCTCTCGGCGACGTCGCCAACTTTTTTAAGAATTTCCTCTTTGGGAACTTTTCTAAGCTTAAGCCCAAATGCCATGTTATCGAAAATCGTCATGTGTGGATAAAGGGCATAATTCTGAAAGACCATCGCAATGTCGCGGTCTTTCGGTTCAACATGGTTAATCAGGCGGTCTCCGATAGAGATCTCTCCCTCTGTGATGTCTTCCAATCCAGCAACCATGCGCAACGTTGTGGACTTGCCACAACCCGAAGGTCCCACCAGAACCATGAACTCCTTATCGTGGATTTCCAGATTTGAACGATGCAGTGCGACGACATCTCCAGGGTAAACCTTTCTGATGTTCTTAATGCTAACGGATGCCATCTTATCGACCTTAGTAACTTAAATGTGTGCTAACTGTTGATGCCTTGAGCTCAAACCCTACTCTTTTAACCAAAGGATGCTGGTCACCCCTCTTGGGTAATACTTGCTACCCATCGCGACACCACTCCTCATTTGATCACTCCAGGCATAACGGAGGTTCTCTTCCTTCTTGAGCCAGTTCGCATGGGCCTTGTCTGCTGTGGTGCCGGTCGCAGGTGATTTGAAGCCCAAAACTTTTCTCGCTACAAACTGGCAAAGGTAGATTTTCGAAAGCCAACTGTTATCAGCCGTACTAGATAGTTTCCAGCCACCATCTGGGTAAAGGCACGTCCCTTTCTTAAGAATAGTTTTAAAATGAGTTTTAAGTGCGCCGATAAGAGTGCCGTAAGGGCCATTCTCTTTGAGAGCATGTTTTTGACCCAACACCCAAGGGAAAACCAAACCTTCGATGGCAGGTATAATTCTAGAATCACAGTCCTCGCCCATCACAGCAGGAATGTAACCCTTTCCGTCCAAAAATCCAGCAATCGTCTCGCTAGCTAAACGAGCCTGTTGCCTGGATGTCTCAGCTTCCTTTTCCAACCCGAACGATGAGAAAACTTCTTCCATCGCTAGGTAGGCAGCCCATCCCTTCACCGCGATATAGACATTATTCCTAGCCTGACCCAAAGACGTGTCCAGACTATCATAAGTGGTGATCTCTGCTCCATCATCCGTACGCGAACTGTCCAAAGCCATGATTCCGTTTCGATTTTTCTTTTGAGGATGATCTCGATGTAACATTGAACTGAGGCATTTTCTAAAAATAGACAGATTGGTTTTCAGCCACTTCTGGTCACCGGTTCCCTTTGCGTAAACAGCTGCACAGAGGACCCAGTTCACCAGCTGCTCATGAGTCATGTAGCTAAAGCACCCTGTGAGTCCCGAGCGTTCATATGAGGAGTACCCAGGTTCTGTAAAATGGTTCTGAACGCCCATATCATGGGTGAAACTGAGACCACCCGAGTGCAAATTATCTTCACCGGGAAAATGTAGACGATCTGTGTATTTGTATCGACGGGTAAACAGATCAAGTTCATTTTTAACCGTCCATGGATTCAGTTCCATTTCAAAAAAGATCTGGTCAACCGTCAGGTCAAATGTATTCATCATTCGATATTCACCTTCGTTGACCACCCAGACAGGTTCTTTTTTATGTTCAAGAAACTGAGTAGATCCGAAATAACTTCTAATCGAGTGGGCCATCATCCACTTCTGGTCTGCGTTAAGCGATTTTTTTTCTAAATATCGATCCGCTTTCGCCGCTCTCTTCTTATACCAGTCGAAAGAGCTCATGGCTTGCTTAGCAACATCCTCAAGTGAACGGTAATACCGACTATAGAAGTAAGAACAAGGCATTCCCGTTGTCACTTGACCTCCTCGAAAGAAACAGACTCCGAAACGAAAAGTTTTCTTCTGACCTGCCGGAACAGGACAAAGAAAAAGCCCCGTCGCTCCCAAGTGCTGCTGATAGTTCTCTGGATCCTTAACCTTTAAGATATTTTCAGCAGAAAAATCTTTTAAGGCCACCACCTTGGGGTCATCACAGAAGATACCATGAGAGGTTCCCTTTGCGATGCCTCGCAATCCATTTTTCTGATGGACCACATTCATGGCATCGGAACCCCGCGTTGATGAAAAACCGAAGAATGCCCTTCTCTCTTTTTTACCCTTCCGATTGTCGATGGTCAACTCGGCAAATACAGCTGGACACAAGATCTTTTTAAGTGTCGCCGCAGGGGTTTTCTTTGGGTCCGGAACCCCTTCAGCCATTGAGTAGATCGAAAATTCCAAATCATCCACTTTCCAACTGTCCGTACCAAGAGAGAACTCTCGCTTAATCTTTTTTGAATCGAATGGGGAAATCCCTCCTTTTTGAACCTTCTTTCTGTTCGAATGATCATATCGACTGGCCTCATCCTCCGTTCCTTCATAGAAAGGAAGCGCTTCATAGTGAGAACCCTTACTCGATTCCATCCCGATATAGATGTTGTCGTCAGCGGGTCCACCGAGTTCTAGACCTAGCCCCCCATTTTTCCCCTTACAACCAAGGGTAAAACTACTATGGGCGCCAAGAGGCGCGTGAAATGCATTATAGAAAAGACTCATATTTCATTGAATCAAGAAGACAGAAAAATGTCTGGCTAAATTAAGGAAATGATTCCTTGGATCGCCTGTTGACCTAATTATGATAGTCGGCACCTCAACTGTTTTAATACCTGTTTCTGAACCGACCATTCTTCTTTCTGAACGACCCTTTCTTCCAAAGGAGCACATCTCCTTTTCAAAAGGTGAAAGAGCTGTCACGGATCACTTGTCTGGGCTCACCTACAAGGAAAAGGTAAAGCCTTGAAAAGAATCTTACTTTTTCTTGACTGGTACGACTATCGAATCCACCGAGGAGTCGCTCAGGTAGCACGGGATGCAGGTTGGCATCTCGTTTGTCCCAAGTCCAACGACCAGAAAGAGAACACTCTTGAAAGTTGGGATGGGGATGGCTGCATCGCGCTCTCTAACAACCCAGAACGATTTGAGCCGCTTTCCCGACGAAATATTCCTCTGGTTGATCTTGGATTGAGTCCACACGAACTGCCAGCGTCTCGCCTTGTCACCGACAACTTTGCCATTGGCCGCCTTGCAGCAGAACATTTTCAAGACAGAGGCTACTCCGAAGTTTTTTTGGAACCCACCCACGGTGTCGCCATGTTTGAGGAGAGATTGTCTGCTTTTAAAGAAAAGATGGAAGAACGCAAAGGCAAAGTCACCGTTCTCAGTGACCAGGGAGGCCCCTGGGCTAAGCAATTTTTACAGAAACTTGGACAAGTTGCCACGGAACGCAATTCAAGCTTGAAGGAAGTCTCTTGGGCCGTTCTTGCTTACGAAGATTCTAGGGCCGCTGAGCTCGTCACGCTCTGCCTGCAAGAAGGAGTCAAGATTCCTCAAAACCTCGCCATTTTGGGAATCGACAACGATGACCTTATCAATGATGGATTAGCCGTTCCCATCAGCAGTGTGGATAGCGACCAAGAAGGGCTTGGAAGAAAAGCCGCTGAAATCCTCCGGCAACGGTTGGATCAGCCAGATCTTAAATGGAACAGGGAGCTTCAACGCCACTCTCCAAAGGGGGTTATTATCCGAGAAAGCACAAGTCGTTTTGCGGTTCGCCACCCCCTACTCGCCGAATCTCTGCAGTGGATCTGTGAGAATTTTCACAAAGGGGTCCAAGCTGTCGATGTAGCTAGAGCTATGAAAGTCACCCAACAGAGATTACAGAAAGAGTTTGCCTCCCACCACATGAGATCTCTCGCAGAAGAAATTAGGTACCAGCGAGTTGAAGCCACTTCTCATCATCTCCTCCACTCTTCTCTCAACATTAGTGACATTGCTGAGCTCTGCGGCTTCTATACCGTTGACTCTCTGATCACCAATTTCAAGAAAATCCACGGAATCACTCCTGGCCAATTTCGAAAGCAGCACCTTCCTCAAGATACCTAATTCCGGTTTCACACCCGAAAATGGATCATCTATAAAAGATGACCGTTCATTTTGATGGACTCCTCATTCAAATATGTCTATGGAACCTTTCGCAAACCGGTATATTCATTTAGATATCGTAAGAAAAGGAGAGATCACCTTTGCCACAATTTGCAACAGAACCTGAGAGAATCCCTCTCTTTGTAAAATATTCTTTCCGCTGGTTCTATACATCTTTTCTTTGCGTATCTCTCTTATTTTCGTCTGAAAACAAGCCCAATATCCTATTCATAGCCGTCGACGACCTTCGACCACAGCTCGGATGTTATGGTGACCAGCAGATTATTTCTCCGAATATCGATGGCCTCGCAAAACAAGGCACCGTCTTCAACCAAGCTTACTGCCAGGTTCCTGTCTGCGGAGCTTCACGCGCCAGCCTACTCACGGGGCTTCGCCCCACTCCTAAGCGATTTAGGACATACAAAAGTAAAGCCAATGAAGACGCTCCAGGCATCACCGACCTTCCTGGCTGGTTCAAAAAACAGGGCTACGAAACCTATTCAATGGGCAAGATTTATCACCATCGAAATGATAACGGAAAGTCGTGGACCCAAATTGGCGATAAGCTCATCACGAAAAAAGGGATTGGGGATTACAAATTAAAAGAAAGTAAAGCTCCCAAAGGCACAAAAGGTTGGGGAGGAGGACTTCCCTACGAAGCTGCAGATGTTCCCGAAAAGGAGTACTTTACCCATCAACTGGCCGATGCTGCCATTTCCAGACTCAGGGATATGAAGAAAAGAAATAAGCCAACCTTCCTAGCGGTTGGCTTTACAAAACCTCACCTCCCCTTCGTTGCACCAAAGAAATACTGGGACCTCTACCCCAAAAAAGAAATCACTTTGGCCACCAACCCTTTTGCCCCAAAAGGATCACCTCGGAAAGCTATGCACAATTTTGGTGAACTGAGGAGTTATAAGGGAGTGCCTCAAAAAGGCCCTGTCTCAGACGAGCTTGCGATCAAACTCAAACACGGTTACTTCGCCTGTATCTCCTTTGTCGACGCCATGATCGGACGCATACTCGGCGAACTCGACCGACTCGATATGAGAAAGAACACCGTGATTGTTCTTTGGGGTGACCATGGATGGCAACTAGGCGAACACTCCCTATGGTGCAAACATGCCAATTTCCACACCTCCCTCAATGCTCCACTCATCGTCAGTGCCCCCGGAATGGCGAAGGGGCAAAGATTAAATCAGCTGGTTGAATTTGTTGACATCTACCCCACCCTCTGCGACCTGTCTAAACTCTCTTTACCTCAACATCTTGAAGGCCAAAGTTTTGTCCCTCTCTTAGAAGGGAAACAGCACCCATGGAAGGAAGCCATTTTTTCCCGCTACCATGATGGCGATTCCGTCAAAACTGAACGTTATCTCTACACTCGTTGGCAAAAGCAAGGTAAGATGCTCGCTCGAATGCTATATGACCACAAGCTTGACCCTCTAGAGAATACCAACATTTCTGAGTCACCAGATTCGGCTCAGATCATCGACAGAATGGAACAATATCTCGAAAAGGGATGGCGTCCTATCGCCAAAAAATTACCTAAACAATAACAAACGACCATGACGCGCCTCTCCTACTCCATTCTGCTCCTTTTCCTTGGACTTCCTCAGTTCATGTTAGCAGAAACCATGACTCCAGGGACATGGATCAAAGTCAGCAAGGCCAAAGAAACTCATGGGCTAAAGCGTTACGGCGACGTCTATGGAAGCTCAGATCATGGAGCTTGGCTCTCATTTGGCCCTCTAAACCTCGACAATGGACTCGTCGACAGGGTCGAAGTCCAATTGGCGGCCCAAAGCACTCTGGGAAAATTAGAGTTTCGACTCGACAGTCTTGATGGTTCTCTCGTGGGAGAGGTCCAAATTCGTCATACGGGAGGGTACAGTTCTATGGGGTATCAGCAGGGGTACTCTGAACAATTAGCTGGTCAACACAAAATCTTTCTTGTTTTAAAAGGTGGGAAGAACCTTTGCAACATCAAAGCCTTTCGTTTTCTAAAGCCAGGCCAAAAAGCGGCACCAGGATCACTCGGCCCCAACGTAACACCAAAATCTGAAAAAGGGTTGAGCTTAGAAAAACTCCTAGAAAACAATCAGGAGAATATTAAGAAACACCGAACTCATTCATTGAAAGTTCTCGCCACTCCAGGGGCAACCATTGAAATAAAACAGATCCGGCATCATTTTGAATTTGGCACGGCCATCAATAAGAATGGTTTTATCACGAACAAGAATGTCACTGCTGAAGATCAGGCAAAGTATAAGAAAATTATCCTAGGCAACTTCAACAGCGTCGTTCATGAAAATGCGATGAAGTGGTATTCCAACGAGAGAAAACAAGGAGTACAAAATTTTAAGAATGCCGACATTATGTTGGATTGGGCTGACCAGAACGGACTGCTCACCCGGGGTCACTGCGTCTACTGGGGAAGAGACAATCTGGTGCCCAAATGGCAAAAAGGAATTTCAGATGATGAGCTAAGAGAAAAGCTCGAAGAAAGAGCTAAAATCTACATGACTCGTTTCTCTTCCCTCAAGGAACATGACATCAACAATGAAATGGTTCACTGTACCTACTATAAGAAAAGGCTGGGGCCAAACATTTGGAAACAGATGTTTGACTGGTGTCACGAATTTGATGAAAATGCCCTTCTCTATGTCAACGACTACAGCATCCTGTCTGGAGGAGATACAGGAAAATACGTCAAACAGATCGAGGGCTTCCTAAAATCTGGCATGAACGTTGGAGGTATTGGCGTACAGGGCCACTTTGGTGGTGGAAAGATAAACCCTACAAGTATCAAGAAAAAGCTCGATCAGCTTGGGCAATTCAATCTTCCAATCAAGATTACCGAGTTTGACGTCAATTCACAGGATGAAAAACGCAAGGCAGAATCTATAGCAACACTATATATCACAGCGTTCGCCCATCCCTCGGTTGAAGGCATCTACATGTGGGGATTCTGGAAAAAACTTCATTGGCGGCCAAATGCTGCTCTCTGGAACGCCGACTGGACTCCAACGCCTTCCGTTGACGTGTACCGACAACTGGTTTTCAAAGAGTGGTGGACAGACGAAAAGATTGAAGCCAACAATAAAGGAGAAGGAGCTCTTCGGCCTTATTTCGGACAACACAAAGTCACCATCAATGGCAAAAGCAAACCCATTGCGATCAGCCCAGATACAGGGGTCACCGTTCTAGATTGCCGCAGTTCGAACCCAGACGAATGGGTTCTAAGATAAAGAGCTGGTCATTCGATGAACTTCCCATTTGGAAAAGCCGCTCTCCTTCTACTGCAGATTGCAATCGTAACGGGAGGCATCCACCTCTACACGTCTCTGGATCGTCAGTCGGAAAGACCAGATCTGGTGATGGCCATCTTCGCACCCAACCATGAAGAAGCCTATCGTGAAGTTCTAGGTGAATTTGAAAAAAAACACGGGGTTAAAGTCCAGCTCCAGCTAGTCAGCGCCAAAGCACTTCAGAGTCGCCTCCAGTCCTCCCTGCTAACGGGAGCTGAGGTGCCCGACCTGGTGGAACTCATGGCTGGATCACTTGGATATTTTGCCAGAGGACCCTTGGAGGATGTTGGTTTTGTCGACCTCACCGAAAGGCTCCACCAAGAAAAACTTTATTCAAAAATGGTCGAGTCCCGCTACAGTCTGTGGTCCAGCAGAAATAGGATTTTTGCCCTACCCCACGATGTTCATCCTGTCGCGCTTTGCTATCGTCGTGACTTAATTCAAGACCTGAAGATTGACGTCAACGCCCTCAAGACCTGGGCAGAATTTGAGAAAATGGGTCGGAATATCACAACTGACCTCGACGGTGATGGCAACCCAGATCGTTATGCACTAGATATGCCCTTGAGCAGCAATTGGGCGATTAATCTTCTTCTCCTCCAGCAAGACCAACAACTCTTCAACGAAGAAGGGAAAGTCGTCTTCGACACCGAGACAACAGCAAAGACGATCGCTTGGTACGTCCAACAGACTCAGGGGAAGAATCGAATTGCATACGAAGCTGGATGGGGGCAAGGTTTGGCCAAGGCCATGAACGATGGCTTAGTCCTCTTCTATTTCTGCCCTGACTGGCGTTCAAAACAGTTTGAAATGGACATGCCCAATCTCGACGGCAAGCTGGGACTGATTCCCCTTCCCGCCTGGAAACTGGGCGACCGTCGCACCAGCACCTGGGGAGGCACTGGACTCGCCATCACGAAGGCCTGTAAGAAACAAGACTTGGCCTGGGAACTGGCCAAATTTCTCTACCTCAATGATGAAGACCTTGGAAAGAGGTTTCGGGCCACCAACATCATTCCACCCGTAAAAAGTTCATGGAACACTCCGGCCATTAAGGAAGAGAGACGTTTCTATGGAGGGCAATCCGTCGGTCAGATATATTCAGATTTAGCCAAAGAAACACCTCCTCAATATGTCAGTCCCTATACCAACTTGGCCGGCACCAAAATCACAGAAGTATATCTGGACGCTGTAGATTATTTTCAAGAGTCGGGACCCCAAGGGCTCGAAGCCTCTATTCTTAGCAATCTGAAGGAGAAAGCCGACTATGTCCGAACAGTTCTAGGAAGAAATGTTTTTCTCGTGAAAAGCGAGGCAAAGCCATGACATCGGTCAGCAAAAAAGCATGGGTCCCTTGGGCTTTCCTTACGCCTTACCTAGTGCTAACGGCGATTTTCTTTGTCTATCCTTTTCTGAATTCTATTTGGCTGGCCTTTCACCAAACCAATGGACCGAAAAGCTCGATCTATGTTGGCCTTTCAAATTTTGATTTTGTTCTTCAAGACCCGCTCTTTTACACCTCAGTAAAGAACACCACCATCTACGCTGTTGTCTCCGTCTTATTCCAACTCCCACTCTCATTGGGTTTGGCTATGTTGCTCAACAGCGGCAAAAGCCGTATTCGCAACGTTTTTAGGCTCATCCTCTTCAGCCCCCACCTCGTCGGTCAGATATTTGTTGGGATCCTTTTTGCCGTCATCTTCACACCAAGGTATGGACTCTTCAACATAGGTCTTCAAGAACTGATCGGATGGGGATTGGAAGAGCGATGGCTGGCCAACCCCAATCTTGTCATGCCTGCCTTGATCATCGTTTCAATGTGGCTCTACGTGGGTTTTAACATGATCTATTTTCTCGCTGCCCTTCAAAATGTTGACGAAGGTTTGATGGACGCAGCTAAAGTTGATGGAGCCAACCGCTTTCAGACCTTCTGGAACGTCACCCTTCCTCAGATCAAACCGGTAGCAATTTTCGTCGTGGTGATGAGCACAATTGGGTCCTACCAACTTTTTGAGCTACCCTATGCCTTACTTGGTGGAGCCGGGCCCAATAACTCCGGACTGACCATCGTAGGGTACCTTTATTCGACAGCATTTGAATCCGGTGATCTAGGCACCGGAGCCGCCATCGGCTGGCTTCTTGCCCTGATCATCTTCGTCATCAGCACGCTTCAGATCAAGATCGCGAAAGTCGAATGAACACGGTCCACACAACACTTCTCGTTCTGGGAGCACTCTACGTCATCCTTCGCTGGGTCTTTCCCAGGGATCGAGAACTTTCATCAGCCTACCTACGCTACCTGCTCTTGGGAATAGCGGCATTCCTCATTCTTTGCCCCTTTGTTTGGCTGATCTGTGCCGTCCTAAAAGACAAAGATGTTCTCATGCAGTACACCTTCCTGCCTCCTCTCACTGAATGGAGTTCGGAGACCCTTAACTTCAATAATTTCCTCACTCTCTTTGCTGGAGAAGAAACCGTCGAAGGCGTGGTCTATTTCTGGGAATACGTGATCAATTCCCTTTTCTTGGCCTCAGCATCAACTTCCATCAGTCTTCTTTTTGCTTCCATGGGAGGCTATGCCCTTTCTAAATATGAATTTCAGGGAAAAAAGGCCGTCATGGGTTTCATGGTTGGGTCCATGATGTTTCCCGCGATGCTTTTTCTGGCACCCGTCTACAAGATGATCTATAACTTTGGCTGGATGGACACCTATCTTGCACTCCTCATTCCTGGAGCCTGCAGTGTTTTCGGAATGTTTCTATTTCGACAGGCGATGACGGCTGTCCCAGATAGTCTAATTGAAGCTGCGAGAATAGACGGCGCCAGTGAATTTGGCATTTATTTTGGCGTCGTGATGCCTCTTGTCCGCCCGATGACAGGAGCCTTTTGTCTGATTACTTTTCTCGGTAACTGGAATAATTTCATCGGCCCTCAAGTCTTCATTCAGACACAGTCGAAACTCCCGCTCCCAGTCGTTCTCAATCAATACATGGGTGTGTATACTCAAGAATATGGAGTCTTTCTTGCCGGAACGCTCATCGCCATCATCCCCCCTGCAGTTCTGTTTTTTGCCCTTCAGAAGGAATTTGTTTCGGGCTTGACCAGCGGAGCCGTCAAAGGCTAATGCACTCAATGGAATCCGTTCTCTAAAGAACAAACATCAGGTCTCCCCATGATTCAACATTCCATCCTCCTTCTCAAAGTTTTTTTCTTCGCCATTATCTTTCTTCACCCCGAAAGATCTCTCGTCGCCGAAAATTCAGAAAAACGGCCAAATATCGTTTTTCTTCTAGCTGATGATGTCAATGCAGACACCTGGGGAGTCTATGGGAGCAAAGACTGCAAAACGCCCAATATAGACCAACTGGCCAAAGACGGCATGAGGTTTGACCATGCTTACGCCAGCACAGCCATGTGTGCACCATTCCGACAGGAACTTTACTCGGGACGTACTCCTTGGAGAACAGGAACCCTTGCCAACCATTCTAAATCGAAGAAGACAACCAAAAGTTTACCCCACTACCTTAAGCCACTCGGTTATCGAGTTCTCCTTATGGGAAAATCTCACGTCGGACCCAAACCCTGTTACCCCTTTGAACTTATCCCACATGGAGACAAGAAAAAAGATCACAATCCATTCTATCTCAAGGAAACTCAGAAAATCATCTCTGACAGCAAGAAAAAGAATCAACCATTCTGCCTTTTCATTGCCTCAAACGATGGCCACGGCCCCTACACAACGGGGGACCAAAAAGCTTATGAAGCGAATAATCTGACGATTCCTCCATATTGGATTGATACTCCCAACCTCAGGAGAGGACTTGTTAAGTACTATGCCGAAATCACAAATTTTGATAAATTGGTTGGTGATGTCCGAAGTCTCCTCGTCTCTGAGAAACAATGGAACAACACTCTCTTTATTGTCTGCAGTGAACAAGGAACGAGCCTACCTTTTGCCAAGTGGACATGTTATCGAAATGGATTGCGATCGGCTTTAATAGCTAGTTGGCCTCAGAATATCCCATCAAATTCTGTAGCAAATGAACTTATTTCTATTTCTGACATTACCCCAACCCTTGTGGATATAGCTGGAGGCAAACCTAAAAAGAATGATTTTGACGGCAAAAGTTTTTCTCAGATGCTTAAGGGAGAAAAAGAGAAACTACATAACCATGTCTTCGGGGCCTTCACCAACTGCAATATTCTCGGAAGCCGCAAGAGAATTTTCCCCATACGTGTTATTAGAACCAAAACGCACTCCCTCCTCTACAACCCCAATCATCAGCTACAGACTTCGAACATTACTCTAGATAATGCTTTAGGACTATTGGCAGGAAAAGGTGACGCCGACTACAGCGTTGCTTCTTCTTGGGTTCAGTTGCCCCAAAAAACTCCCATGGATAAAGAAATCGTCCAGAGACTCCATCATCGACCTAAATACGAGTTATATAACCTAAAACAAGACCCACACGAGTTAGAAAATATCTACAGTCATGAAGAGTCTCGTGCCATAGCAAATCAACTAAAAAAGAGGCTTCACGAAAAACTGAATGAACTTGGAGATGCAAACCCAGTCAAAACGGAGATCTCTTTAGTCCACTGAATCAAGTGAACTTGTCAGGTTTTCACCAGAACAGCCTAAACTGCTACCTCCATTCTCTTCTCACCAAAGTAACTAATTCTAAAAAAGAAAGCTTCTTCTTTCTCTCTCGTTCCTGTTACTTTTTCTAACAGAGATATGGAAACAGCAATTCAAGCAACAGAGATGTCAGTCTAGACGTCAATGCGAATGGTAACCCCTAAGCCATTCTGAACTCTACTGAAGTCAGTGTCGGCTGAACTCCACCTTCTGCTCAGCTTGAACCCAATGGCAACAACATTGTCATTAAGAAAATGTTTCTCAGTTGACCTTCCCGGTACTGCAGATCGACTCAAACCTTCACCAAAGGTTTTGCCGGAGCACACTGTGTGACGGTTTTGCAAACAAATCATGTAGCAGGGTTGGACTCGGAATCCATCACGAAACTTCGAATCGACCTTAACCCCGAGAGGATCTTATTCCCTCTCTGAAAAACCAGATTCAGTAACTTCTTAATGTTAAAGAACCAAGGTCTGAGTTCAACTTGAGATTTTCAATTTCTCCAAGAGTGCCGTCATCTTTTTCTTAACCAAGGGTTTCGTCAGGTATCCGTCACAGTTCTCTCCAAAAGCTTTGAGCACCATGTCAGATTTACTCTCACTAGTCACCATGATCACTTTAGTTGCAAAGGCTGACTCCAGGTCTAGTCCTTCCTCATAATCTCTGATCCCCTTGAGCACATCTAGACCATTCATCTCAGGCATATTGATGTCTAGAATGACAAGGTCATATGGGTAGTCCGACTCACGGGCTGAAATAAACTTTTCGAGTCCAACTCGCCCATCATCTGCACATTCACATCTCCCCTTCTCTGCTAACCATTTCTCCAGTATGAACCGGGTGTTCTTGTCATCTTCAACGATCAGAGTGTGGATTCTATCTTTCACTGTAGCCGAAGGCAATCCTATGAGCTTCATATTTTTGAGGTGATCGACTAGAACTTTCCGATGAAAGGGCTTAGTCATGTATCCATTGCACTCACCCTTAAAGGAAGCCATCACGGTTGAACTCTTATCCTCTGAGGTGGCCATCAGGATCTTGGTACGCTGATCCAAAGAAATGCCCTTTTCTGCCTCGAATTTTCGAATCTCTTCAAGGGTCTCCAAGCCACTCATCCCTGACATATTCACATCGAGAGAGATAAACTCAAAAGGATATTCATTCTCAACCGATGCCTTATAGGCTTCGAGCCCTTCCTCCCCACTTGATACAGCATCACATGAGCCGAATTTCTCCAGCCATTTCGACAGAATGAACCTGGCTGTCGGATCGTCTTCAACAATAAGGCTATTCAATTTAAATCCCCAATTTAAAGATTCCCCATTCTAAGGGGAGACTCTCAAACAGAAGGATCAGTTTGCTGTTTTTCCTTGTTTAAGAATCAGTTCGTCCAACGCCGAGAGCAAACCCTTGAATCCATTTTTCTTAATGATCGAGGTGAATTGGTTTCGATACTGCGTACTCAAACGAACGCCTTCAATCTCAACATCGTAAATCTGCCAGCCATTTCCCTTGGACTTTTTGAGGCTGTATTTCATCGCAACATTTTTTCCCTCAACAACGATGATGAAAGGCACTTCAGCTTTTTTTCCATTCGATTTTAGGATGGCCTCTCCCATATTAAGGCCTTCTCCCTTGTAGTCCTTCATATTGGAGGTGTAAAAGGAAAGCAAAAACTCTGTGTATCTCTCAACAAAAAGGCCTTTTTCTTCATCTTTCAACGACAACCAGACCTCTCTGCCCAGAGCCATTCCAGAAAGTTGTACCATATTGAAACTGGCCTTGAAAATCTTTGCGACCTTCGACTTCTTTTCTTCAAAAGAAGCTTCGGATTTGAGTGTCCCAAGAAGAGAATCTACCTTTTTTTTGAGATACTCTGATGGTGAAACTTCACCATGTGCCAGCCCAAGAGGAAGCAGCAGAAACAGAAGAATTAGAAAATTTCGCATCGCAAAACTCAAGAAACAGTTTCTTTTATTGTTACCCATGATCTCATCGAGCCACTTCAACTCTTCTGAGTTGGACAAAACCGTCCCTCAGCATTAAGTAAGGGTCAATGGCATCTCTTTCCATAGCATCAATTCTCGGCATCAATTCAGAGATTCCATGAACGGTCTCAAGAGCATTCACTCCCGTTAACCACCAGGGGTTATTGGGCAAGAGGTAGGACCCAGGGTCGATCACTCGGTCTAGAGTTCCAGCAAGAAAATCTCTCAGGTTGGAGGGCCCCGAAAAAGGGAGCACGAGATAAGGGCCTTCACCAACGCCGTACTTCCCAAGAGTTTGTCCAAAATCTTCTGAATAAGGAGCTTCAATACCAAACTGATACTTGGCTACATCAAAGACGCCAACAACACCAAAGACAGAATTAAGCAAAAAGCGAGAGCCTTCTCGTCCACTTTCTTTAAATTTTCCCTGAAAACCCGAGTTGATCACTCTAATCGGGGCAGATAAATTTTTGAAAATATTTCCGATTCCGTTTCGACCGGGCTGAGGAATAATTTCAACATACCCCTTAGCAGCAGGTCGCGCTAGATTTTTATAGAACCACCTATTAAAATTGTTGATCACCCGGTTCACTGGCTGAGCGAAATCATT
>Ga0233432_10003317_pt1 | contig 14617 bp, 13 predicted proteins | sample SI_122_August201_6_FD_179870 | JGI IMG/M metagenome (GOLD analysis project Ga0233432, IMG submission 179870) | Seawater microbial communities from Saanich Inlet, British Columbia, Canada - SI_122_August2016_10_MG | ecosystem: Environmental > Aquatic > Marine > Inlet | place: Canada: British...
GGTGCAGTTGGGTAAGCCGATTGCGATGGACGAGGGTCTTCGTTTTGCTATCCGTGAAGGTGGCCGCACTGTTGGTGCCGGCCGCGTCATCAAGATCATTAAGTAATCGAGTACTGACAACCCGCGGCCGGTTCGGTTCGTCCGAGCCGGCCGCTGTGTTGTCACCCGAATCTGTTCCGATTCTGGAACGAAAACGAAAGTGAGCCAGTCATGGCCAAAAGTGACAAGCGGGTCAAAGTGACCCTCGAATGTACCGAGTGCAAAGAGCGCAACTACATCACGATGAAGTCCAAGGTCAACGACCGTGAACGTCTTGAGATGAAGAAGTATTGCTCGCGTCAGCGGACCCACACGGTCCACAAGGAGACGCGCTGAACAACAGGTGAGGCAGCGAGCGCAGCACGATTCTCGGTATCTGCCGCAGAGTTTGGCCGCACTCGCCCTCTCAGGAAGCGCTGGTACCCTGGCGTTCCCTTCCGAGGGCAGTAGCTCAGCTGGTAGAGCATCGGTCTCCAAAACCGACGGTCGGGGGTTCGAGTCCCTCCTGCCCTGCCCACCTCGTGCGTCCCAACCGGGCCGCACGATTTGAACCTTCCCACCCAACCATCAGCCGAACACGAGAGAACGCAGCAACAACGTGTCAATGGACGATCTCAACCGCGAGCAGAAGCGTCAGCTTCGCAAGATGGGTGCCCTCGATGACGAGGGCAAAGCAACGCGCGCCCCGCGGCCTCAGAAGCGCCCGCAAGACCGCGTTGGGCCCCGCCAGTACCTCCGCGAGGTGCGCGAGGAAATGCGCAAGGTTGCGTGGCCGCAACGTCCCGAGGTCACCCGGTACTCCATTGTCGTCGTCATCACCGTTGTGTTCTACACGGCGCTCGTTGGTGGCTCCGACTACATATTCGGCCTGTGGTCCGAATGGTTCTACTCAGCATCGTGAGCGACGACATGACAGACGAGACCACCCCAACTGAAGCCGAGACCGGCACCGATGCGTTGGCGGCACTCGATGCCGAACTTGATTCGGTACTCGACGCAGCCGACACCAGCGCTGCCGACCTGGAAGACGCCGCCACCGAGCTGGCGGTCGACGCAGAGGCATCGAACGCTCCGGCTGACCTCCTTCCATCCGGCGACACCAACGTGCTCGCCGACGTGGACTCTGAAGCCTCGGTCGGCGACACGGTGAGTGCCGACGCGATCTTGCCATCTGGCGACACTGACGTGCTCGCTGATGACACGCACGCCGATTCCTCTACCGCGGCCGAATCAAGCGAGGCCGAATCAAGCGAGAGCGCGGCCGACGACGCAAACGTCAGCGCCGAGTCGGACGTCGATTCCAGTGCAGCTGAAACTGCTGAGGAGTCGCCAGTCGACGCAGAGCCCGAACCGTACGACGACCCGAACCTGCGCCCGGGTAAGTGGTTCGTGGTGCACACGCAGTCTGGTTACGAAAAGAAGGTCACGGCGAACCTCAACGCCCGGATCCAGTCGATGAACATGGAAGACAAGATCTACGAGATCGTCATTCCAATGGAAGAAGTCGACGAGTTCAAGAACGGCAAGAAGCAGACCGTCATGAAGAAGGTCTTCCCTGGCTACCTGCTCGTTCGTTGCCAGATGGACGACGAGACCTGGTACTGCGTGCGGAACACGCCGGGCATCACCGGTTTCGTCGGACAGGCCGTGAAGGGCCAGAAGCCCACGCCGCTCTCGCGCCGTGAGGTCAAGACCTTCCTGTCGCCGAAGACCACAGCGCAGGCCGATGCGCCTCGCCGTAAGGCCAAGCTCGACTACGAAGAGGGCGAAAGCGTGCGCGTGAAGGAAGGCCCGTTTGCCGACTTCACCGGCGAGATCGCCGAAATCAACGCCGATCACCTCAAGCTGAAGGTCCTCGTCAACATCTTCGGTCGCGAGACCTTGGTCGAGATGGACTTCAGCCAGGTCGCCAAGCTCTGATCAGCATCACGCTGAATCATTACACCCAACCCGGCTATCACAATCGCTGAACAGAAGAAACACGGAAGAAGCAGCCTCATGGCAAAGAAAAAAGTCATCACCGTCGTCAAGATCCAGATCGAAGCAGGCAAGGCCAGCCCGGCCCCGCCGGTCGGTACGGCACTCGGCCCGCACGGCATCGCGATCATGGACTTCGTCAAGGCGTACAACGCCAAGACCGAGGCCCAGGCCGGCACGGTTGTGCCGACCGAGATCACGATCTACGAAGATCGCACCTTCGATTTTATTTTGAAGACGCCGCCGACGTCGACGTTGATCCGCGAGAAGGCGGGCCTTCAGAAGGCCGCCAACAACCCGGGTTCCGAAGTCGCCGGCAACATCACTGAGGCGCAGGTCGAAGAGATCGCCACGATCAAGATGCCTGACCTCAACGCAAACGACATGGCAGCCGCAAAGCTCCAGGTCCGTGGTACTGCCCGCAGCATGGGCATCACTGTCAGCTGAAATCGTCAGAAACGGGGTCAGACCCCGTTTCTGACCTTTCGAAACAACCAATCAACATCAACAGTCTCGACCAGCATCACCTCGGCTGGCGGACTTACTACTGAGGGAGACACCAAATGTCAGGCAAGAAGTTCACCGACGCAGCCAAGAAGTTCGACCGGGAGATGCTCTACATCCCCGCCGATGCCGTCCGGCTCGCCAAGGACACCGCAACCGCCAAGTTCGACGAGGCGATCGACGTCTCGTTCCGGCTCGGTATCGACCCTCGCAAAGCGGACCAGATGGTGCGCGGCACCGTCGCACTTCCGCAGGGAACCGGCAAAGACATCCGCGTCGCCGTGTTCGCCTCAGGCGAGGCTGCAGACGCAGCCCGTGAAGCTGGCGCCGACCTGGTGGGCGCCGACGACCTCTTCGAGCAGGTCGAGGGCGGCATGCTGGACTTCGATCTCGTGATCGCCGCACCGGACATGATGCCGCTCGTCGGCCGTCTCGGCCGTTCGCTCGGCCCGCGTGGCCTGATGCCCAACCCGAAGACCGGCACCGTGACGCCCGACGTCGCCAAGGCCGTCAGCGAGTTCAAAGGCGGCAAGGTCGAATACCGCACCGACCGGTACGGCAACGTGCAGCTCACCGTCGGCAAGGCCAGCTTCACACCCGAAGCGCTCACCGAGAATTTCTTTGCTGTCATCGACGAGATCCAGCGTGCCAAGCCGGCTTCGGCCAAGGGTCGCTACATCCAGAAGATCACCGTGTCTGCCACGATGGGGCCCGGCGTCAAGGTCGACATCCAGCGGCTCAAGCAAAACCTCGACGCCTGACGCTGCGGGGCGTTGCGCGTGGAAGTCGTGCGCGCTGTCCCTAGCATCATGTGAGTTATTCATAGGTCGCTCGCCAGAGACCGTTGGTCCGGGAATCCCGGGTAATGCCTCCTCCGAATGTTGTGAGGGGACGCCAGCCGAGGTGCATGCCAAACGAATCGAGCCTCTCGGCTCCTCGTGTGGTGTTCGCTGAACAAGCGAGCACCCCGAGTTGTAGCGAGAGGAGGAAAACATATGACAGAAGCAAACGCACCGCGGCCCGACAAGGCCGCAAAGGTCGAGGAAATCACTGCCAAGCTCACCGCAGCCAACGCAGTGTTCGTCACCGAGTACCGCGGGATGTCGGTTGGCCAGCTGGCCGACCTTCGTGCCCCGTTGCGCGCTGTTGGCGCTGAGCACAAGGTGTACAAGAACACCCTGGCCAAGCTCGCCGCCACCAACGCCGGTCTCGACGGCCTCACGGAACACCTGACCGGTCCGACTGCGCTCACCTTCGCCGCCGATGATTCGGTTGGCGCAGCCAAGGCGTTGGTCGATACGGCCAAGGCCAACCCGATGCTGGTCATCAAGGGTGGAATGCTCGGCGACGTGCCGATGTCCGCCGACGATGTCAAAGCACTGGCAAGCCTGCCGTCGCGCGAAGAGTTGTTGGCGAGTTTCGCCGGCGCACTTCAAGCACCGCTGGTCAAGACCGCTCGGCTGCTCAACGCACTGCCGAACAAACTTGCATTCGGACTCTCTGCTCTCATCGAGAAGCAGGAAGCCGAAGCCTGAACACCCCCATTTTCAGGGGTCGAACGGCCCCGCACTGAACACTGAATCGAAAGAGAGAACAACATGTCACAGGAAGAAATCCTCGACGCAATTTCCGCACTGACCGTCATTGAGCTCAAGGAGCTCCTCGACGCCTTCGAAGAGAAGTTCGATGTCACCGCAGCTGCCCCGGTGGCAGTGGCAGCAGCCGCTCCCGCAGGCGGCGACGCTGGCGGCGAAGACGATCAGACCGAGTTCGACGTGATCCTCAACGGCGCTGGCGCCCAGAAGATCCAGGTCGTCAAGGTCGTCAAGGACCTCCTCGGCGTTGGCCTCAAGGACGCCAAGGACCTGGTCGACGGCGCCCCGAAGCCGCTGATGGAGAAGGTTGCCAAGGCCGATGCCGACGCAGCCAAGGCCAAGCTCGAAGAGGTTGGCGCAGACGTCGAAGTCAAGTGATCAAATGCAGCGTTCTGCGCTGCTGATCTGAGTCTCGACTCGAATTGATCGGAGCCCGGCTCCCGCCCTCTGTTGAGGGCGGGGTGCCGGGCTCCGTCGCGTCCGGAGAGCACGCGGTCACGGAAGTGACACCGAAGAACACCTGCTCACGTTCCGATTTTGTGGCGAAGGGCAATGGGTGCTTGACATCGGGGCGATGCTTCTTTAGCTTGTCCCGCAATTCGTTTGTGACAGTTTGTCATCGACGATTCAGACGAAATACGCCCGCAGCGCAAATTCACGCTGTCTGCGGTTGACGTTGCTCGCCCGACGTGGATAGCCTGGCATGCTGCCGTGCGTCCCCTGTTCCCTCACCCCTTCATTGGTGTGGTTCAGCGCGCCCTGCTGCCTGGCAACAATCAACATCAACTCTTTGGAGAGTGATCGTGGCGACTCGTCCCGTGTCTCGTGAACGTTATTCGTTCGGCAATCTGAAGGAGCCGCTTGAGCTCCCCGACCTCATTGCCGTCCAGCGTGAGAGCTTCCAGTGGTTCCTCGATGAAGGGCTCGCGAATACGTTCCGCGACATCAGCCCCATCAAGGACTTCTCGGAGTCGCTCCAGCTTGAGCTTGAGTTCGACCCGTTCGACGAAGACCTGCGCCCCCCGCCGAAGTTCACGGTGGAGGAGTGCAAGGAAAAGGACATGACCTACAGCGCGCCGGTCTTCGTGCGCGCTCGGTTCATGAACCGCAACACGGGCGAAATCAAAGAGCAGACCGTGTTCATGGGCGACTTCCCGATCATGACGGAGAAGGGCACGTTCATCGTCAACGGCACCGAGCGTGTCGTTGTCAGCCAGCTCGTCCGCAGCCCTGGTGTCATCTTCGAGCCGGGTGAGCGTTTCCGCCTGCGTAACCTCACCAAGCACCAGCTCGTCAAGGGCACGATCCACCCGTACCGCGGCGAATGGATGGAGTTCGACGTCGAGCACAAGCCTGGCAAGGACGTCACCGCTGGCACCCGCGTGGCCCGCAAGCGCCGCCTCGGTGTCTTCACCATGCTGCGTGCGCTCGGCTACGACGAAGAGAATGCTCCCGGCTTCCTCGACCGCTTCGTTTCGCACTTCGACTTCCTCGAAGGCCAGTGGGACAAGGAGCGCGACACAGCGCCGACCCAGGACGAAGCTCTCGTCGAGATCTACAAGCGTGCCCGCCCCGGTGAGCCGCCGACGGTCGAGTCCGCCAAGGCGTACTTCCGGAACGCGTTCTTTGAGAGCCGTCGTTACGACCTCAGCCGCGTCGGCCGCTACAAGATCAACCGCAAGCTTGGCGAAGAGATCAGCCAGCTCGGTGCGCTCTTCGGCCTCGAAGGTGCCGTCAATGGCGAAGGCGAGCCACTGCTCGACTACCCCGAGGACGACCAGAACGTGCTCAGTCGCTGTGAGGTGCTCGCCACCATCACGTACATGCTGCACTTGGTCAAGCAGGAGCCGGGTTACCGCCTTGACGACCAGGACCACTTCGCCAACCGCCGCATTCGCAGCGTCGGCGAGCTCATCCAGAACCAGGTCCGCATCGGCCTCAGCCGGATGGAACGTGTCGTCCGCGAACGCATGACGACGCAGGACGTCGAGGCAATCACGCCGCAGACGCTCATCAACATTCGTCCGGTCGTCGCAGCGATCAAGGAGTTCTTCGGAACTTCACAGCTCTCGCAGTTCATGGACCAGGTCAACCCGCTGTCGGGTCTGACCCACCGCCGTCGTCTCTCGGCGCTCGGCCCGGGTGGCCTGTCGCGTGAGCGTGCCGGCTTCGAAGTCCGCGACGTTCACTTCAGTCACTATGGCCGCATGTGTCCGATCGAGACCCCGGAAGGCCCGAACATCGGCCTGATCGGTGGCCTGTCGTGCTACGCACGGGTCAACGAGTTCGGCTTCATCGAGTCGCCGTACCGCCAGGTCAAGGACGGCAAGGTCACCGGCGACATCGTCTACATGGCCGCCGACGAGGAAGAGAACTACGTCGTCGCCCAGGCCAACACGCCGTTGAAGGACGACGGAGCCCTCGCTGACGAGCGCGTGCTCGTGCGTCGTTCGCCGCAGGCCGCCAGCCTCGAGGATCTCCGCAAGATGCTCGAAGCCGAAAGCTTCTTCGGTGCCACCACCGACATCGGCTACGTGCCGCCGGCCGAAGTCGACTTCATCGACGTCAGCCCGAAGCAGATCGTGTCGGTTGCCACGGCGCTCATTCCGTTCCTTGAGCACGACGACGCCAACCGTGCCCTCATGGGTGCCAACATGCAGCGCCAGGCTGTGCCGTTGCTCCGCGCCGAGGCGCCGTATATCGGCACCGGTATCGAGAACCGTGCGGCACGCGATGCTGCTGACCTGATCCAGGCCGACGACGACGGTGACGTCACCGATGTCTCCGGCGACGCGATCACCGTGCAGTACAAGACGCTTGGCAAGAAGGTGTACCGCCTTGCCAAGTTCCGTCGCTCCAACCAGGACACCTGCATCAACCAGCGGGTGCGAGTCAACGAGGGCGACAAGGTCCTGAAGGGCTCGATCATCGCTGACGGCCCGTCGACCGATCATGGCGAACTCGCTCTGGGCAAGAACTTGCTCGTGGCGTTCATGCCCTGGGAGGGCTACAACTTTGAGGACGCGATCATCCTCTCCGAGCGCCTGGTCAAGGACGACGTGCTCACGTCGATCCACATCAAGGAGCACGAAGTCGACGCCCGCGACACGAAGCTCGGCCCGGAAGAGATCAGCCGTGACATCCCGAACCTGAGCGACGAGATCCTCGCCGACCTCGACGACCGTGGCATCATCCGTGTCGGCGCCGAAGTCGGACCGGGCGACGTCCTCGTCGGCAAGGTCACGCCAAAGGGCGAGACCGAGCTGACACCTGAAGAGCGCCTTCTGCGGGCAATCTTCGGCGAGAAGGCTCGCGAAGTCCGTGACACCAGCCTCAAAGTGCCTCACGGCGAGGTCGGCAAGGTCATCGACGTCAAGGTGTTCAACCGTGACGACGGCGACGAGTTGCCGCCGGGTGTCAACCAGCTCGTGCGTGTCTACGTCGCTCAGAAGCGCAAGATCTCGGTGGGCGACAAGCTCGCCGGTCGCCACGGCAACAAGGGCGTCATCTCCAAGATCCTCCCGATCGAAGACATGCCGTACAACGCCGACGGCCAGCCCGTCGACATCATCTTGAACCCGCTGGGCGTTCCGTCCCGAATGAACGTGGGCCAGGTGCTTGAAGCGCACCTCGGCTACTGCGCTCGCTGGGGCTGGACCAACCCGGATGGCACCCAGATCGGCGACGATCCGATCCGCGGAACCGAGACCAAGACCCGTCCGAACACCAAGCCCGCCACCTTCGTGGCAACTCCGGTGTTCGATGGAGCGAAGTGGGATGAGGAAGAGAAGGCCGGCAAGCACCCGGTCATCCAGAACATCCTCGAGAACCTCAATGTCGAGTCTGCATCGGGCACCCGCCTGGTCGGAACCAACGGCAAGATGCCGTTGTTCAACGGCCGCACGGGCGAGCCGTACGACAACGAGATCACCTGCGGCTACATGTACATCTTGAAGCTGGCCCACCTGGTCGACGACAAGATCCATGCCCGCTCCACTGGTCCGTACTCCATGATCACCCAGCAGCCGCTCGGTGGTAAGGCCCAGTTCGGCGGCCAGCGCTTTGGTGAGATGGAAGTGTGGGCACTCGAGGCCTACGGTGCGGCGTACTGCTTGCAGGAACTCCTGACGATCAAGTCTGATGACGTGCTCGGCCGTGTCCGGGTGTACGAGTCGATCGTCAAGGGCGACAACATTCCCGAGCCGGGCGTGCCCGAGTCGTTCAAGGTGCTCATGAAGGAGATGCAGGCACTCTGCATCAACGTCGAAGTGCTCACCGAAGACGGCCAGGAGATCGAGATGCGCGACCTCGACGACGAGGTCTTCCGCGCTGCTGAAGAACTCGGCATCGACATCTCCCGCCCCGAGCGCGGCACCGACGAAGACGACGCCCGCCGCGAACGCGAAAAGGCAGAACGCGCAGGCAACTTCCGCTGAGACGAGTTGGTGCCTGGCACCAACTCGTCTGATCTCCGGAGCGGCGACGCGTCGCTCCGATGAACCCCGAACACCCAGAGCAACCGACAAAAGGGAAACCACATGCTCGACGTCAATATGTTCGACCAACTGAAGATCGGCCTCGCTGAGGCAGACCAGATTCGTAACTGGAGCCACGGCGAAGTCAAAAAGCCGGAGACGATCAACTACCGCACGCTGCGTCCCGAAAAGGACGGCTTGTTCTGCGAGAAGATCTTCGGACCGACCCGCGACTGGGAGTGCTACTGCGGCAAGTACAAGCGCGTCCGCTTCAAGGGCATCATCTGCGAGCGCTGTGGCGTTGAAGTCACGCGCTCCAAGGTGCGCCGCGATCGCATGGGCCACATCGAGCTGGCCGCCCCGGCCGTGCACATCTGGTACCTCCGTGGCACCCGGTCATGGCTCGCCTATCTCCTCGCCGGCATCGAGCCGAAGGAAGAGCTCAAGGCCAAGATGCTCGAAAAGGTCATCTACTTCGCTGCCCACCTCGTCAGCTGGGTCGACGAAGACGGCCGCCACGAAGCGCTTGCCAACCTTGAAGCCGAGTACCTCGAAGAGGTCGACGCCATCAACAAAGAACTTGAGATTGCTGTCGATCGTCGGTTCAAGGACCTCGAAGACGCCGTCAAGGCTGCTGAGAAGGACGGCGCTAAGCCTGCCGACCTGAAGAAGCTGCAGAAGGAAGGCGACAAAGAAGTCGAAGCCATCCGCGAGCGCTATGCCATCGAGCTTGACCTCGTGGCGCGCACCTGGGCCGAGTTCAAGACGCTGCACTCCCGCAAGATCATCGAAGACGAGATGTTGTGGCGCGAGATGCGCGACAAGTACGGCGAGTACTTCGAGGGCGGCACCGGTGCCGAGGCCATCAAGCAGCTCATCAACCGCATCGACTTCGACGAAGAAGAGATCAAGCTCCGCGAGGCCATCGACGTCGGCGACTCAGGTCGCAAGCCGCTCAGCGCCCAGCGCAAGCAGAAAGCGATCAAGCGCCTCAAGATTGTTGCGTCGTTCAACCGTCGCGATGAGAACGGCCGCCGCGAGAACGATCCCATGGCCATGATCCTCGACGTGGTTCCGGTCATCCCGCCGGAACTGCGCCCGATGGTCCAGCTCGACGGTGGCCGTTTTGCCACCTCGGACCTCAATGACCTCTACCGCCGTGTGATCAACCGCAACAACCGTCTTGAGCGTCTGCTCAACCTCGGTGCGCCGGAGATCATCGTCAACAACGAAAAGCGCATGCTGCAAGAAGCAGTCGACGCGCTCTTCGACAACGGTCGTCGTGGCCGTCCGGTCACCGGCCCGGGTAACCGCCCGCTGAAGTCGCTGTCCGACATGTTGAAGGGCAAGCAGGGTCGTTTCCGTCAGAACCTCCTCGGCAAGCGCGTCGACTACTCGGGCCGTTCGGTCATCGTGGCCGGCCCGACCCTTCGTCTGCACCAGTGCGGTCTGCCGAAGCTGATGGCGCTCGAGCTGTTCAAGCCGTTCGTCATGAAGCGTCTCGTTGACCTTGAGTTGGCACAGAACATCAAGACCGCCAAGCGCATGGTCGAGCGTCGTCGCCCGCAGGTGTGGGACGTCCTCGAAGATGTCATCCGCGAGCATCCCGTGATGCTCAACCGTGCGCCCACGCTGCACCGTCTCGGCATCCAGGCCTTCGAGCCCGTGCTGGTCGAGGGCAAGGCGCTCCAGATCCATCCGCTGGTCTGTACCGCCTTCAACGCCGACTTCGACGGTGACCAGATGGCCATCCACGTGCCACTGTCGGCCGAAGCCCGCGCCGAGGCGCGCGTGCTGATGCTCAGCGCAAACAACATCTTGTCGCCGGCATCGGGTCGCCCGATCGTGACCCCGAGCCAGGACCTCATCATCGGCGGCTACTACCTGACCGAGCCGATCGAGGGTGCTCGTGGCGAAGGCCGCGTGTTCCGTCACCTGTGGGAAGTCCTGCGGGCCTACGACGAAAAGACGCTCGACCTGCACGCAATCATCAAGATGCGCAAGCCGGGCGAAGAGGAGTTCGACAGCACCGCTGGTCGTCTGCTGCTCGAAGAGGCGCTCCCGCAGCGCCACCTCGATGCCAAGGGCGACGTCGCCCAGGAGAGCTACCCCGACAAGTTTGGTCACATCGACTACCTCGTCACGAAGAAGGAGATGGGTGTCATCGTTGAGCACCTCTCCGACAACTACTCCAAGGCCGAAATCGCCAAGGCGCTCGACAACATCAAGGACCTCTGCTACCGCTTCGCCACGCAGTCCGGCATCACGGTGTCGATTGACGACGTGCGGACTCCGAAAGCCAAGAAGGGCATGATGGAGGAGTACGAGCGTCAGGCCGACAAGGTCGAGACGCAGTTCCGTCGAGGCATCATCACCGATGGTGAGCGCCGTCAGCAGGAAGTCCGCATCTGGACCGATGCCACCGCCGAGGTGCAAGCTGAGATGGAGCGCGAGTTCAAAGAAGCGCAGTTCAACCCGATCGACATGATGGTCGGCTCGGGTGCCCGAGGCAACATGACGCAGATGCGTCAGATCGCCGGCATGCGTGGCCTCGTCGCCAACCCTCGTGGTGACATGATTCCTCGTCCGATCAAGTCGAACTTCCGTGAGGGCCTCGAAACCCTCGAGTACTTCATCGCCACGCCGGGTGCCCGTAAGGGCCTCGTCGACACGGCGTTGCGTACTGCTGACTCGGGCTACCTGACGCGTCGTCTCGTTGACGTCGCCCAGGAACTCATCGTCCGCGAGGAGGATTGTGGCTCGACGCTCGGCGTGTGGATCGAAAACGTTGCACCCGACACAGCCAACATTCGCTCCTACATCGAGACCAAGCTCTACGGTCGTGCGCTGTTGCAGGACACCGAGCTCGCCAAGGCGATGGAAGACGGCCGCAAGATGCTGCCGCGCAACACCATCGTCGGCGACGAGGAGATGGAAGCACTCCGCGAAGACAAAGACATCAGCCGTCTGCGTGTTCGGTCCGTACTCACGTGCGACGCTGAGCTCGGCGTTTGCGCGATGTGCTACGGCCGCTCGTTGGCAACCGGCAAGATGATCGAGCTCGGTGAGGCCGTTGGCGTCATCGCAGCACAGTCGATCGGCGAGCCCGGTACTCAGCTGACGATGCGTACCTTCCACACCGGTGGTGTTGCAGGTAAGGACATCGCTGGCGGTCTGCCCCGCGTCGTCGAGCTCTTCGAAGCTCGCACGCCGAAGGGGTCAGCTCGCCTCGCCAAGGCGACCGGCATCCTGCATCTCCGTGAAGACGAAGGCAAGGGCATCCCGGTCGTGGTCATCGACGACGCCGGCGAAGAGCACGAAGTGGTTCTGCCGCTCGGCGCTCGCCCGATCGTCCAAGACGGACAGTCGGTCAAGGCCGGCGACCCGCTCGTCGATGGTCCCTTCGATCCGAAGGAGATCATGGAGATCAAGGGCATCCGCGAGACTCAGCTCTACTTGGTGGAGGAAGTCCAGCGCGTGTACCGCGACCAGGGCGTGTCGATTCACGACAAGCACATCGAGTTGATCGTCCGTCAAATGACACGTCGCATCGGCGTCCAGGAGCCCGGTGGTTCTGGCTTCCTGCCAGGCGAGCGCGTCGACTCCAAGCGCTTCCGCGACACCAACCGTCGCATGGTCGAAGAGTCACTGCGTCCCGCCGAAGGCCGCCCAGAACTGATGGGCATCACCAAGGCATCGCTGGCCACCGAGTCATGGCTGTCCGCTGCGTCCTTCCAGGAAACCACTCGTGTGCTCACCGAAGCCGCGATCGACGGTCGCGCCGACAACCTCATCGGCCTCAAGGAGAACATCATCCTCGGCAAGCTGATCCCAGCTGGCACGGGTATGCCGAAGTACCGCGAGTTCGGTATCGATGCCCCGGACTACGAGCCGATGACGTTCTACTCGAGCGACGATGGAGTCGAAGATCCCGCAGCGTTCCTCGCAAACCTGCACGGGTCCTACGATTCCAACAAGACGACCGAGCCAATCGGCTAACGACGAGTCGGTGCCTGGCACCAACTCGTCCTGCAACGGCCCGGGTTGCGCTCATTGAGAGCGTTGCCCGGGCCGTTGCGCGTCCCGAACTCTTTCGCGCGCGGTCTCAGCAGAACGCGGGAATGGGCCAGTCCGGCGTTGCGCGATTGGCGGGCCGCTCCTAACCTTGAACGGTCCTCTCATCGGGTGTCACCAGGCATTCGGTGTACGGCGGTCGGCCACATCTGTGGCATCGACCAACTCACCCCATGCTGCGTTCTGCAACATGAACCAGCCAGTCCAGACGAACGAGGTTTCATTCGTGCCAACAATTCAACAGCTCGTCCGTCAGGGCCGCAGCTCCAAGGTCACCAAGTCGAAGACGCCGGCGCTCAAGGGCTCCCCGCAGCGTCGCGGCGTGTGCACCCGTGTGTACACCACCACCCCGAAGAAGCCGAACTCGGCGCTTCGCAAGGTTGCTCGTGTGCGCCTCAACTCCGGCGTCGAGGTCACGGCCTACATCCCCGGCGAAGGTCACAACCTGCAGGAGCACTCGATCGTGCTCGTCCGTGGCGGTCGTGTACGCGACCTTCCCGGTGTCCGCTACAAGATCATCCGCGGCGCGCTCGACGCCGTCGGCGTCAAGAACCGCAAGCAGGCTCGCTCCCGCTACGGCGCCAAGAAAGAGAAGTGAGCTGAGTCATGCCTCGTAAAGGTCCAGCACCCCGCCGCGAACTCGTTGCGGATCCCATCTACAAGAGCGTCGTCGTCACGCAACTGATCAACAAGGTCATGCTGCACGGCAAGCGCACCATCGCCGAGAAGATCGTCTATGACGCGATGGAAATCGTCCAGAGCCGCCTTGAAGGCGACGAACTGGCCATCGACAGCCTCAAGCGTGCGGTCGACAACCTCAAGCCGCCACTCGAAGTGCGCAGCCGCCGCGTCGGTGGTGCCACGTACCAGGTGCCGGTCGAGGTTCGTCCCCGTCGCGCCACGACGCTGTCCATTCGCTGGCTCGTCGACTACTCGCGGGCCCGCCGCGAAAAGACGATGGCAGAATGCCTTGCCAATGAGGTCATGGATGCATCCACCGGCCTCGGTGCGGCGATGAAGCGTCGCGACGACATTCAGAAGATGGCCGAGTCGAACAAGGCGTTCGCTCACTATCGCTGGTGATCTGAAAACGAATTGACCGAAGCCCCGGACTCCGGTCCGGGGCTTTTGTCGTTTTCGGCGGAGAGGTGGCCGGACGCGCTGCGTTCACGAGTGCACTATCGTGGTGGTTGAGGACATGACGACAAGGGGACACTTGATGAATGTGCAATCCATCCTGGCCGCCAAGGGCAATGCTGTTGCCAAGATCGCGGCCACTTCGACACTGAGCGAGGCCGTCGCCGCGCTGCGCGACCACGGCATCGGCGCACTGGTGGTCAGCGCTGATGGGAACAATATCGATGGCATCCTTTCTGAGCGCGACGTCGTCCGCTCGATTGCCAGCCACGGCGACGACACGATGCACTTGACCGTCGGCTCGGCGATGTCGAGCAATGTCATCACCTGTGCGCCTGCCGACTCGATCGACACCTTGATGGAGATGATGACCGAGCGGCGCATCAGGCACCTTCCGGTGCTCGCTCTTGATGGCGCGATCGCCGGCATCATCAGCATTGGCGACGTTGTCAAGTACCGCCTCGTCGAACTGGAGAACGAGAACAGCCAGCTGCACGATTACATCGACGGCCGAGTCTGAGGTCGCGAGCGGGTTGAACCGCTCTTCGCGAGGTGATCATCAGGAGGCCGCTGTCCTCGTCGTTGGCGCCGCTCTAACGCGTCGACTGCGTCGCCGTGAGTTGTCTGCAATCTGTTGCGACTCGGCGTTGCAGTGGGATTCTCGCCGATACACTAGACGCCCTTGTGCACGCTTGCACAAGGTCGAGACCCCCCGAGACGCAGCCCGAAACATCGGCTCGCTGCGTGATGACGCCCTTTGAGATGGAAGTGAAGTAGAAGATGGCCAATCGAGAGTTTCCCCTGGAGCGCACCCGG
>Ga0233432_10003319_pt1 | contig 14615 bp, 12 predicted proteins | sample SI_122_August201_6_FD_179870 | JGI IMG/M metagenome (GOLD analysis project Ga0233432, IMG submission 179870) | Seawater microbial communities from Saanich Inlet, British Columbia, Canada - SI_122_August2016_10_MG | ecosystem: Environmental > Aquatic > Marine > Inlet | place: Canada: British...
CCAATGCGGCGGTGTGGTGACTAATTTGAATGGAGAAACGAACATTACAGGGCTGTTCGCTGCAGGTGAGGTTGCCTGCACTGGGCTCCATGGTGCAAATAGACTCGCCAGTAATTCCCTGCTGGAGGCTTTAGTCATCTCGCATCGAGCTATCGATCGCATCCAGACCTTGAAACGAGAAGGCAAGTTAACCCACAGCAAACATGAACTTCCCAAGTGGAAAAGCGGAGACGCACAGGACCCAGACGAACGGGTGGTAATTGCTCACAACTGGGATGAAATAAGGCGCATGATGTGGGATTACGTCGGCATTGTACGTACCAATAAACGATTGTTAAGAGCCAGGAAGCGGATTGCCAATCTGAGGGAGGAAATTCACGAATTTTATTGGAATTTCAAACTGACTCCAGATCTTCTGGAACTAAGAAATCTTGCATTGGTTGCCTCGCTTATTATCGAATCGGCTTTGAAACGTCATGAAAGTCGAGGGCTGCATTATAATTTGGATTACCCTGCGCCAGACCCTTGTTGGCAGCAGAAAGATACACTAATGGTCCCTGAAGAGTGACCCAGTCTATTGCTCCCCGGTCCCTCAATTTATGCGAATGCAGCTTTCGTTTCTTGTGTTCTGATGATGACGGTTCCTGCCACCAAATCATGCCATGATTGACGTTCCTCATTCCATCCCACCCAAAGAAACCCCAATCCCAGCGGAATACCTGAAAACAAACTGGACAACGAGCGAATCACCACCGTCCCCCACAAAGGAGCTTCTCCCCTCAAGGTTACCAGTCTGAGTTTCATGATGGTTCCGCCAACAGTGGTCCCTTTCCACCCCCAGAGGGCGATATGATAGATCATCCACATCAAAATAAAATAACGAAAACCTCCCTGTCCATCAATGAGGCCAAGAATCTTTAAACCGACAAAAACTAGCACAAAATCCAAAGCTGTGGCTGCAATGCGCGCCCAGAACCCTGCTCTTTCATAATGGCCTGCATGTGCCTGTTCTGAGTTGTAAGAAGGCGGGTTAGTTCCGGTTGATTCTTTTTTTTCTCGATGTGGAGTCTCCTTGGATGAAGTTCCATTACCGCCATCATCTGCTTCATTGTCTTGGGGCTCGTCCTGGGCTTTCGATGCAACTTCAGAATGGGAAATAGCCGCTCCAGCATCAGATGGCTGCACCACCAGGGGCTTGCCTGAGATGGGAGCAGGAAAATCAACTTCAGCCCGGAACATCTGGATACCTGCCAAAAGAATAGCGCCAAATGCCAGAGGGATGACAACCCCAAGAGCCAGTCCTCCAAGAAATGGTACAAGATAAAACAAGAACATGATCAAACTACCGATCAGGAAAGCTGCGATTGAAGTGTTCCCCCAGTTCGCACCTGCTCTGTGTCCGATTCGTTTACCAAGGGACGTGTAGACAGCAACTTTACCGACAATGATAGCAGCTGAAATGGCACAAATGAAGAAAGGTACTAATAAAATACCCACGCCCGTTGCCGTGACCAATATCAGTAATGGGCCTAACAAGATCAAGCCGAGCAAACCTACGAAAAATGTGGTGATAGGTTTCGGTTCAAGGACTTTGACCGATTGATCTACGGCATTGCCAAGGAGAATCAACGTTAAGAAGTTAACGAGCAACAGCAGTCCAGCCAGCACCATGGTCCACGTAACGGCGATAGCAAAGGGTCTCATCAAGATGAAGCAGTGCGTCATCCAAAGCTTGATGCCTGACAGAAAGGAGAACAAACCGGGAAGAGGAAACTGGAATAGATCTTCATTAAAAGTACCACGTGAATCGATTACGAAAGGTCCTCCAATGAGAACTCCCTTATGCTCGACCAAGGCATCCGCGCCGGCAATAAGTTTGCCACCAACCAGGATCAGGTCACCACCTATTTCACCGTTTAATGTAACGCTTCCACCGACAACAATAAGATCACGTTCAATCCTTCCATCGACCTGTATATCTCCACCAATGACAACCGCATTTCTAATTACTTCATCGCTTGAAACCACTTCAGAGCGATTGAAAACTATCAACTCGTCATTTGAGCGCCGTAACGTTGAATTACCACTCTCTTGAGCTTGTAATTCGGTGGGTGGAAACCACATACCCGCCATGAGAAAAAGCATATTAAATGCAATCAGCTTTTGACTAAGAAAATTTTTCATATTGCTGGCATTCGTAATCTTCGGACTGTGAAATGAAATAATGTCGAACCAATGACAGCTGTGACCAGGTAGGCAATTCCCAGAGATACACCTAGTGCAGACCAGATGACACTTGGAACAAGCTGTATCAACGTTGTGCTGACCTGCTCGAGACTTATGAGGAGTTGCTGAATCAAATCAAACGTCATTCCAGGGCGCGTGCTTGACCACCAATTTTGCGCCGCCTCTGTGTTCCAGAAAAATCCGACCGCCATTAACAACAAGGAACTGAGCACAACTAAAAACCGCACCCAGCTTATTACCGCAGAGGGTTTTTCGGGGGTAATATCAGTGACTTCAGGACCGTTTGCCCTATCCATTACTCTATCCAAAAACCCCTCCGGAATCTTTGTTGATGAAATTTTTTTCAGGTTGAGATCTGCCCAATTTTCCAGCAACCCAAAATCCTTTTTATTTCTCATGAAGCAGCTCCTTGTTGTGGGTACAATCGACGGGGGAAATAGTTCGTCTCTTGAGATTGTCTTTGCCTGGACCATTCTTGTTGAGCAGCTTGATGCAACGATATCTTCTTCTTCAGCGCATGTCTTGCGCGATGAATATCAGTCTTGACCTTGCCGATTGAAATCTTCAGGGATTCTGCAATTTCTTCATAACTTAATCCATCGAAATGAAATAACACCAATGGGATCCTTTGATGATCAGGTAAAGCATTGAGAAGCTCTTCAAGCAAAGATCGTTCATCGGATCTTTCTGCTTCGGTTTTATCTGGCGAAGGACTTGGAATGGAATCTACCGGATCCCATCCTGTATTCTCAGTCTCCGATTTGCGCCAATCCGAGAAAAAACGCCACTTTGAGCGGTAGCGGGTGATATGATTTAAACACAAATTCCTCGTCACTGTTTTCAACCATCCTCGAACGGCTGGTTCGTCACGTAGGGATTCGAAGTGCTTGTAAGCTCTCAGAAAGGTTTCCTGCGCGATATCCTGTGCTTCCGTGCGATTAGCCAGTATTCGAACAGCGCAATTGAACACCATGTCCTGATGCTCGATGACGAAAGATTCAAATCTTTGATCTGTTTGTTCCATACTTTTAACCGCCCCTTTTTCACATAATCTTGTCTATCTATTCATAACCATTGATCCAAGGAAGAAGTTTCAAAAATCTGAATCTTTTTTAAAAAGAGTTTCAATCAAGCGCCTCGAGAGCTTCCTTTTAGGTTTGATCATGTCTCATTGAAGTGGATACGCTTGGGAACCACCTACTCTTCAAATCATTCGCTGGACGCAAGTAAGTGACGAAGTGACAAACGATAGCGCCAAATCATTGCGGAATTCACCTTCCATTTTGTTCGAAGCAATCATAAATGATTCATTACGTGCCACCAAATCTCGTCTTTCGCCAGATACTAGCAAAAAAGCCGTGTATGGACACACTCTCCCTCAAAACTCCAATGTCTCAAGCCGCTCGGGTACGCTCACCTGAGCTCCTGGCAATAGTTCTCTCAAGGTTTTGGAAAAGGCAAGCGACTGCTTCTCCTCACCATGAACCACAGTGACTCGGGCGAGGCGTCCGGTTAGATTCCGAACATACTGGGACAATTCAGCCCGGTCTGCATGACCTGAAAAGGCGTCCACTCTAGCTATTCTGGCTCTTACTTCAATCGGTTCACCGAAGATATTTACAGGACTATCGTTATTCATGATTTTCGATCCCAATGTATTTTGAGCGCAATACCCAACGAATAGCACTGTGTTACGCGGATTACCGATGTTGTTTTTCAGATGATGCCTGATTCGCCCTGCCTCACACATACCGGATGAACTGATGATAATGGCGGGCGTCGTGAGGTCATTGAGCTTTCTCGAATGTTCCGCCATGCGGATGTAGGTAAGGTTTTCCATCCCGAAAGGGTTGGCTTTTTCATGTAGAAATTGATAGATGCCTTCATTGAAACACTCAGGATGGAGCCGGAAAACCTCAGTGGCATTCACACTCAAAGGGCTATCTACATAAATGGGCACTTTGGGGATAACGCCCTCATCAGTCAATTGGTGCAGGGTGTATACGATCAACTGGGTTCTTCCCACTGAAAAAGCAGGTATGATCACTTTACCGTTTTTTTTGAGCGTTTCATTGACTAAATTCCCCACTTCCTCCTTCGCAAGCATTTTATCTGTATGATCCCGACCGCCGTAGGTACTTTCGATCTGGAGGAAATCCACATTCTCAACGGGTTGCGGGTCACGAAGGATCTCATGTCCGCCTCGACCTATATCACCGCTGAACAGGTAACGGAATTGCTTTCCATTCTCCTCCACATCGAACACTATTTGAGCCGACCCCAGGATGTGTCCCGCATCGACAAAAGTGGCTTTTACCCCTTTGGATATGACGATCGGTCGATCATAATTGACAGCCACAAATTGAGAGACCGCTTGCTCTGCATCCTTAGTCCCATAAAGTGGCTGAACGGCATCAAGTCCTTTTTTGGAGCGTTTTCTAGATACATACTCTGCATCATATCGTTGAATATGGGCTGAGTCGGCCAACATGATTGCTGCCAGATCACGCGTTGCAAAAGTGCAGTAGATATTCCCCTGAAAACCTTGCCTGCAAAGATTAGGAAGATTTCCGCAATGATCAATGTGAGCATGGCTTAGCACGACAGCACCAATTTCGGATGGATCAAAGGGGAAATGCCGGTTGCGTTCCAGAGTCTCGTCGCGCCTTCCCTGATAAAGGCCGCATTCCATGAGGATTTTCTCACCATTGACCTGAAACAGATACATTGAACCTGTGGTAGTGCGAGTAGCCCCAATAAATTGAACGTGCATGTTGAAATCATGCCGTCACACCAATACCGGCTGCAAGGAAAAGAAATACTCGAAGATTAGCGGAAATTAATTATCTTGTGAAAACCTCATCACGGGCATGCAGCTTAAAACCGAAAAAAATAAGGACAGGATTTACCGTCATTGGATACCGTTGAAAGCTCAGAGTCCAATTATAGATCCTCTGATTCATTACCGGTTAACTTCAATTATTGTGAGGTGGGTCCTTGTCATGCTGGCATTGGCTGTGACTCAAATCTGGGCTTTCGACTCTTCTCACGCATTGTGGAATAAAACATTAAAACGACATGTCAAAGATGGGTTGGTAGATTACAAGGGACTCAAGCGAAACAGTATCGATCTAGAGATCTACCTGAAATCTATTTCTCAATCCCCTCGTTCGGAATTTGATCTTTGGAGCAGCGATGAGCAATTGGCCTTTCTAATCAATCTATACAACGCAGCTACGATTCAGTTAATTGTGGATGCATATCCCGTGAAGAGCATCAAGGATATTGGCTTTTTACCACATGCTGCATGGAGGCAAAAAAGGATTCATTTATGGGAAGAAAAAATTTCACTCAATCATTTAGAACATGACATTATCCTTCCCAGAGCCAGGCATCTTCCAGCGGTACATTTTGCGCTTGTATGCGCAGCCAAAGGATGCCCTCAACTTCGATCTGAAGCCTACACCGGTTCATTGCTAAAGACACAACTTGAACATCAAGGGCAGGTATTCCTGAGGAACACATCAAAGAATCGTATTTCAAAGCTGGAGCAAATATTATACCTGTCTCCAATCTTTGATTGGTATGCAGAGGACTTCGAACGTGTTTCAGGATCAGTGAAGAACTATCTCACAAAGCATGCTGCCCATATTTTTCAAACAAATCTGAGCAGGTATAAGATCCATTACACTCGCTACGATTGGTCTCTCAATGTATCTGAGGAATAGGTTCCCGGAAGTTTCGTTTTTCAAAGATAAGGAGTCGCAAGGCACATGCATCCGTCTCGCAGTTTTATCGGTATGGATCGGCGATTCAAAGACTCCAAGGTCACCTCCTTGGAGCGCTCCATTTTTTCAGGCAGAATTTTTTTTCAGTTTTTCAACTGTCTCTGGGTGGCAGCATTCCAGATTGAACTCAAAATTCAAACGTAGACTGCGTGGATCCCAATTGGCAGATCCCACCAATGCCCATCCACCAGCATAAGCTTACCGTGATCAAAGGGTGCCGGAGTTGCCCACACTCGGCACCCTTTGATCAATACCTGCCAAAGCATGGCTTGAGTCGCCCATTGAACGAACGGAAGGTTATTTTTTTTCTGGCAGCAAGATATCTACTTGTACTCCCCGCATGGATGCCAAGCAAAGCGCTGATATCAAAGTTGCGTCCGGAAGAAAATAGGGACTCATGATGATGAGTGATTTTCTGGCAACGTGACAAGCACTGAGTATTACCCAAAGCAGTTTATTCAAATTCTCATCGGGACCGTGTGAAATGCCGCGAGCAAAAGCCTCTGCTTGATGCTCAATGGAAGGAAACCATTTTTTCCGGCAAAGTTTCTCACCATGACTGAAAAACCAGTCATCGTTAAATACTTCCTGAAAATGAGCTACGACGGGATCTTCAAAGGAGAAATGAAAGTCCTGAACGCGATGCTTTGATTTACCATTGATAAAATGCCCCTGACGTATGTTCATCCCGCCCGTAAACCCAACGCGACCGTTCACTATCAATAATTTCCTGTGATTGTGCAGATTGAGCGTGAGAGGTCTTTTTGATCGCACTGAATGGAAGAAAGCGAGCGCAAGGAATCTGTGATGCTTTGAGCGCTTTGAAAATGGAGGGCCACGAGTAGCGTGAACCCGTGGAATCAACCAGCACCCTTACTTCTACTCCACGGTTAATGGCTCTTTTGAATGCATCCACAAATTCCAACCCGACTGGACAATGATCGAAAATGTAACTGGCAAAGCCAAGCGTTTCAGTAGCTGCATCAATGGCTTGAATCATGGCAGGGTAAGCTTGTTCACCATTTACCAGCACCTGCATGTCATTCCCCGGGAGTAGAGGCCTGTCAGTAATATCTCTCACCGCATGAAAATGCGGGTGCCATTGTTCAAATGGACTCCCAAAGCAAGCACTTGAATGATGAAGATCCCCCTGCCCAGCCATCGGTTCAGAAGTCACGTGTTCCATGTTACCACGTAACAACGGAGCCCTTCTTTTTACTCGATTGATTCCAAATAAGGCATAGAGAATGGAACCTGCGATGGGTAAAATTCAGATGAAAGCAAGCCAAAGACAATCCCCATGGTCTGCCATTTACTGAAAACGTATGGTTCCAGCACTCCCATCCTTACTGAATTAGTCCGTTGCAACCAAGTTTCAACCCTGAATACTCATTCAGGCAGGTTCATTCGTGGCCTTGGCGTATTACTGCAAGTGGATCGGCAGACTGTTCATGATGAATTTCTGACTCGCCATGATCCCGCCCGTTTGCTCGGAGAGGACATTATTGCCGAACTTGAATCTTGTGGTGGTTTCAATGGATTTCAATACAGCACAATGCGTGTCGTTGACCATGATGCCAAGTAATTCGCCAGTTTTGCTAAATACCAAATCGCCGCGTGAAGGAGAAAATTTGCCTACCAGCTTACGAAAGGCTTGCTTCTCCATTTTTACATAATCTGGATTCTGAGTATCCAACTTGAATTCAGCTTCTCCGTAGTAACCATCCTGAGCCCCAACAAGGACGGCTTCCTGGAATTTGAAGGGGTTTTCAGCCAGGTGATAAATTTTACCGCCAAGCACATCGGCTTGTTTTGCCCCAACCGGAACCACAAGGATTCGAGGGTCGGCCTCAATACAAGACATGAGTGCTATGGAATAGGCTTTTTGAGAGCGATTAACAACACCGGTCAACTGTTCCCAATTTGATTCTCCCTGCCAGATTCTGAATGGTGTGCCTTCGACATGATACAAAGCGTAAATAGTGTCTCCATCTCTAACGAGCACACTGTTGGTCTCACTTTCTTTATTAATCGCCTGACCAAACAATCCACTCCGTGCGGCAAAAAATCGCGTTGTGATACGATTTTCAACGAAATCATTGTATATCGTATTGGCTGCTAGCGGGGTATTGCTGCGAATGTCTTCCCTGATCTCTTCCGATTTTGCGGTCAGATTTTCTACCCCAACTGCCAACGCATCAGCATGATCTTGAACCCGTTCTTTTTCTTCACGAACAACGGCCACTTCTTCCTTGGCTCCAGCAAGCTGTTCTCTTGAATATTCGACATCGGCTCTTGCAACGCTTATTTCATCTTTGGCTGCATCGTAATATTCACGAATGATCACCTCAGCCGTTTGAGATTGTTTTAATTCCAGTGCCAACTGGAATTTCTGTTCTTCAGCAGCCTTTCTTTCCTTCTCCAAATCATCCATTTTACCCTGCATTTGCTTTGCTTCCTGCCGACGTACTTGCAGTTCGGATTGTATGGTTTCCAATCGAGCTCTTGAGTCGTTAGCCTGAACGGTCGAAGTGCTCAAATTTTGCTGCAGTTGCTTTGCCTCGTTCTTCACGCTGACGTATTGCTCCTGAAGAAAAGCGACGTTTTTCTGCGTGTCGTCGTATTGCTGCTTGAGCATTGTGCGGTCGCGCTGTAACTGACTGGCTTTACGCTCTACATTTTCAAGGTTGTTTTCAATCGATTCAATTCTAATTTCCTTTTCAGCAAGAACGGTCTCCTTGTTTTGGAGACTGTCCTGCATGGATTGCAACTCTCTGGTGAGGACATCTCTGGATTGGCGTTCCTCTTGAAGAGCCATTTTGAGAGCTTCCATCATATCCTGGGCTCCCTGCACTTCATCAACTTCGGTCAGTTCGGACTCGTCTGGTTCGGCTGGAGCTTGTTGGTCAAATCGTGCCAATGAAAGCAGGCTTATCAGGAGAAAATCACAGATAATGATGAGCAATGGTTTGTTCATGCTCTTTCAGTTTCGTTTTCAACAATAAGTTTACGACGGTATGGACGCACATGGAAAATTTTCAGTGCAGACACAAATATGATACCAAATAAAGTGGAAGAATAAGCTGCCATTAACCCCGGTTTTACAATACCCAGCGCTAGCATCACCAGAGACAGAACCGTACCTCCAAGTCCAAGATAGAGCCCTGAGTCGAATAAGTTTTCTTCGTTATCCAGAAGCCGCAATTTCAAGCGACTATGCGCTTCCTGTTTTTTGATTTCTTTCAATTTAACCAGGCATAATGCGTAGGTGCATACCTGAACCAGAAAAAACAGAACCAGCGCAATAATGGTGATTTGTGTTATTTTTGTTTCCATAATTGATTCAACGTCATCCGTAACAGCGGACTGCATGACCGGAAATCTCCATGTGGTCGTATTTTCCACCTTTTTTGAGTCCTGCGCAAGAAAAGGTTCTCCCAGGACTATTACGAAAACCAGAAAGACGAGGGCCAGGATTTGCTGACGCAAAAAACCGATTCCATCCACCTGCATTTGCTCGCTGGCATCTTCCGGTTCCGGCTTGAGTTGATGGAGAAATCGTAAAATAAAAAAACTTCCAAACAAATACAGGAGATATTTGATCAACAGAGCAAACATCGGCATGCGGAGGGTCAGCTTGCATAATTGTACTGATGGCGCATGAAACAACCCATAACTGCGGAGCCATTCGCGTGTAGAGGAAACAAAAACGGGCTCCTGTCTTTGTAACAAATGTCTCAGGGCCTCCTGCCCGTGGACGATGCCGAGTTGAATATCCCTGGGAGCTGTCTCAGGAAATTTTCTCAGGTAATCAGCCAGCAAGCCTCCCGACTCAGCGAACCGCAGCGAAGAGAAAACCCTGGGCAACATTTCTTCGGAACGCATCGCATGATGTGTGAGCGTGCGAAGAGTCTCAACAGATTCTACTTTTTGTATGAATGTCGTTAGTTGCCCCCAGTTCATGCGCTTGCTAAGAGACAAAATATCAAGACACATCGCTTCAAGATGCCGTGTATTTTTCCCAAGATTCACTTGGGCTGCTAGTAGTTCAACCTGTTGGCCAAACTCAGAACTCAGATGATCTTCCTGATATAAAAGACCTGTCAATAGCAGTGCCGAATCGAAAGGTTGTCCGCCAGCACTGGCAACAGGGTAAAACACATTCAAAGACTGTAAATTTCGATTTTTCAGTATTGTTTGAACTCCGGGCCGATTTGATTGCTGGAGATGATTCAAAACTGATTTGCGGAAATTACTGGCCACCATCCACCCAAGCACGAACCTTGAATTTGAAGGATTACTGTCAAGAAACCGCTTGATCAGAGCATCGGAATCTCCTTGTTGAAATCCTTTAGGATCCTGACTTCGATATTTTCCGAGTGCTTCTTCAAGCTCTTTTACGTCATCCAAAGCGTTGAACCGAGCGCTTTGAAAAAGGAGGTGCGCGGGGCCTGATTTCTCCAGGCGTAGCAAGGAAAACCCTTCGCTGATCAATTCAGGTTTACCTCCTGCTATCCGCAAGACGTCAGAGTCAACTGACCTTAAATAGGCAGGGGTCATCACAGCACTCAGCAGTAATGCTGACCCCAGCAGGAAATAGGTGATGGCCTTGAGCTTTTTCATCAAATTGTTTGAGACATAAGCAATTCCCTTGTGATAAATCAATGGCAATGTTTGAGCGCCTCAACATTATCCCGTTGCGGCTTAATGCTTATTTGACGAGACCATCGTCATTGCCATTCATTGAGAGGTGGCAGTGATCAAAATTAGGCTTTACCATGATGCAGACCATATCCGATCAACTAACCTGCAATTTCCAGTTAAACCCTTTCGTTCAACTCCTTGTCTCTCTTTGAAGTTGTAATGCTGAATGAGTAATAAATCTCCAGTGGAAGTCTCAGGACATTCTTTCTTGGCGAAGTGAGGCAAGTAAACTGCTTCAGCTAATGATTTTAATGCATTGAGGCCCTCAATGTTGACTGAAGTAAGACCATTTATCAATGCAGTCAGCAACTTGTCGGCACCTCTTGAACCACCTCCACACAATGTGGGATGGCGCCAAGCACAAAACCTAAACATTCAACGGCGCCTGAAGGTTTACCCGGAAGACAAATCACAAGCCCTTTTTCGACCACGACCGCAAGACTCCTTGAGAGAATTGCATTCGGAGTGACTTTCAAGGACTCCATTCGCATTAGTTCTCCGAATCCGGGTAACTCTCGCACTGCAATTTCACGCACTGCCTCCGGAGTCACATCGCGTAAAGCCACGCCGGTTCCTCCAGTCGTCAGTACTAGGTTCGCTCCACTTCGTATTTGCTCTAAAACAGCTCGTTGAATGTCACGTTTTTCATCGGCTACCAGAGTTTCGGCCACCACTTGCCACTCATAATCTTGAGAAGCTTTTTTAAGGGCTGGTCCTCCTAAATCGTCATACAATCCCTGCGAAGCACGATCTGAAATGGTAATAATTCCAACTTTGATATCCATGGTTCTCATCACTTAAAAGTAAAGTAACAACTTGGCAACGCCCATAATCAGGGGTCAGACAAAACTATAGACACTAAAATTCGCCCCCTATGGACTGCGTTAACCCTTTGCACAAAAATAATCTAAGTGTCTAATTTAAGACATTTCTGCTGTGAGGAAGTTCTGCCAGATTGTATTTTTTTAACCACCGCTGGTCATCCAAAAGTTATATTTAAGCAATTAGTTTTTCATTAAATATTGTATTTGTGCAGTTTAAGCATACCCCGAATGACTCAGCTGATTCAATGGCACAGTGGTTGCTATGTCATGAGCCAATCCCAGAAAAACCTCAATTGACACAAAATAAATATTAATAAACATCATGAGAGTTCTTACAATCACACTCATTGCCGGTCTCATTTTATGGACTGGTTTTCAGCTTAACGCCGCAGAGGACGCAACCGCCGCATTAGAAAAAGCTGCGGAAACTGTTGAGTCTGCTGAAATCACCCCGCAACTCGATACCGGTGATACCGCCTGGATGATAACGGCAACTGCCCTTGTTCTTTTCATGTCTATCCCGGGACTGGCTCTCTTTTATGGCGGTTTGGTTCGGTCCAAAAACATACTTTCTGTGTTAGTACAATGCTTTGCAATGGTCGGCATCATGAGTGTCATCTGGGTGACTTATGGATACAGCCTTGCATTTGGGAACGGAGGAAATATGCAGTGGCTCATAGGCGATTTAAACAATGCCTTTTTAAGCAAAGTAAACGTCGACTCCATTTCTGGGACGATACCTGAGTCGGTCTTCGTCACTTTTCAGATGACGTTCATTATCATTACCCCAGCGCTGATCGTTGGGGCTTTTGCCGAGCGCATTAAATTCAGCGCCATGATAGTGTTCACCATAGTTTGGGTCACTTTTTCGTACCTTCCAATTTGTCACATGGCTTGGGGCGGTGAGGGTGCTTTGTTTGCCAGTTGGGGTGTTTTGGATTTTGCCGGTGGAACTGTTGTTCACATTAATGCCGGAATAGCAGGACTCGTGGCTTGTATCATGGTCGGTAAACGTCGTGGATTTGGTAGTGCAGCACTGCAGCCTCACAGTGTTCCGTTGACCTTAATAGGAGCAGGCATGCTATGGGTTGGCTGGTTTGGGTTCAACGCTGGTAGCGAGCTGGCTGCAGATGGAGTAGCCGGAATGGCAATGCTGGTTACGCAGCTTGCAACAGCAATGGCTGCCATAACATGGATGTTCATAGAGTGGATCAAAACTGGAAGGCCTACAGCAGTTGGCATCGCAACAGGTGCTGTTGCAGGATTGGTAGCCATTACGCCAGCTTCCGGGACTGCTGGTCCCATGGGAGCTTTGCTGATAGGATTGTGCTCCAGTGCGGTATGTTATCTCGCTGCAACCTCCCTCAAACAAAAATTAGGCTATGATGACAGTCTGGATGTCTTTGGTGTTCACGGAGTGGGCGGTGTTGTGGGAGCTGTGTTGACAGGTGTGTGTGCCGCCCCTGCATTGGGAGGTTCCTACACCGAAATCCCAAGTATTGGCTTCCAGGTTGTTGCTCAAATCAAAAGTGTTATCGTGACGATTGCATGGAGCGGTGTTGTCTCAGTCATTGCTTTGTTCATCATTGATAAAACAATGGGCTTGAGAGTAAGTGATGAGGAAGAAATGATGGGACTCGATCAGGCATGCCACGGTGAATCAGGTTATAATTCTTGATCTGGCCTTTAGTAGCATCATGCGGAATTCAGCTCAAAAATGATTGCCCGCAGATCAAAATTCCTAGAGATTAATTAAAAATTCAAGGCGGGCTTGACTAACGACGCTTACGGGCGCGTCAATCAAATCGGCCAGAGTATTAGAAAGAAAAGTTCGTTTATGAAGAAAATAGAAGCGATCATCAAGCCATTCAAATTAGAAGATGTCAAAGAGGCTTTGGCCGAAGTGGGCATCGAGGGTATGACTGTCAGCGAGGTCAAAGGTTTTGGCAGACAAAAGGGTCACACTGAAATCTATCGAGGAAGTGAATACACGGTCGATTTTCTACCCAAAATCAAGATTGAAATAGTCGTTTCTGACGACCAAGTCGAGACCGGTGTCAAAACCGTGATAGAATCAGCCAAAACCGGCAAAATCGGCGATGGCAAAGTATTCGTGTCATCGATTGAGGAAGCTGTCAGGATTCGGACAGATGAACGAGGCGAACAAGCAGTTTAACTTGCTGCAAGCCGATTTGTTCTTAAAAGCGCGAAGGCTTGTTCCTTCGCGCTTTTAGCGTCTGAGGCTCATTTTTTAATTTGAGTTACAATCTTCTATCAAGGAAGTTTGTATGAACGGCATCAGGGCCGTTTCAGCCTTTTTGAGTTTTGACCGACAGCGGAATCCCCTCAGGGAACCAGAATCAATAACCAAGACCCCCGCGCTTGTGTAATTCACAAGCCACACATCCCCTATCCCTCAACCTATTGCAGGTGAATCTTTACGTTGGTATTTGATGATCGCTGGCGTTTTGAATTGGAAATCAGCTACAGCCACGACGATGTTACAAACCACGAACAGTTTAGGCATATATTAAGTAAAGGAGGTTGCCCCTGTGCACAAATGACGATGGCATTCGATTTAGATTTTAAGAGCCAAAACCTTCAAGCGTCGGGAAAAACCGTCCTTCAGCTCTAATAGCCAAAAGGATGTAAGTATATGATTGAACCCTTATCCAAAAGCCAGTTAGAAGATCCATATCTCGCCCAGTCGCGGATCTTTCTTGTTCCACGTACAGGAGAACCCCACCGGGCCCGTTCAACACTTTATGCCCTGATTGAGCATCTTGGAATCTCGTTTCAGACAAAATTCCTGTGGTGATAATACCAGCGCGAATATTCTTTAAAAATCGCCATTGCGCTGATCCATTGCCAATGAGTATGCATTTTCAATTAAGTGGATATCCTTCGCTTCTAGAAGCCACTTTCCATGATCATGGGATTGCTGCGGAACCTTATTCATGTAAAACAAAAGAATGACGTTAGTTTGCAAATTGTCATAATGATGGATAAAAGGCAGATTGAACCATGTAAATTCTTCAGGTAGAGCAAATGA
>Ga0233432_10003323_pt1 | contig 14600 bp, 8 predicted proteins | sample SI_122_August201_6_FD_179870 | JGI IMG/M metagenome (GOLD analysis project Ga0233432, IMG submission 179870) | Seawater microbial communities from Saanich Inlet, British Columbia, Canada - SI_122_August2016_10_MG | ecosystem: Environmental > Aquatic > Marine > Inlet | place: Canada: British...
AACAGAAGCGTCAGAATGCATTCCAGCACAAAGCTCTGAAAGTCTGACCCTCGTGGTACAGTCGCACCAAGTGATTCATTCAGCGGAAAGAGCACACGGATAGCACCGCTTGCCGCCAGGGCACCCGTACACTGCATCAATATATACCCAAGAACACGTCGCCTATCGAACCGACCTGCTGCCCAGAAGCCGAGTGTCACCGCTGGGTTTATGTGGCAGCCAGAAACATCACCAAACGCATAGATCATTGCAAGCACTGTCAGACCGAAAGTCAGCGCAATACCGACATGAGTCACTTCTCCTGCTGTGATGTCGTTGACGACCATCGCACCAGTGCCAATAAAGACGAGACCGAAAGTTCCGCAGAGTTCGGCAACGAGGCACTGTGAAAGCAGTGGTGAGCTAGTCTGTGTTGTCACATCGTCGTGAGCACTCATAAAAAAGAATCTCATTTGTGATTTTTATTGTGCCTGAGCGTATAAGCCGGAAGGCCTCGTTCTCAAACGGCATGCCACCAGCACCTGCCTACCTGAACATGATCATCTATTTTTTAACAGACGGCGGGTTATTCAACAGTTAACAGCCAACCTCGCACTCTGGCGTGCACCTTGGCAACTCGACCCATATAGTGATCCATACTGTATGGGCCTGCGGCCCTAAGTATATGGTATTTCGCATCCTTATGATCACCATTGGCTTCGGCAAAAAGGCCTAGATACAGATGGGCATAACACAACTGATTGCGTTGCTGCTGAGCACTTCCTTGTGCTGCATGCGAAAGCACTTCTTCTTTGCTGCCATCTCCTTGATACAGACTGAGTATCTGTTTCATAGGTACACGTGAATCCCGTCCAACAGCGAGCATATTCCGACGAGCATTGTCTGGTGACGTTGCCCGCGCGACGCACAGGTAATGCCATGCAGGGTTTTCAACATCATTGGGGTTCACCGTTTTATGGAGCTCAAACTGTTGGCGACCAGCTTCGTATTGATCCGCGTAATACAGCGCAAGGCCACGCTGCCACAGTCCCGGCTGACAATCTGGTTGTACCTGTACGAGCTGATCAAAAGCATCTACTGCTTTATCTGGCTTTGCATCAAAGAAGAGCGAGACCGCTTTTTCAAAAATATGATCTGGTGCACCGAGAAATTCCTCTTTCGCAGCAACATCTGATGTTTCGTCGGCTTGCAGCAGAGAGAGATAACGCTCCGTGTTGCACACGCAGAGAACTATCCCAATAAAAACACCATGTCTGATAAAGACACCGTGCCACGTTGTTACTGTTTTCCCCGCTACGATAATGCCGTCAATCGTTCGTTTGACAGTCACAGGCAAACCCTCTCCATTCAACAAACCGAATATTATCCAAAAAGCGTCACCCGATGATGCCATCTCCATCGATGTCAATCTGGAACAGCACTTCCTTCGCCTGCAATGAGGTGTCACTTGGCCCCTCTTCACCTTGGTAGAACCCATTCTCGTCAAGAATCCACGCGTAGACATCTGTTCCAGTCCCATCAAGTACACGAAGTCGACCAAGCTCATCGCGAGCAGCTGCCAGAACAGTCGCTCCGTTTCGACTGAGTGGAATTTTCCCCTGCCAGTAACTGTCCGAACGCATGATTGAAATGGGGGAACCTCCTGAATCACTGAGGGAGACCAAGCCTAAATAGTCGACTAAAACCCTGACCTCAGTTGTTGCAGCGACTTCTGTGTACGAGATTGCACCATTCTGAGTTCCATAGTCATAGAAAATACTGCTGTAACTGCCTGCTGGGAGATCAAGCCCAGACGCTGTCGCGCTTGCCTGGCCCAGACTACCCGGATTATCCCGTGCTATCGACCACATTGAAAGCATGCCAAGGCCTTTATTTCTGGCGAAGTCTTCGAGCATGTGTGCATCATCTATTGTAAAAATTTCTGTAAGCACATCGTTCACACCAATCATTGGAGTGACACCAAGTTGGCTCCATCCAAATTGATGACCATATTCAGAGTACATTGATGAGAGTTGATTATGGGCACCCTCAGCTGAGGAAATTGCATAGTAACCCATTGTCTGTGCATTCGGACCAGTAGTTGGAGCCGCCCATTCACCATAATCCATCGTCATGAGGTTCACACCATCGAGAACAACACCAGCCTGCAAGGCCGAGCGTATGACGTGAAACCCGTTATACGTCAGACCTGTTGGTAGTGCCGGCAGGGTGTACCAGACTTCAACATCTGGGCGGGCCTCCTGAAAAAGTGCCAACGCTTCACTGCGTAAAGCGATAGAGACCGGATCTGCGATGGCACTTCCTTCGATATCAAAGTCGATGCGATTGAGAGAATATTTATTGACAACATCGATGTAGACATTCGCAAGTTCTTGTGCCGTTTTTCCCTGGGAGGCATGTACGTGGGCTAGGCTGTTTCCTGCAGCACCACCGAAAGAAATCATTACGCTGCCGCCGGCATCTTGGAACGCAGATATCGAATCGTTTATTGCAACCGCTCGCTCAGATTCTGAATCTAAGGTAAGGGAGTCCCACCCAGCCCAGGCCGCTTTTCCATCTGTCGTCGACAGAATGAAAGCAAGGGTCAAAAGCGAGGTGCCTCGGATTGCAGCTATCTCGGTAAGGTTTGGAACAACCCAAAAACCCATATCCACATACGGGGCAAAATAAGCTTCGCCCCACCGTTCATCACCCTCATTTCCTGAATTTACTCCCGCGACAGTTTCAATCGCTCCGTCACCATCAATATCTATATGAAACAACGACTCCTTGGCTCGCAATGATGTATCGCCCGGACCTTCTTCACCAACGTAGTGCCCATTCTCATCCAGAATCCAGGCATAGACATTACTACCACTCCCATCAAGCAGTCGAAGGCGACCAAGATCATCACGAGCAGCGGCCATGAGGGATACTCCATCTCGAATCACAGGAACACTACCCTGCCAGTAACTGTCTGCACGCGTGATCCCAATTGGATCACCACCAGAATCACTGACATACGCCAACCCTGCGTCATCGACTAGAACTCTGACTTCCGTTGTTGAGGCAACTTCGTTGTAAGAATCGGTACCCTGATCATTACGAGGATCATCGACACCATACTGAACCTGATCCCCATCTGTGACTGCACCAATTGGTGATTCCGGGGTGAGCAATCCTGAACGACTAACCATTGCGACCTGCTCAAGACTCAATCCAAATGACTCTTCAAGCTGGGATTCAACAATTTGATCATGATGAAATTCGATATTGAACGGAACGAGCTGATTTTTGGAAACACCAACAAGCAATGTACTCTGGCCTGATGTTTTAGAGGAAAGAAGTAACCCTTCGGGGGTGTCCTCTACGAAAATCCGCTCTCGCGAGCCGTAGTAGAGAAAACTCAGTTTCATTGAGTCAGGATCAAACCCTTCAATTCGCTCATGCACACCGACTTCATGTGAGCGAATATATATTGTACTGGCATCACGGGGACCAACACCACGTTCCCAAGAAAGCGCTCCTCCAATATCTTGACGAAGATGTTCATTGATGATGACTGAAAAATTCGCTTCTGTTAAATCATCGAAAGTGACGCCCGAAATTATCTGTTGCTGAGGGGCGTCCGCCCACAAATCAATAACAGCAGGCTCTCCGGAAGCAGTTTTTGCCAAAACAAGACCATGAGATGATGCCTGACCGAAGCTGAGGCGATCGCGAGCCGGATCAAAATCAGAAATATCGACATGCGTTGGGTCAACCATGAAGACTCTGCCATCACCATCAATGGTATCGAGGGAAGGCGCTAGCCTTGGACGTGGCGATAGCAAAACTGCAGGAATAACACTTCGACGAAGAGGCTCAGGCCCATTGCAGATACCGGTAACACGAAGTTGAGTGAGGATCGTTTCTGCCTCATTGGATGCACCATGCACACGGAAAGAAACAGCTCCGCCCGGTGAAATGTCTGGGTTCCACAAGGGGCCTCGGACTGTGTACCGTGATCCTGAGCGAGCAACAACTTTTCCATTCCAGAAAGCATCTAGTTCACCTGCAGAGTCAAATTCCACCATCCAACCAGCAAGCATATGATCACTTTTATTCTCGACAACTACCTCACCGATGAAGCCGGGGCCCCAATTGTTTATCTCATTGAAAGTCGCATGATACAAATCGCTTGTACCACTAAGACTTGGATTACTTGGATCTTGCGACGGCACAACCTGCTCCACTAGTGAAACTGCAGAGGTATCGAGGGCCTCACCATTGATGACATAATTCACCGGTGACGCGAGTTGAGCAGCTGGAATACTGGCCGAGCCAATAAACCCAAAGACGACTGATCGACCTGCTTCAAGATTTGCATTCCAACCCCCGTTGGCAATGGTATAGCGGTCACCTTCCCTGGCAACAATTGTTGCACCCCAGATTGATGATATATCTGCTTCGTATTTGAAAGTAACAGACCAGTCGTTGACTGCTTCGGTGTCTCCATTGTGCAGTCTTATGTTTGCTTCAAACTCAGTTCCCCAATCATGGACAACTTCATAGGTCGGAGCAACGACTGCCATCATTGCTCGCTTTTCCAGTAACTCCATACCATCCGCTTGTTCAACAGTATCCCGTCGGAGCCGCCTCTTGTCTTGTCGATGCTTGATGCAACCTTTTTTTCCATCAGAACCACGAGCAGACCAAGGCCGGATGGCCATAAATATTGCCTTTCTTTATCGAAGAGTATCTTGACCCCAGAAATAAATTTTTTATTGCGTGACAAGTACTTCTATCAACCCTCTCGTTGCCTCTTTGAACTTCCGCGTGGGGGCACTGGCTTGAGAGTATTTTTGACCTCCTACTATGGTTAGCTTCTACGAGACTCGCGGCACCAAAGTTCATCGGATTTTACGCACACCCGGCCTGAGCCTCGGGGAAAATCGTTTTCCGATACTCATTTTGACCTCAAAGTATCCATCAGGCCTTTAGGTTAACTTGATGTCCGGGATACTTCTGTATGCACCAATTGCCCATTTTCCTGATGAAAACCCTGGGCTGTTTACGGTACCAGAGATTGCTTCACCCCGGCTGCCTGTAACCTGAGTCACGCCGTAATACTCACGAGACAGACGACCGCTTCGTAATTGCCCTGCCGCGACAAAAAAAGTACCTGTTTCATTGAGCTTGATTGTGAATGAAAAAATGGTTCTCCCGCCTGCTGTCTTCATAGCACTTGCTGAAAAAGTAACAACTGAATCATTGACTTCTCCAGCGAGTGGGATTGATTCCGTACTTGGTGAAAAACCTGCATTTACGGAGCGTCGCGTCGAGGTCGACTGCTGCCCTGAAGATTTATTTTCCTGAATTGCCCGCATTAACCAGAAAAAGAGCAACAGGGCACCAAGTGGCACACCAAAAGCGGTTGGTTTCTCTAGAAAGTTTTCGGCAAGAAAAAAACAAATGAAACCATTTGGAACATGGATTACTAAACCCAAAGCAACACCCCCAAAAACCTGGTTCACGTATTCGCAAAGCCTATCGGTTCACTGCTCATTTTTCACAACAGGAGCCAAATATATATTACGAAATCTGACACTTGTGTGATCGCCTTGCAGATAGATTGGCCCGGGCTGAGTTGGGTCTGTGAAAACCGCGCCTGCCGTCGGCCCCAATACAGGTTGATTGTCAATTACCTTTTCTCCATTGAGGATCACCGTAATGTGTCGATCAACAAGGGTGAGATCATATGCTTGCCATACGCCCCCCTCTTTACCCGCATTCTTCATCGGCTCAATTCTTCCAAAGATGGCACCGACGCCTTGTTTACCTTGCATCCTGCTATTTCGATCAACAACCTGGGCTTCATACATCCCCCGCAAATAGATACCACTATTACGTGCTTCACCGATATTGAACTCAACGTGCAGCCAGAAATCCTCAAATACCGCGTGCGTACGTAGGTTTGCGTAGGCACCTGTGGCACTGAAGTCAGCCTTGGGAGTTGTATTCACTAATTCGTTGTCTTGAACGTGCCATCCCATTTTCTTATCAGATTCATAAGGCTGCCAACCTGTCAGATCCTTGCCATTGAAGAGTGCTGTTGGAAGCCCAAACCGAACCTTTGATAAATCTGGCGGCGTTGACGAAACGGGTGGAATCTTTATGCCCGTAAATGCATCGTGCTGAACGGAACCGTCTGGTGAGGTTGTGCAGACCACGCCATCAAGAGACCCATTTGTCATACCAACGTTGACTGTCTTGGTATCAGTTGTTTTTTTGTTTTGACGAATTCTGAATGCCAGCCGTCCGTCCGTCATTATGACATCCGTGTGAGGTCCATCGGAGCCAACATAGAGCCGCATCCTAACATCCCAGACCCCATCCGTTTTATGAATGCTCATCCAAGAGGGCGTACCTGACTCCATCTGAAGCGACCAATCTCCAATGAGTTCGTCGCTTGCGAAAACGATAAAAGGTGATAGGAAAAAGAAAACAGCAACGAGCAGCAGGATGCTCGGGGTAATCATTTTTCTTCCAGTCAGTTTGCTAACGAACACGTTCACCCGACCCCCCTACTTATTCCTGAGACTGACAACCGTCACAATACCAACTAGTGTACCTGACCAACATTGCTTCACACATTTAAACTAATGTCACGGCAAGTGTTGTATTGGAACAAAAACATTTCGACAACGTGCGTGCGAATTAGACCTACTGTTTCAACAACTCAATTGAAACCCGAGAGCACACTCTGCTTAGCTCGAAACTGGCGGCTCACCCATGCCGATAATTATGCAATACAATGCACATTATTCTGGGTTTTAATTTGATTTCCTTAGGTGACAAGTAAATACTTTCATAACCCTGAAACATCTTCAGGTGAAGAAAAAGGGACACATCTGGGGGAGATCAGCTTGAGGAATTCAAGCCATAACCAAAACCCAGTAATGTGATGATCTCAAAACACCGCCGTCATTTCCTTGTACTAGCGTTCGCGGCGGATCAAGTCACTTCCGGAGGAAGGCTGAATCATGAGTGATCGGATCGCAATTGTCGATGGCATACGAACACCGTTCTGCAAGGCCGGCACTGACCTCAAAGGTTTCTCTGCGCAGAAACTCGGATCACTTGTTATCCGAGAGTTACTCGACCGTTTGTCGATTGATGGGAATCTTGTCGACGAAGTTATTATGGGCTGCGTTGCAAACCCGGTCGAGGCAGCCAACGTCGCGCGTGTAGCCGCTTTGATGGCTGGTCTGCCCGAACGCTCTCGCGCCTACACGGTTTCACGCAACTGCGCTTCAGGATTCGAGTCGGTCACCAGTGCATACGAAAAAATTGCCAGCGGATTCGATGACGTTGTGATTGCCGGTGGCACGGAATCGATGACAAACATTCCGCTGATCTACAACGAGGACATGACAAGGTTGTTTGCAGGGCTGATGCGTTCAAAAACAGGGTTTCAAAAACTGAAAACAATACTGTCCTTCCGTCCGCATTTCCTGAAACCGATTGTTGGCGTAGTCTGCGGATTATCTGATCCTGTATGCGGTCTTAATATGGGGCAGACTGCCGAGAATATTGCGAAGCAGTGTGGAATTACGCGGGAGCAACAGGACGAATTTGCTCTTATCAGTCACAACAAGGCATTGGCACACCGAGACAAACTGGCCGATGAGATCATGGCTGTACCGGTAGAACCGAAGTACGAATCAGTTTGTGACACTGACAACGGTCCACGCCAGGGGCAGTCACTCGAAGCATTAGCGAAACTCAAGCCCTATTTCGATCGAAAATCTGGCACTGTGACGGTCGGCAATGCCTGTCCAATCACTGACGGAGCCAGTGCGCTTTTGATGATGAAGGAATCGAAAGCCGAAGAACTCGGACTGCCGCCGCTAGGTTATGTCAAATCGTATTCATACGAAGGGCTTAGCCCCACGGTTATGGGCCTCGGTCCCGTCTATGCCATTTCAACGGTTCTCAAAAAAACTGGCATGGAACTCGATCAGATGTCATTCGTCGAGATCAATGAAGCCTTTGCGGCTCAGGTTCTGGGATGTGTGCAACTGATTGAGTCCGACCAATTCGCAAAAAAGGAACTCGGTCGAGACAAAGCCATCGGCAGCCTGGAACTCGAACGGCTAAACGTCAACGGTGGGGCCATTGCACTAGGCCACCCGGTCGGCGTCACTGGCAATCGTCTGATCCTGACGGCCCTGAAAGAGCTTCATCGTCGGGGTGACCAGCATGCACTGGTATCACTCTGTATTGGTGGAGGACAAGGTGGAGCGATCATTCTGGAACGAGCATCGTAATATAATAGAGGAGCAAAAACTGGCCCACAGAAAAACAGCCAGACAAACAAGAAAACCTGGCCAACCAGAGAACCAAATTCAACCAGAGAACTCAACCGAAAGAAAAACAAAACAACAACCATCAGGATACATCGTTTCCTACCAAGCTTCAGAAACAATTGAAGACCACTGGCGTCAACGAACACGTTACTACAACTGACAAGTCAGCACTGCCATGAGCTATTTTAAACAAACTATCGATGGCGACATTGGAACTCTTGAGTTCGATACTCCGGATTCCAGCGTAAACATTCTGAGTAGTGCCGCTTTGATGGAACTGGAACAGCAGCTCGATGAGATTGCTGGTCGTTCAGACATCAAGGTGCTGCTGATTACGAGCGCCAAAAAATCCATTTTTATCGCGGGAGCCGACATCAAAGAGATCGAATCAATCACTGATCCTCAGGTAGCCAGCGAGAAATGCAACCGTGGTAAGCAGGTGTTTGACAAGCTTGAGAAACTTCCACAAATAACTGTCGCTGTCATCAACGGAGCATGCCTGGGCGGCGGCTATGAACTTTCGCTGGCCTGTAATTATCGCGTTGCCGGTTTCGCTGGGTGCGTCAAGATTGGTCTGCCCGAAGTCAGGCTGGGTATTCTTCCTGGTTTTGGCGGCTGTGTACGGCTTCCGAAACTCATTGGTATTGGCAATGCCCTCTCGGTAATACTGCCTGGGAAAGTCCTCGATGCGAATCGCGCACTCACATTAGGAATGGTCGATCGACTGTTCTACGATCCGATCCTTATTGAACAGGCAAAAACATTTGGACGGGCTGTTCTCTCGAAAAAAGAAAAGGTGCATCGGCGACGGAAGACCCTCATCACCAAACTGCTGGAGGGAAACCCGGTCGGTCGCATTATTCTGTTCAGTCAGGCTCGCAAGAGCGTCATGAAATCAACAGCTGGTCATTATCCTGCCCCCCTGGTTGCGCTGGACACCATCAAGAGTCTCGTTGGGAAGTCGCAAGCGGAAGCTTTCCGACTGGAAAGCGAGGGATTCGGCAAACTCGGTGCGTCAGAAATTTCCAAGAACCTGATTCACGTGTTCTACCTTGATGAACAGTACAAAAAGAAAAAATGGAACGATGCAGAACCAACTCTTACGCACGTTAAAAAAGCGGGTGTTGTCGGCGCTGGCGTAATGGGTGGTGGCATTGCACAGCTGCTGGCCAAAAACAACGTCATCTGTCGGATCAAAGACCTTAACAATCAAGCTCTCACTCTTGCGCTGAAAACTGCTCGCGACGTCTACAAGTATCTACTGAAGACACGTCGCATGAAAAAGGGACAGGTCGAGGCGCAGATGAGTCTGATATCACCAACAACAACGTATGACGGATTTAAGAACGCAGATGTCGTTATTGAAGCCGTCGTGGAACGCATGGATATCAAGAAACAGGTCTTCAAGGAGCTGGACGAAGTTGTCCAGCCAACTGCCTGTTTGTTTACCAATACATCGTCACTATCTGTGACGCAAATGGCGGAATGTACAAACCGACAGGACAAAGTCTGTGGTTTTCATTTCTTCAATCCCGTACATCGCATGCCGCTGCTGGAGATCATCGCCACAGAGAAAACGAGTGAACAAACGATCGCCACTGCAGTCGCCTTCGCCCGACAACTTGGCAAGATGGTTATTGTTGTCAAAGACAAAGAGGGCTTCATCGTCAACCGTATACTACTGCCGTACATGAACGAAGCGGCGTACCTTTTCCAGGAGGGAGTCGACACGAAGCACCTCGACGATATCGTCAAGCGATTCGGCATGCCAATGGGGCCAATGGAACTTGCTGACGAAGTTGGGATCGACGTCGGCTATCACGTCGCCCACATTCTGGAAGGTGCATATGGCAACCGCATGCGTATCGCTGAGATCCTAAAGACCGTCTACGAGGCGGGAATGCTTGGTAAAAAGTCGGGCGAGGGTTTCTATATCCACTCAGGCAAGCACAAAACGGTCAGCAGCAACGTACAGAACATGCGTGGTAACACAGTGTTTACCCTCGACGATAACGTCACACTCAAACGCCTGCTCTACATCATGATTAACGAAGCCTCCCGATGCCTTGAAGAAGGCGTTGTTGAGTCGGCCAGCACGATCGATGTGGGCATGATTTACGGCACTGGGTTCCCACCGTTCCGAGGCGGCTTGTTGCGATATGCGGATTCAGTGGGCGTGAAACATATCGTGTCGGACCTCAAAAACTTCCAAGATAGATTCGATCAGCATCGATTCGAACCAAGTCAACTTCTGTTGAGCATGGCGAAAACAAACGACACGTTCTACCCGTCGTAAAGCTACGCCATTCACACAGGAAACACGTGCAACACAACGGAAAGAGGCAAGTGCATAATGAGTATGTTCGATAAAAATATTGGCAAAGAAGCACGGGCGTCGCTGGAATTCGCCGAGGATTCGCGGGAGACCGAATGGGTTCATCCAAGCTTTGCTGCGCTGTTGTATCAGGGGAAAGTCAAGTGGGATCTGATGCATCCATTCCCTCGTCAGTCAGACGAAGACAAAAAGCTTGGTGACGAATTTCTTGCGAAGCTTGAAGCATATCTAGAAGCAAACTACGACGCTGATGAAGTCGACAAGACAGGGGAGATTCCTGAGAGCATATTGAAGGGGCTTGCGGAACTCGGATGTTTTGCGATGAAGATACCCACGCAATACAACGGGCTGGGATTAAGCCAGGTGAACTACAACCGGGCCCTGCACCTCACAGGAAGTTACTGCGGCAACCTGACTGCCCTGCTGTCCGCGCATCAAAGTATCGGTGTTCCGCAGCCACTACTGATGTTCGGAACAGACGAGCAGAAAGAAAGATTTCTTCCTCGTTTTCGCGACGGGGCAATTTCTGCCTTCGCACTGACAGAAGCCAATGCCGGCTCCGATCCACGAGCGATGACAACGACAGCGACACTGACAGAAGACGGATCGCATTACGTCATCAACGGTGAAAAACTCTGGTGCACCAACGGCACAAAGGCAAACGTTATCGTCGTCATGGCCGTCACACCGCCAAAGATTGTCCGAGGTAAAGAGCGCAAGCAGATCACCGCGTTCCTCGTCGAAATGGACACGCCGGGTGTCGAAGTTGTGCACCGCTGCCGATTCATGGGACTAAAGGCGCTCTACAACGGTGTGATCCGATTTACGGACGTCAAAATCCCGAAGGAGAACATGATTCTGGAGGAGGGCGATGGCCTGCGCCTGGCGCTCAAGACACTCAACACCGGACGACTTTCAATACCAGCGGGTGTTACTGGAAGCAGCAAATGGTGCATGAAGATCAATCGAAAATGGACGAATGAACGCGTTCAGTGGGGACATCCGATTGGCGAACATGAAACGATTGCTGGCAAACAGGCAAAGATTGCTTCAGACACATTCGCAATGGACGCTGTCTGGAAAGTAGCCTCTACGATGGCGGACAACAAACACTTCGACATTCGGCTCGAAGCGGCCATCGCCAAACTATTCAACACCGTCGCCCACTATGAGATCTTGCAGCAGACGCTACAAATCCGTGGTGGCCGTGGATTCGAGACTGCGGATTCACTACGGGCACGAGGCGAGGAGGGCATTGCGATTGAACGATTACTAAGAGATTCTCGTGTGAATCTTATTTTCGAAGGTTCATCGGAGATCATGCATCTGTTCATCGCGCGTGAAGCACTGGATTTCCATCTGCAGCATATTGGCGCACTCTTCAAACCGGGTGTGTCACTTGGTGGCAAGGCCGTGGCATTATTCAAGATGATGAAGGCCTATGCTTTGTGGTATCCAACGCTTTGGATACCGGTGCTGTCCACCAGTCAATTCGGTATGGACAACCGGCTTAATCGCCACATGAGAACGGTTGCGCGTCTCAGCAAAAAAATGGCTCGCACGCTGTTCCACAAGATGGCAGTCCATCAGAAAAAAATGGCAGAGAAGCAACTGCTGATTAACCGCTTCGTACAGATCGGAACAGAGCTGTTCATCATGTCAGCCGCGTGTTCATATGCAGACAGCCTACAAGCAGACGGACCGAACGCCCGCAATGCGGTTGAACTCGCGGACTACTATTGCAAGGAAGCCACAACACGAATCGGAACACTATTCCGTGACATTGGTCGCAACAATGACGCCGCGACGCTCAAACTGAATAAGAGCTTCATGCAAGGGAAATTTGAATGGCTTGAAGACGAGATCGCCCCAAACTGATACCCAGCAGAAACTGAAAGCTGGCAGGAATGGAGAGCCAGCAAAATGGAACGCCGCCAAAACAAAAGACCTACGTGGCTCGGGCTGACAACAAAGAAGAGTGGTTTGTTTTCAATGGACCTGCCGTCCGCGAATGACCGACCGCACGAGGTGCGACCATAACTTGCTGGAATCAGCCCCAATCAAACCCGATGACTGTTGAACAAGATGAACGACAAGACGCAAACAACCCCAACTCTGACTCGCGATCAACTGGCCAAGAGACTTGGCAAAAGTGCCTTTGCGTTTCGGGGCTACAATGCGACGAACCTCGGAAGAACACCGGAACTGCTCCGCCACCCGAAGTACGGACAGATCGTTGAAAAATACCTTCAGCGGGCGAGTGACATCTGCACCGACGTGATGAAGTTTCCAGTCGACCTGGCTCAACGAGTTCGACTTGAAAAAGAAGCCACCCTCAAGGAGTACCACGAGTCGATTGCGCTGATTGTCACCATGGAACTGGCACAGCTTGAAATTCTTGAAACCTTCTTTGAGATCTCACTTATCGACGCAAACATGATGTATGGTTTTAGCCTCGGCGAATTGACTGCGCTGACTGCTGGCGGTGTGTTAACGCTGGATGACGCACTGAAGATTCCCCTCATGATGTCTCGGGACGCTGCTGAACTTGCGGACGACGTCACCCTGTGTGTTTTGTTCTCCCGTTCTGGGAAATTCATTCCACGCAAAAATGTGCACCGGCTTTGCGCGGAGATTAACGCCGAGGGGAATGGCGTGATTGGTGTGTCAACGTTTCTGGCTCCGAACTCGATGCTGCTGATCGGCCAGAAAGACACGGTTCAGCGATTAAAAGAACGTAAGGGAGAGATCACCACAGAGCGTATTTCTGTCAGGGTGAATGACGACAAATGGCCTCCGCTGCATACGCCCATTGTGTGGCAGCGAAACATCACGGATCGAGCTCAGTTTCTGATGCACACCATCGAAGGTGGGTTCACCGCGCCCACAACACCTCTGTTTTCGATGGCGACTGGTGCTTTCAGCTATGACGGCGACAACACCCGGGATGTTGTTGCTCAGTGGATCGACAAGCCGCAACTGCTTTGGGAGGCCATCGATGCAACACTGGCACGCGGTGTGGAAACGGTCATCCATATCGGGCCGCAACCCAACATTATTCCTGCAACGTTTGGCCGACTGGCTGCGAACGTGGAGTTACTTACGAAAGACCGACTACCAATGCATACGCTATCAAGAATCGTTCAGTACGGCTGGCTGTCAGCCGTGTTACCAAAACGAACGAATCTATTGCGAGCGCCGAGCATCGTACATGTGACACTGGAGGATTGGCTGCTGGAACAGGACATCGCATAACGAGTCATTGATTAGCAGGGAATATCAGTACCATGAACGCCTCGGCCAATCCCTACAAAAACGATTTCACACGGTTGCTGGCGATTGAAAGCCCGATTATCTGCGGCGCGATGTATCCGTGTTCAAATCCTGAACTGGTTGCAGCAGCATCTGAGGCGGGTGGTATCGGGATCGTGCAGCCGATCAGTTTGACGTACGTGTATGGTTACGACTATCGCGAAGGGCTTCAGTACATCCGATCGCTGACGGACAAGCCGATTGGAGTCAACATACTGGTTGAGGGCAGCAGCGGCACGTATCGAAAGCGTCTTGAAGAATGGATGGAGATCTCACTGGAAGAAGGCGTCCGTTTCTTTGTGACGGCACTTGGAAATCCACGTTGGGTTGTGGACAAGGCCGGCCAGGTGGGCGGCATTGTCTTTCATGACGTCACCAATGCCACACATGCAAAGAAAGCACTCGACAATGGTGTTGCTGGATTCATCTGTGTCAACAATCGCGCGGGCGGTCACGCTGGTGAACTCACACCGCAGGCTCTTTACGATGAGATTTCACCATTGGAGATGCCCACAATCTGTGCAGGCGGTGTTGGTGGCCGCCAGGCATTTAAAGAGGCCCTTGAAACTGGCTACCTTGGCGTTCAGATGGGAACTCGCTTTATTGCTAGCAGAGAAGCGGCT
>Ga0233432_10003325_pt1 | contig 14595 bp, 9 predicted proteins | sample SI_122_August201_6_FD_179870 | JGI IMG/M metagenome (GOLD analysis project Ga0233432, IMG submission 179870) | Seawater microbial communities from Saanich Inlet, British Columbia, Canada - SI_122_August2016_10_MG | ecosystem: Environmental > Aquatic > Marine > Inlet | place: Canada: British...
TACATTTTTCGATTGCCCCTCATGTTTAACGGCGAGCCAGAACGCATCTTCCCCTTCTACGGGTGCAACCGCGACCAAAGTGCTTTTGTTAGAATAATATTCATCTTCGTGGGAGTAGTCAAAAAAGGCTGCAAAGCCCTGTTCCTCTTGAATTTCATAAAGATCATTATTGTATTCAACAAAACTGGGTGAATCTGGATCCGGCACTTTCGGGTCGGAATTGGCTACAGGGAACCTTTTGAGATAAGCTTCAGACAGATTGTCAGCGGAATCTGTTTCGATGTATACAAGAGCCTCAAGAACAAGGCCCTCACTCGAGCCATCCCCATTAAAATCCATTCTGAAAATAGATTCATAGTTTAAAACTGAGGGAATCGAAAAAGTGTTGTCCCAGTTAAAAACGCCCTGTGAGTCAATATTCACTACCGACCAATCGGTGTGGCTTTCTATTTCTCCCTCGAAATTTTGCCAAGTTGAAGAATGCCTTGTTATGAGGAGAAAGCTTCCTGGCTCCTCCGGGTTTTGGGCAACAGCAATAGGAGCCTGAGAATAGGTCGATCCTGACTCTTCATCGACATGTTCATATTGAAAACGATCTCGTCCGCCCCATGAGTCCCTGATAGCTAGTGTTTCGCCAAGGTTTTCGATGTAAAGAAACCCCTCCGAATCCGTCTTTAGAACTGCTGGCTCTACGCTGGGTTCGACTTCCATCGGAGCATTTACAAGAACTAGGCCGAGCCCGCCATCACCGTTCAAGTCTGATCCAAATTGAACCTCCCATGGCATGATGGTCTCTGTCCACTCAAAACTATTCTCCCAGTCGAAGGAAAGGGAATATTGGCCTAGTTCTTCATTTGCGACGAAGGAAAGCGTTATAATCTCCCAGTTTGTGTAGCGCTCGCCTTGAGCATCGGGACGTTCAGGATCTTTCACAAAATCCTCCCTTTTGATAGCCAAAACGTATTTGTCATCCGATCGATCGGGGGTATTAGAACCCTCAATCTTTTCGACAGCTATTGGCTCGGAACTATGCTCACCGTTTTCCCACTTATGAGTCTCCCGAAAACTGTGCCGATTCCCCCAATTGTCGGTGACAGGCAACAAAAGCCCATCGTCTCCTAAATCAGAATGGTCTACAACGTATACAGAACCCGATAGTTCGTCAATACGCAGGTAGGCGTTGGTCAGTTCACCTGAGTCTGGTGAATCCATCGAAGAGTAAGGGACCGACGCCAAATTAAGTCCGATAGAAGCGTCGCCATTCAGATCCTGCCCAAAAAATTCTTCATACTCGAGAGCTGTAACTGTAGTGAATTTATCCCAAAGCACTATCCCATTCTGATCGGCGATTCCCAGTTCCCAAAAAATATTTGTTTCTCTCAAACCCTCTTGGTCAGATGGCCATGATTCGTCGATGCGTGATATAAAACTAACAGAATTGGTTTCTGGATCTCTCTCGATGGCAAATGGCGTTTTCTTATACTCCCACCCATTTGATTCATCTTTGTAAGATTCGAAAAAAGAAGGTGTCCAGCCCCATTCGTCTTTTAGAGCAACGAACTCTCCTTCCTCTGATTCAAAAAGGATCCCGCCTTCGTCTGCTAGAGTGAACATCTTTAAGCCGGAATTGTCCGTTGCAATTTTAGTTAGAATATCTTCCGACAATCCAATTCCACCATCTGCGTTGAGATCCTGGTTGAACCTCTTTTCAATATCCAAGATATTTTCCACCCACAGTTCCTCACTCCAATCAACCACCAAGTCAGAGTTGAGAGAGATCAATTTATATGAGGTACCTACAGATTGGACCTTTTCTCCGCTTTCATCGTCTAGATAGGAATGGCTCCATTCAATTTTCATAGCCAACCAGTACCCACCTCCTATTTTTTCTTCGATGGCTAGCGGAGTTTCTGAATGGGAGTAGTCAGCATCAGAATGCGAATATTCTAATTCCGGATAACCTCCATATTCATCGGTTATAGGTGAGGGAACATCATTAAGGCTATCTCCCTCGGGCGATACAAACAAGCTACCAGAATCACTTCGTCTCAGACGTGCTCCTTTAGTATCTGTTTCAACAAACAAAATTAAGGTCGGGTCGGGTCCCACACTACCATCCTGGTTAACATCGACGGCGTACCGGTTTTCGAGATCCATTAATTCATTGAACCATTTGTAACTCTCTCTATCAAGAATTGTTCCCTCCGAATTCAATACAATTGCTTCGTAATTAGTGTTAGAATCCTCATGGGTATCTATCTCACCTGTTTCCCCGTTGACGCTTTTGTTTATAAAGTTTTCCAAATGCTGTCTTACTAACAAATAATAGCCGCCGTCGATTTGATCTCTTAGGTTCTCATCTAATGCTACAACTTTTAAAGCAGACACTACTACCGTGCCACTGTTTGTGTAACCCTCCCCCTGCTCATTCCATGACTGAGAATAATCAAAATCGGCTGCTGAACCCCATTCCTCAACGATTTTGATAGACGTCTCACTACCATCGCCTACGGTTCTGCCATCAGAAAAATCTCCTACTGCAATATACGTTGCTCCGTCAACCGTAGTTGGATCTATACCACCATAGACGCCTTCCTTGACCAACCGTAGGTTAGTCGAGTCACCTTCGATTATACTTCCAATGAATTGCAGTCCTTGCAATGTGAAGCCAACCGCACTACCGTTTCCATCGAAATCCTGATCAAACAAAGGTTCAAGCTCAAGAATCGATTCGGTCCACTCCTCATCCCAATCCATGACCCCTTCTGCTGATACAGAGTATACAATGTACTCGACCCATGTTTCGTCTTCGTACAATTCATTCAAATTTTCGTCCTCGACCTCGAACTTAAAATCTACTCGATTATTTACGATCACAATCATCGAGAAGGTTCCATCCTGCTGTTTTGCGACGGCGTATGGAGCCCGAGAAACAGACTGAGTTCGGGTTATTGAATTTCCCCCAATCTCTTCAATCGAAGACCATTGATATTCCTCCGAAAGACGAGCTGCCCCCCCACCTTCTGGCCTCGCCACAAGAATAGGGTTCTTGTCATCAGCCCCATTTGATATATATATTTCCTCTTTATCGTTTGTTCTTAGGACTTCATTTTTCGTATCAGAATCGATAGAAGTCAAAGCCGCTACATTTAATCCTACAAACGAATCACCATCGAGGTCTTGGTCAAATGAGGCTTCGTAGGCCATGATGCCACTCTCGACAAAGATGACGTCGGAGAATATGGGATCGGTCGAGTCTCTTAAATTTCCGTCAGAATCTAATTTATAAAGCTCCCAATAGGTAAGCTCTATTTTCTCATTTGCTTCTTGATCCAAGTAAGAGTGGCTAATTTTGACTGCGAGTAGGTATCCGTAATCTGGATTCTGACTTTTAACAACAGCATATGGAATCATCGAGTAACCAGTGCCATCATCTCCAGAATGGACGGAATTAAGATGCATTGGCTCTTCGCCATTGCGAGTAATCGTAATTTCTCGTTCACCATCCACTATCTGAGCGAAGCCGTCTCCATTTTTATTCAACAGCTCATTAGTAGTGTCTGTTTCAACAGCAATCCAATCTGAATCCCCCCCTTCTGAGTCATCATCGTTTTCGTTAGAAAAAGCATCGTCCACAGAGACGAGGTTGCTAATCACAGTTTCATCGACTACGACTTCGAGATTCCCAGTTTCAGAGTTGAATGATAAAAACAAGGAGCCATCCGGTAGATCCGAAAAACCATTAAGAGGATTCGTGTCGATATCCAATTCCAGTTCTAGCGATCCTGATTGCTCATCCCAATTGTATGTGCCCTTTTCTACTCCCGGGATGTCACCCTGTTCTGTAGGTTCCTCATCTTGTCCAAATTGGGATGCCGAAATGAAGGAGTTATTGTCGAAGAAAACGACGAACACATTTGTCTCTTCTTCAAACTCGCCAAGCCATGCACCCTGAATCGAAGTGTTCGGGCCTTCGATTTTGTAAGCTACAAACTCTTCGCTATTTCCGATTGTTAAAGTTGCTTGGTTTTCTCCTGGAATAAACCGGTTTATTCCCCCGTCCTCCACTGCACCTGAGAAACCTTTAGATCCATTTCCATCTACTAGAATCGTAGTGCTTAGTGTCCCCGCTTCTGGATCCCAAGAGTAGGTCCCCTCTTCAATGCCAGTCTGCGAATCTATGGTCTGATCTAGATTCGATAAATAGAGGTAGAAACCATCTGGTGTGAAAGCGATTATTTCAGTGCTGCCTTCAAGCCCATCGCCTCTCACCCAAACCCCGTCGATCGATGCGATCGACTCCACAGAAGCTAGACTTAATAAAATGCCAAAAAACGCAGTGGTTAAAAGGGAATTGTTTTTCTCCCTCTTCCGGCTAGTGTACCAATACTTAAAATTGGGGATAGTGAATAGGAATGTCATATCTCGGAGGAAGATCTAGGTTTACGGCGGTTGTTAGGTCAAAAAGAATTATTGGATCTTCGAAAAATATGCAATTTGCAATCAAGAAAAAGTTAACTTCAGCTTCAAAGGTAGGATCCCAAATTACGCCGTCGCCATCCAAACATTTGAGGAACTCCTTCAGTTCTCATCCAAAGGTTGTCTCTACTCTGGTTGAGGGTACGAGAACAGTGCCGTTTGAATAGTTAGTCTGGGCCTTTAGAAGGATCTATGCAATGAAAGGCAAAAGGATACACAACAGAACAGAAGCTCCGCGTTCTGCGCGAAGCGACAAGACGATATTGGATGTCTGCCGCCAGCAGCAGATCAGCGAGCAAACCTTCGACCGCTGGAAGAAGGAGTTCGGCATGATGGAAGTCGACCAGGCCAAGCAGCCCAAGGCGCTTGAGAAGGAGAACGCTCGCCTCAAACGCACGCTTCCGAGAGGAATGCCTTAACCGAGAGGAGCTTTGGACTCTAACTGAGGCTCGAGTGGTAATCGAGGACTGGCGAAACAACGGGAAACTCCGCTCAGGTCATTTCCTTCAGGTAACCCGCCAGTGTCTTCGCCGCATTAGCCTCGATCCCGTCCGCGTCCGGGGTCGCCACGATCTGGCAACGCGCCCGCCCGGTTGCGGCGAGTGTGATGGTCTGGCCGTCGTCCGATTGCGCCAGTCCCAGCGTCGTCGCCACGAGGAACAGAAAGCTGGTCAACGGGGCAAGGCCAATTGCCCGGATTGGCGCGGTGTTCGGAGTGGGTCGTTTCATGGCCGGGGCTCAGGCTTTTCGCTAAGCGCTTAATCTATATTGTTGGTGGAAAATTGTTCGGGTGAGTTAACGGTTTTTTGAGTCGAGATCGTTCGAATCTAGCCTTTTGTCTGCTTAGAAGAGAGCAAACGGTTAGGTTCGTATCATCAGTTGGAACTGGTAGAATTGGCACTTCCACCGCAGAAGCAGTGTGTTTTTTGGATATGCGGCGGAGCAGGACGTTCTCGCCAGACCTATTTTCGATTGAGATGAAAAATTATCAGGGATCTTTTATCGCGATGTAGGCCAAAGCGATGCGCCTTGGTCATCGAATTCGTAGGCGCGCGGTTCTCCCATTGTGCTAAGGTCAGGATTGGATTCGATTTCCGAAAGGTAGGTTGTAGAGAGCCAGATGTTCTCGAGGTCTTTGGTGTTTCGAATATGGGCCACTCGCAATGGAGAATTTGGATTTGCGCCGCACAAATTATGGGCCATCTCGATTGCCGTACGGTCATTTTCGGCGATGATTGGAAGTTTTCCGGCCAATGGCACTCCTGATGTGAGAACATTGGTGTAGGTGCATGCTAGATTGATTTTGTCTGCAGCCCTGCGGGTCATGACGTCGGCCATCCCCATGCCAAGCGAATTACCAGCTGTTGCGTGGGTAAGGTCTCGAATGACAATTTGTTTTATATTTGGCGAGTTAGGCCGCTTGATGCCGCTAGCGGCTCGACCTGTAATATTGGAATCCATTCCGCCACCGCTAATGTCCTTGCCGATTTCGTCGACGACTAGTAAATCGATATCTGAGACCAACAGGCGACCCATTGTGTTTTTCGCAATGGTCAAAAGCTCTTTTTCGCGTTTGAAAAGGTCATGGGGGAGGATGCCTGAAATCGATGCTGTTTGGCTGTGGGCGTTTTCGACAATAGCGACTCCGAATAGAATTGGAGCCTTTTCTAAGAAAAGAGCAGCGGCTTCGGGAATGACTCTGTGAAATTGACCGAATCCTAGCTGGTGTAGGGATTTTGTCCCTACATGTTTGCCAAGACCTATTGCCATCATTTTTAGCAGTCCGCTTTCGTAGTCTCCAAGAAATCCAGTGTGAGCTTTTACTCGATTGCAAACTATGATGCCATCCGACTCGAAGGCTAGGCGGTCACAGCATACTACTGTGTTGCGGTCGAGTTTGCCTAGTTCCACGATTTCCATGGAAGATCGGATAGGAGCTCCAATTGAATTCTCGGTGATTCCTAAGGATTCAAGGACTTCCACTTGCCCGCTCGCTGTGGCTCCGCCATGGCTGCCCATAGCGGGAACTATAAACGGTTTGGCTTCCCAGGCTTTTAATTGAGCAACGATTGCTTTGAGGGTTTCGACGAATCCTTTGATTCCGCGGCTACCCGCTGTTATGGCGATTTGTTTGCCACGAAGATCCGTTTTAGAAAGTAGAGCAAGTTGCCTTCTTGTTTCTTGGTCGATATCTTCGATTCGGTCGGTCGAAAAATGCTGATGAACCGGCACTAAATCGGGTAGGGCGAGTCCGCTATTCGGAGCGATGGTCGGCAAATATTCGCAAAATTGTAAACTGGTTTTGTGCTTTTTCGAGCTCATGTCTTTCAGGAAGAATTTAAATCGAAAAGACAGGCTAGGCTTGGACGACTTAAATGCAATTATCGTGTTTCACTGATTGCTCGTTGCCTTTCGGTTTTCGCTGACTAATTCAGCCATCCCGTTGGCAACCATTCCACCATCAGACCCGATGGCAACTAGTGTGAAGCCGCGAGCGTAGGTACCTGTGATCTCCGACGCCCCAAAAGCGAGGATGCCACTTGCTTTGTTGTGCGAGTTCGCTGCGTCGACCACCTTTTGAGATGCTTCGATAAAATCAGGATGATTGAATTCGCGCGGTATTCCCATATTGAGGGAAAGATCCAGCGGCCCAACGAATAACGCATCCACGCCATCCACAGCTGCTATTTCATTAGCGTTTTCAACGGCAGTCGGCGATTCGATTTGAACTACGACGAAGGTGTTTTCGTGTCCAGTTTCTATTCGCTCCGCAAACTTCGCTCCGTAGTGAGCGCTGCGATTCATGCTTGCGACTCCGCGAACTCCGTGGGGCGGATAACGCGAATAAGAAACTGCTTTTCGAGCCTGTTCGGCTGTATTCAAATTTGGGATCATTATGCCGTGCGCACCTAGGTCTAAGGCTCTCTTGAAGCTCACCGGATCCAATCCTGGCAACCGGACTACGGGAGCAGCACCAGTTCCTTCGAGAGCCATAAGTTGATTGGCAAGCATTTCCCAAGATCCGGATCCGTGCTCCATATCAATCTGGCACCAGTCCAGGCCCGAACGTCCAGCTACCTCGGCTAAGATCGCCGAACCTGTATTCAGGAACGTTCCCACTAGTCTGTCGCCTCGCAAGGCCCGTTTCCGTATGGCAAGTTTGTTCATTGTTAAGCGTATGTAATTTAGTTTTCTTAGTTTACCAGCGTGTCGCTTGGAATTTCCAACCTGGTTCTATTTTCTGCATCTCAACTTCGTCGTTTCGAAAGCCAACTCCGAAATTCAGGTAGTTTTGATGCAATACGGCAATCGCCTCATGGTCTAGAGTCACGCCCAAACCTGGTTTGTCTGGAACTTTGATCGCTCCATTTTCAAAAGGTAATCGTCCTTCCTTTATGATCTCGTCAGATTGCCATGGGTAGTGCGTATCGAGATCGTAATCGAGTTGAGGAATGCAGGCGCCAAGATGAACCATCGCAGCTAGGGAAAGCCCCAAATGGCTATTCGAGTGCATGGAAATGCCTCTTCCGAAAGTTTGGCAAATACGACAAAGATCGATGCAGGCTTTTAGACCTCCCCAGTAATGGTGATCGGTTAGAATTACGTCTTCGGAATGAAGCCTTACACTATTAGGAATATCCTCGAAAGAGGTCGTGCACATATTCGTAGCGAGTGGCGACTCAATGGCTTTCCCAACGAGGGCCATGTTTTCCTGGCCGCGAACGGGGTCCTCCAGATACTCGAGAACCGGATCTAGTTTTTTGCCGATTCGAATTCCTGTTTCGACGCTCCAGACCGCGTTAGGGTCGAGCCTGAGTGGTACGTCTTTTCCAAAGGAATCGCGTAAAGCGAAAATAGCATCGGCTTCGTCATCGGGGGGGAGCACTCCGCCCTTGAGTTTGATCGATTGGAAACCGTATTCGTTGATCAATGACTTAGCCTGTCGAACTACTTCGTCAGGCGATTTGGTATTCATTTGGCGAACTGCCGCCCAACCCTCTGCCTGGTTGTCTGAATTAAAAGCCAAGTCTCCGCCTGCGCCCGGTTCCTTGTAGAACAAATACGCTCCGAAAGGAACCGCTTCCCGAACAGCGCCACCGAGCAAGTCGCAAACACGTACTTCGAATCGTTTTCCGAGATAGTCCAGACAGGCAACTTCCAAGGCGCTCCGAGCATGAACCCAGATACGTTGATCCCATGGAGTGTCGCCACGCGCTTCGTCTTCTCGCTTCAGCGATACCAGGCTGGCTTTGGCTTTTTCCAACAATCTTGTAAGTTGAAGCGGATCCTCTCCTAGCAAATGCTTGCAAATGTGATTCAGGGATTCGACTACGCCATTGGTGCAAGGTATTTCGGAAAACCCGGTGAGTCCGTCTTCGCAGGCAATTTCGAGTATCACCCTCAGGGCAAAAGGAGCATGTAACCCCGAGGCGGCTCTTAGCGGTGGGTCGATGGTAGCAATGGGGGTGACTGTGAAACTCGCTATTTTCATGAGAATTGAGGTTGGGGGAATTCTTTTCTGATGAATGAAAACTACATTTGGAATACTAAACCGAGAATCGAATCAGGATTTTTCGAAATTTCCGCTACTTGCTCCTGGATTTCGTTGAAAGCGACTCTGTGTGTCGTCAGTTCGTCTAAGGCAATTTTCCCCTCCGACACTAAGCGCAAACAAAGCTCCAGGTTGCGGCGAGTGTTCCAGCGAACGAATACATCGTCGTAGTTAGCTCCTCTTTCCCAGTTTTTATCATGATAACCTGGGCCGGTTCGCGAAGACCGTCTTACGTCCATATTTGTCAGGGATCGAGTGAACGGGAATTCGGCTCCACCTACGACGACCATTGTCCCCATTGGGTGACCGTCGCCAGATACCTTCATGCATTTTTCCAACGCCTGCGCCGGTTTTTCGGCATTTCCTCCAAGTGCAATAACGCTTGTATCCAATCCTCTGCCATTAGTGAACGAAAACGTTTTTTCGATTTCGTCTTCGGATCCAATAAGTGCGGTTTCATCGATCCCCAGTCGTTTGGCTTGTTCTATTCGCTCAGTCACTGTATCCCAGCCAATCGCATAACATCCAGAAAGCTGAAAGAGTCTTGCCGTCAATTGCCCAACAAGTCCTAGTCCAGCGACGGCTGTATATTGGCCGATTTCCGGTTCCGCTCGTCGGACCGCTTGCATGGCGGTTGCTAGTAGCATACCATAGGCTCCTTGTTCGAATTTCACGTTTTTCGGGAGAGGCACTACCATGTTTTGAGGCACGACTGAATAGTCGGAGTGTTGAGCATAACCTGCACCGATGGATGCCACACGCTGGCCAACCTCTAATTTGGTGACGCCTGCTCCGAGTGCTAATACCCGTCCCGCATTGGCGTAACCAAAGGGCTTTATCTTCAAGTCAGAGTCTGGGTTTAGTTGCAACTGTCGCAGAGCTCTCCAGCCTCCGGCTGCTTTGCTGCCGCGGGTTACGGGACCCTTCAGTTCGGTGCCGGGGCTTACGAGTGAAGCCATGACCTCAACCAGGACCATTCCTGGATCAAGCGATGGCATGTCGACCTCGATCAACTTAAGAGTTCCATCGCCATGAAGGGCGACGATTCGTCGTTTTTCGGGTATGTTGGAATCGGTGCTCATGATTCGAAACTTGCGTCGTTAGTTGTCTCGTAATGAGTGTCGAGCAAGGACTGCAGAAAAAGCATATCCTGTCTTAGTGGTTCAACTACGGAATCTCCTACAATAGCTTGCATCTTGTCGTCCTTGTATTCTGCGGTAATGCAGATTGGTTCGCTATAGTTTCGTTTGGATAATTCGGAGATAACGTTATTCCAGGAAGTGTATCCTTCTTTTCCGCTTACCCAGGTCCGATTCCATTTCACTGCGCCGGCCGCGTCAGTTCCATCCGGGAATCGAATGGCGTTCTTCAAGTTAATCATCGAGAGTCGAGGCCAAGCGATATCGATTGCTAGATCTTCTCGTTCGCCTTCTAGTCCAGTGTGACCGAGATCGAGCACGGCTGATACGCAATCAGAGCGTAGAGGCTCGATCGCATGAATAACACTGAGGGAGCTACAAGCGAAACCATCGCAATGATTTTGTAGGCCAATGGAAACACCGCTATCCTGAATGGCAGGGTAGAGCTCTTCGCATTGTCTCCGAAATGTATCCACATTTTCTTGATAACTAATTGTGGAGTCCAGTTTCAGCATCGTTCTTAAGATGGGTATGCCGGATTCACCGCAAGCCCGAATCGTCACCTCGTCCACGTCACCCGCAATGCTAAATACACCCAAGCCATTTTGGCGCAATTCGGATGCGAACTTAGGCAAAGCCTTTTCAATGGTATCTGGAGTGACTTGAAAACCCTCCCGTATCGGAAGCTCGATCCCTTTAAAACCAAGCGAGAGAAGCACGTCTGACAAATTAGCGGCTGAGTGACTAGGCCATGGTTTTGAGAAAACACTAATTAAGGGAAGTGTATTCATTACTTCGATATGTCACGATTTGCTTTTCTCCCCATATAGGTGAGGAGTCCGCCTACTGTAGCGATGCTGATGGAAAGAATCAAAATGGTAACTCGACCTTCTGTCGGATTCGGGACGAATAGGAGAAGGGCGATGAACCCGGCGATTGCGAGGGCCAACTTTCCGATGGAGCCTAATTGACTTTGGTCGTTGGATTCGCCGATTTCCTTTTCGAAGTCAACGGGAGTATGCATGCGTCGAAAGAACTCGTTGACGCTATCGAGATATTCTTGGGATTTGCTCTTTGGAAAAGCGAGGGAAACGAAGAAGCCAATAGAGCCGCCGATGAACACGGCCATCACTTTGGTTTGAAACAACCATTCCTCTCCGAATAGCCCTGCGCTGAAGAAGGCGATCGTAGATGGGATAAAACCACCGATGATGCATGCAAAACCAGTCCATTGCGGGGTGTTGCGAAAGAACATTCCGTAGACCAACGGTATTGCCATTGGAGTCGCAAGCAGCGCGCCCATGTCTAACATTATATCGAATATACCTTTGCCTTCGGCTTTTGAAAAATACATAGCCAAAAGGATGATCGCAGCTCCCAGGAAGAGCGTATAGATGCGGCCGAAGCGCAAGAGCGTCGCCTCGTCCTTTTCCTTTACTCCAAAAAGTCGACAGAAAGCTGGGTAGATATCTCGCATCAGAATCGCGACATTCGTATTAAGTCCTGTATCCATAGAACTCATAGTCGCGGTGAGAATCGCCACAACGATCATTCCGGTGAGTCCTGCCGGCAGTAAGAGCATGCTGATTACCGCATAGCTTGCCTCGGCTGGTTTTGAAATCGCAAGGCTTAGGACTTCTTCCGACATTAAGAGCCTAGCAGCGACGGGTGGAATGAACCAAAAAATTGCTCCGGAAAGCATGAGTATCATTGAGACCAACGCTGCCTTCTTGGCGGCTGCCCCATCCTTAACCGAGAAGTAACGATATGCTACGTTGACGGTGTTGTAGCTCAGGAAATTTTTAAGTACCATTGCACTTGCCCATCCCCAGGTGAAGGATCCTGCGAATTGTTCTGGCGCGTTTATTAGCTTGAAATCACCCATGAGGTCCTGGGTTTCGATCAATTCGAACATTCCGCTCACTCCTCCCATTTCGCGAAGACAGAGGACTGCGACGATCACAGTAATAGGAAGCAGCAACAGACCTTGGAGGAAATCGGTTGCCATTACTGCCCACCGTCCGCCCGAAGTGGAGTAGAAGACAACGACAATTCCTGCGATTAGGATTACCAATAGAATATCGTATCCAAAAACTGCTGAACAAAATATTCCTAATCCGTATAGGTGGACTGCTGCGTACAGGATACGCGTGGGAACCTCCATAAAAGCGTAGAATTTTTGGATCGCTGGGCCAAACCTCAGTCGAATTACTTCCGGTCCGGTGGTGACTCTCAATTGGCGAAACCAGGGACCTATGAAGAGAAAATTAATGAAGAATCCAAGGGCGTTTCCGAAGTAGATTATCATTACGGAAAACCCGGATTCGAAGGCAACTCCCGCGGCTCCCGTGAAGGTCCATGCGCTGAAAGCGCTCATAAAGGAACTCATCCCCACTAGCCACCATGTACCGCGACAACCGCCTTTGAGAAAATCGTTGGTGTCTTTGTTGAAACGCTTGAAGTACCACCCTACAGCTAACAGGAGTATTAGGTAGCTGATGATAACAATGTATTCTACGGACGCCATATGCAGTGAGGTTAATTGCCTTTAGACCTTAATTCCTCTATAGCAGTTGGGGCATGTTGCGATACTGGTTTTCTTCTAAGCGTGTAAAATTCGTTGGGATCTGCGATCGAAACTTACGAGCGTACTGGACGTTCAGGAACCGGCATTGCAGGCGCTAAATGTGGGCCCGTGGATTCTCCAACTCTGATACTAGTTGGAAGAATAAAGTCAGACAGCGCTTTGGATTTTTCCTTGATGGTGCTCAATAGAATTCGAGCAGCCTCGCTGCCCATGTCTTCTGGGTTTGCCCCCGCACAGGTGATTGTCGGATCTTCTTCGGTGCAGACATTGGTCATATCAAACGCGGCCACGCTTACGTCCGAACCAACTTTGTATCCATTTTGAAAAAGAAAATTAATGGCACCCCTTGCCATCAGGCCGTTAAGGCATATCCAAGCCGTTGGTAGATCTTCTGGTTTTGATTGTTCAATCAGCTGTTTAGCGACTTCGAAGCCTTCCTTTCGATCGGCATCGATTTGATTGATCTTGAATGGCGTCTTTAGCTTCAAATTCCTCGACTCAAGGGCCATGGAAATCCCGTTCAGTCGATCTTCTTGTCTTCCCATCCCTCGATTCCCCCCCAACCAGGCAAAGTTGGTGTGCCCAAGTTCGCAAAGGTGATCAACGAGGAGTTCAGCTGATTCCGATTCGTTTGAAAGTACGGAGTGGCATTTTCCTGATTCGCGGGCTGAAATGTAGACTATCGGCCGATTGAGCTTTCGAATTGTCTGCAAAAAATCGGGATGGACTTCTCCCATTATCGCAATCCCTTTCACTGAGTCTGGCAGGGTGAGGGGAGTATCCTTATCCGATTTCGCTATGTCGTCCTCCGATCCGAGGAAGATGGTCTTAACCTCGTTGTCGTTCAGAGTGTCGTAGAGTCCTTGGTGAATGTGACTGAAGAAATTGCTCTTGTTCGCGAGTTTCAGCGGAGATCGCAAAATATATCCTGCAGTCGCAACTGATGTGTTCTCTTTGGCCGTATCGAGGTTCATCCCTCTTGGCGAGTAGCCATTCTCGAGTGCGAATTCCCAAATTGTCTTATAGGCTTTTTCAGAAATGCCTTTTTTTCGACCATTTAGCGCCATCGATACAAGTGCCTGGGAAATCTCAAGCTCTTTAGCTATTTGCGTCTGGGAAATTCGTTTGATTTGAGATTTTGGCATCTTGGGCATGTTTTTGACTAATTGAGCTTTAATCTAATTTATAGTTATAAATCAAGCGGGAAATTATTTCTTTTAATTATAATCTAATTGAATAATTTTAATCTTATAAGTAATTAATATTAAATGATTTCCACAGGATATCACCATAAATAGGGTTAATTTTATAAAAATGAGCTTGCATGGTATTATAACTATTAATTCGATGTGTGTTAATTATTTACTCCCCGAAGCCTATCCGTTTTCAAAGCTAAGCGAAATACCGCTCAATTCAAACTACCCAAACCCTACCAAATATTAATGAAGAACTCTCTGACATGCTTGAATGAGTCACGCGGCCTTAGTCGCTTCATTGCTGCTGTGATTGGCTTCGTTCTCCCACTCGGAAACATGATAGCTCAAGACGATGACGATGAGATCGTAACACTCTCGCCATTTATAGTAGATGCATCGGGTGACGTCGGCTACCGAGCCACGAACACTATTTCCGGCACGAGCCTGAATACGCCGATTAAAGATATTCCGATGTCTATCGAGGTAATCAACCAAGAATTTCTCGAGGATACGGGTGCCACCAATTTCGATGAAGCATTGGCCTACTCATCAGGCGTTTTTCTTGACGAGTACACTCAGAGCCCGGGGGAAAGTAGCGACGGAGCGAACGCCCCGGGAGCCAATGAAAATGCTAGCGCAGAC
>Ga0233432_10003329_pt1 | contig 14584 bp, 9 predicted proteins | sample SI_122_August201_6_FD_179870 | JGI IMG/M metagenome (GOLD analysis project Ga0233432, IMG submission 179870) | Seawater microbial communities from Saanich Inlet, British Columbia, Canada - SI_122_August2016_10_MG | ecosystem: Environmental > Aquatic > Marine > Inlet | place: Canada: British...
GATAAAAGCAACTGAATATAATGAACTGTTAATAGATATCGCTAAAGATGGCTCGGTGGCTATTGGGAAAGATAATACAAAGTCTATAAAAATTGGAGCTAAAGGGAAAGTTGCTATTCAAGGTTCATGTAAAGGCCGTATTGTTATTGGTGCTGATGGTGATGTTTTAGTTAAAAAGACACAAGCTGGGATAGTGAATATAGGTGTAGATGGAAAAGTTACTCTAGGCAAAGCTATGAAGAGTGTCATAGTGGTAAAAAAAGCTACAATTAACATTGGCACGACAACATTGTCGTATTTTGATGATAGTATAATCAGTATTGGTTCAGGAGATATAAAAGTTAGCCAATTGAATCAATTTGACGTAGTTGCAACTAATAAAGATGCTGCAGCTTCACTGAATGTGGGCCAAAACAATAACGGTGATGTTCATTTGGCAGGAAAGGGCAATATCAAAGTTGGTAAAAACTTAACTGGTGATGTTAAAGTAATGGATGTTGCCACTTATTCATCAAAAAACCAATTCGGAAAAATGTATTTTGGGAATACGGTAAAATGCAACATCATTCAGAAATTGCAAGGAAACTTGTATGTTGCTGACAATAGTGGAAAATCTTACTTGAAAATTGGTCATATAATTGATTCTAATATTGGTATTTACGCATGGGCTTCAATTGAAACCATTGAGGCTTTAGATGTAAATAGCACACGCGAAAAAATCTTTCTTGAAACAGGAAGCTTAGTTGCAAGCCAAAACCTAGAAACTGATTTTGCTGCTGAAAAAGAAGTGCATGTTCAAGCTCGTAATATTTATGGTAACGTTGAAGTCGGTCACGAAAATAGCCGTGTTGATGCGATTGTTAAAGGTAAAATGAAGATCGGCTTATAAGCCCTAGTTTAATAGGATGATTCCTAGCTTTACAATTAAGTCTTTTATCGATTAATAATAAACCAACATATATCTAATTATCCAATAAACAAGTAGCAATATTACCTTTATAGTTTTGGTTGTTCAATTAGGTGATATGCGACTTCTTCATAGGGATGTACTCTGAGTAATTCTGAAATGATATCAGGTAGGATTTCTTTTTTACAAACCATTTCAACTTTGAATTCTTCAACTTTTTCAATTTTGTCTTGAATACCAATGTGTGGATTGCTATTGATTAAGGGCCTAAATTGGCCCGTTCCTTTGCTTTCCCAACAGCAGCAGTCGTAATTATTGAATCTTCCGGCTCCTATGTTAAAGAGGGCATTTTTAACCTCTTCTAAATTCTCAGTAGGGACATAGAAACAGAGAATAACCATGAGGGGAATTATTTAATGAGAGATGAGAGGTATTGCATAGGGTGGTATAAGTTTAATTTCTCAAAACGTTTAACCTGACTTCGGCATGAATAACCGGTAGCTAAAAATATTGCGTTGGGATTGTTGTTGATGTGTTTTCCCCAACTCATATCGTAAAGTTTTTTGGAATTTTGATAATGCTCTGTTTCATGACCATAAGTGCCGGCCATACCACAACAACCAGTGTTGAGAGTTTTCAGCGTTAAACCAAAAGATTTGAAAATTAATACCCATTGTTTTTGAGAGTCGGGTAGTGAAGTTTTTTCTGTGCAATGCCCAAGTAAAATGATCTCTTTATCAGGTTGCTTTAGTTCAATACTGTGTTTATTATTTTCTAACCATTTAGAAAACCAAGTTTGTATAAGGTCAACTTTGAGATCACAATTATCTAGGTACTGCTGATATTCATCGTTGTAGGTGAGTGTTATACTAGGTTCTATGCCAATAATAGTTGCACCTTGAGTTTGAAAGCCTTGAATCATTTTTGCATTTTTTGAGGCAATTTTTGTAAATGTATTGAGAAAACCTTTAACATGCCAGGGTTTTCCATTGGGCATGAATGGAGCTAATTTGATATCTATGTTGAGCTTAAGCAATAGTGTGATGACATCCTTAACCAAGTTTGCTTCATAGTGGCTTGTGAAAGCATCTTGTAGAAGGATGACAGTATTATTTAAAGGTTGCTTATCAGTTGTGTTTATACTTAAACTAGAGGGTAATAATTTCTTTAGGGTAGGGTAACTTAATGAAGGTGTGTCTACAAGACCTAATAGGTTTTTTGTTGTCCATCTTACAATAGCTAATTCATTGATAGCATTGGTTAGGGGAGCTATTTTGCTTTGAATAGGAATTCCATTTTCAACACTGCCAATGAAAAAATCTTTAAGTGGCCTAGCATAGCGTTCGTGGTATAGTGATAAAAATTGTGAGCGATATTCAGGGATATCAACTTTGATAGGGCATTGGGTTGCGCATGCTTTACAGCCAAGGCATTCAGACATAACCTCATACACATCTTTTGAGAAATCTTGCTCATCGTGTTTTGTGCGTTTAAAGGTATTCACAATGCTGCCGAGTAATTTATCAAAGCCTAGTTCTTTATTTTTTTTCTTTGGGGGAGTGAAGGCTTTTAAAGATAGTTGTCTACTCCATTCCCTAAGCATACCTGCTCTTCCTTTAGGAGAGTGAATGCGTTCACGTGTGACTTTGTATGAAGGGCACATGAGCTCATCATCGCTGTAATTAAAGCAAGCTCCATTGCCATTGCAAAAATGTGCAGGTCCAAACATATCGTTGTAATCAGAATGAATATCTCTATCGGCTTGTCCTCGTGTAGGTGGTTCGTCAACTTTGGTTATATTCAAATTGTCATTTAAAGAGGTCGCTATTTTTCCAGGGTTTAAGCGGTTGTCTGGGTCGAAGACTGTTTTGATTTTACGCAAATCTTCGTAGAGCTCAGCGCCAAAGAATTCGGGAGAATATTGACTCCTAAAGCCTTTTCCGTGTTCTGCCCACAACACCCCCCCATATTTTTTGACTAATTTGACAACGCTATCTGTGATTGTTTTTAAAAGTTTTTCATCACTTTCAGATTTCATATTAAGCGCTGGTCTAACGTGTAGGCAACCCACATCAACATGCCCAAACATGCCATAAGTTAAACCATGTGAATCTAATAATGCTTTGAAATCTTTAATGTAAGCATAGAGATGCTCAGGTGGAACAGCAGTATCTTCGACAAAGGGTATTGGGCGTCTATCCCCACTGCAATTACCAAGTAGGCCAACACCTTTTTTTCTGAGTTCCCATAAAGAAGCAATATCTTTTTCATTTTCAGTTAAATAATAACTGTGAGCGAGAGATTGTTTTTTTTCAATAGATGCTTTTAATGACTTTATTTTTTGACTATATTCATCGATATTATTTCCACAAAACTCAACGAGATTGATTGAATTTATTTCACTATCTCCCTCGAGCATATGTTTAACTTTATACCAAATCGCATCATTTTTTGCCAGTGATATTATTTTTTCGTCTACTGTTTCTATAGCCAGTGGGTTATGTTCGACTAATGTGTGGGCATCTTTTAGGGCATCATCAAAAGAGGCATAACGTAAAGCAAATAAGTGCTTGTATTTAGGTGTTTCGGTTAACTTTAATTTCATCTCCTGAATTAAACACAGCGTGCCCTCTGAGCCTGCTAATAAATAATTCAAGTTGAAATTTTCATCACTTTTTATTTTACTAAGATTGTATCCAGTTAAGAACCTACTCATTTTTGGAAATACCGATTCAATTAACTCTTTCTTTTCACTGACTATTCCGTCAACTACTTTATAGATATCTGCTAAAATATTTTTTTTTGATTTTATTTCATTTAATTCAGTGAAATTAATGTTTTTAATAAGCCACTCACTGCCATTACAAAGCATGATTTTTAATTCAAGAATGTGATCGCTTGTTTTCCCATAGATACGCGAACCTTGGCCACATGCATCGGTGCTGATCATTCCCCCCAGCGTTGCTCGGTTACTAGTGGAAATATTAGGAGCAAAAAAACGTTGATCATCTTTAAGAGAATTGTTTAGTTGATCAAGTACCACTCCGGGTTGCACGCGAACCCAATTCTGTTCGATATTTTTTTCTATAATATTATTCATGTGTTTTGATAGATCAACACATATTCCGTTATTTAAAGACTGACCATTTGTGCCAGTTCCTCCACCACGTGGGCTATATTTGATGGATTTGAATTCAGGCTGATTGCCTGTTTCAAATATGTGTTTGATATCTGAATTATTTTTAGGGTATAAGACAGCTTGTGGTAGTACCTGATACACACTATTATCAGTAGCACAAATCAATCTTGTTTTGTAGTCTGAGTGGATATCGCCACTAAAACCAACCTCATTTAGTGTTTTTAAAAATGAGTTGATTTGTTTGGGGATCTGTTCAATACCCTTGTCTAAGACAGGTATCATTTTGAAGCTGAAGTTTTTTTATTTAGATGGTGTTACTAGCTTTTTGAAAAAGTCAGTAAACTTTTTAGCTCTACTTTTCCGTTTAACTTTATTTGAAGCACAACAAGCTTTTTGACATTCCGGCTTACAGCTTTTCTTAGCGCAGTCAGCTTTTTTATTTTTGTCGTCGCAGCTTTTCTTAGTGCAGTTAGCTTTTTTATTTTTGCCGTCGCAGCTTTTCTTAGCGCAGTTAGCTTTTTTATTTTTGTTTTCACAGCTTTTCTTAGCGCAGTTAGTTTTTTTATTTTTGTCGTCGCAGGTTTTCTTAGCGCAGTTAGTTTTTTTATTTTTGTCGTCGCAGGTTTTCTTAGCGCAGTTAGTTTTTTTATTTTTGTCGTCGCAGGTTTTCTTAGCACAGTTAGCTTTTTTATTTTTGCCGTCACAGCTTTTTTTAGTGCAGCTGGCTTTTTTACGTGCTATTTCACAGCTTTTAGGGCTGTCTTCAGTGTTTTTCAAAACAGATAGTATTGATTTAAAAGAAGGGTTCTTTTGTTGAGCACTCTCTACACCTACTTCATCAATAATCGTTGTTTTTGCATTTTTTGGAAAAACAGCTATTTCACCTTTAGACTTTCTAAGCCTTAATCTCTCAAGAACGTTATTAAAATGCTTGTCATTTTGTTGTTTGAAATTATCAGCAGAAGTTTTTCTTGCCATATAGACTTCCGGATCCATTTCTTGTTGTTGTTGAACACCACTGTGGATTGCTGCTGCGACCGGTAATGGTGCATTTTCCAGACGTTTAAAGCGATCTCTGCGGATATATGGACGATTTATTTCTGATATTTGTTTAGCACGTGTTATTTTTGATAAATTGGATTTCTTTGGGTAGAAAGAGTGATTAGAACCTTCACCAAAAAGAACTGTTGCATTTATGAGTAGTATTGTAAAGATAAATAGTTTTTTAATCATGATGCTTATTCTGAGTATTATGGTAGTGTAATTTCGGATAAAATCTTCTTATTCAAGTCTTTCCCGATTAAAATATTCTAAAATTTTGATGATAATTTATGTCTTAAAATGTAATACATTGCAAGAAACATGAGAATCAATTCAATAATAATGTAAAAAATATAATCTGCGGGAGAATAAATGCTAATTGAATTTTTATCTTGTGTTTGATACATGCCTGTGGCACCTTGAACACTCAAGTCTTCCGAAAAAGCTTGTGGGGCCAATATTTTATATTTACGGGTATAATTTTCAGCACCAATATCAAGAAAGCTCAGCGAACCCTGGTGGTCCACAGGTAATAAAGATAACCCATCTAGCCATAATTTTGGTTGGAATGCTAATAAATCAGCTTCATCTAAGCCTGCAGGAAGAGTAGGAGGAGGTGTTTCATCCGTTGACTCGCTATCATCACTCAACATATCTGAAAAGATATCATTTACGTCCTCTTCAGTATAGATTTCATTATATTTATTTAGATCTGTATTGAAGAGGTTTAATTTTTCACGGTAGACTGTGTAGAGTTTCAATTGTTTTTCCATTTTTGCCGGTTTGCGTTTTTCTGCGCGACCTAATTGAGGTCTGAGCATATTTTCAGCTGAATAAAAAACCGATTCGAAAGTAATTCGAAGCGGGTTCAGTTTCATAACAGTAGATTGAAAGTTTTCCGTTTGATTATGCCGAATCAATGCGCCACCCATGATAATTAATGGGATTAGAAGAACGGGTAAAATGCCAATGGCAGCAAGAGTGGATTTAATTGTTGCCGATAGAAGCAGGCCTAGGCAGACACCAAATAAATTTAATAGAGATAAAGCAATAATTAGTTGAATACAATCGAAGTTGAATGGAGCCTGGAAATAATTGCCAAAATACGCTACTGTTAAACCAAGGAAAAGGGCTTGAAAAAGGGAAAAGGCTAGGCAACTGCTAGTTTTTGAAAGTAGGTAAGCGAAGATACTTGAGCCATACATGTAATCTCGTTTAAGTTGAGGAATTTCTCCATTTATTTCACGCACACCAGAAATAGCTCCTATCCATAGCGTGGCTGTGATCAATGAAAATATTGCATTTGGAAATGGTCCAGAAAAATTCCAATTGATAAAAATACCAATTAAAATGGGTTGCATGAGGCACATAAATAGAAACTGTTGATCTCTAAATTTCCGAATGGTTTCTCTTTTTATAAATTGGAAAGCACTTGATCCAAATGAAGGCGTTCTGATACTATCGACCCCATCAATGTCGGTTTTATCAACTGCGTTATCAATAAGGGTTTTGGTGTTATCTACTTTGCTTTTCATTTCATTAAACTCAAATGAGTTGTAGAATTTTTCATGAAAGTCTATGTGAACAGCATCTTTCATTTTTTGAAAAAGAATTTGAGTAGATTTGATAGAAAAAAAGTATTGTGCCCTTTGTTTCTTGCCGAAGAATTGAGTTTTACCATTTTCTCCAAGGACCATGAGCTTATCAAAATAACCCATTGATTCATCACTCAGGTTGTGGGTTACGCAAAGAACAATATGACCTTTGCGTGATAGTTCTCGTAATAGTTGCATGATTTCAAGATCGGTGGCAGGGTCTAAGCCTGAGGTTGGTTCATCAAAAAGTAAAATAGGTTTCATGTCGGCGACAATGGTGGTGCCTATATTTACTCTTTTACGCTGACCACCACTAATGCCTTTCTCACCTTCATTGCCAATTTTTAAAGTCCGTGTTCTTTCTAAACCAAGTACATCAATAGCTGAATTCAATCTTTCGTTGTATTCTTTTTCATTTGTTTTTATTTTAAGGCGTAAGGAACTCTCTATAGATTCAGTTACGGTGAGTTCCCGAAATAAAATATCATCTTGTGGAATATAAGTACTGATTTTAGAAAAATCTGTAATAGAAGAAACGCGTGTGCCATCAAAATAAATATCGCCACTACTATATTCTAATATACCTGCAAGCATGGTGAGCATGGTGGACTTTCCACACCCAGAAGGACCGACAATCGCAATCATCTCACCGGGTCGTACATTGATAGAAATATCTGTTAGTATGTTATTGCCCTTATAACACAGGTCAACGCCTGCAACATTGAGCCCTGTGCCTTCTAGAGAATGGCAGGCAATTTTTGATTTTGAAGGGTTGGATATAATCGCATAGCCTTTGTAGTAGTAAGTTTCACCTTCTTTAAAAACCAAATCACTATTCGATGTTTGATCTGAGTCACTGATAGAAATTTCTGAGGTTGAACTTAGTTGGCATTTGAGACCATCGTTTGATTTTGCACTAAGTTCAATTTTACCATGACGATTGACGACAAGGTTAATAGGGGATTCAGAAACATCGAAAACTATAAGACTATCATCGTAGGTATTTTCTTCTGTGTGAGAAAAAAGAATTGATGCGTATTCTTTTTTAGTAAAGCGGCATGATGTCACAACACAATCTATAAAATATTGCAAACATTCAGGATTGCTTTTTGCATTTGATTTTATTTTAAAGAGTTCTATTATGAGATTTTTTCTCATATCAAATATTAAATTTTTGTTGATTTGTTCTATAAAAAGTAAATGAACCCCACTTGCTGTTTTGGAAAATTCATTTAAGTTTTGACATAAGCGCATAACTTGCTGAAAGGAGAGGATGCTTAGAGACTTGCGGGCAAATTTAATTAGAAAATTGTAGACCGAAAGATCGTCATCGTCAATGTATTGGTAGCAGCAATGTAATAGTGTTAATTGAGTTAGAATTTCTGAGAGTGGTAAAGGTGTATCGTTAGTCTCTTTGCGAATTAAATCGGAGGCTTGTGATCTCAGTACATCTAGTCTGTTGAGAAGAATTGTGTAGCCTTCGATATCTTTTAATAATAGAAAAAGATTGGGGAAATTTTGTTCAGTTATATATATGCTGGTACTATTTTGCAGTAATCGACCACAAAATAAAAGTAGTAGATTTATATAATAATTAGGCTTAGGGAATTTTTTTAGAAAGATTTCAATAAATTGAAAAAGAAGCTTCAGTTCTTGGTAATCCAGATAACCTAAATAACGTTCAACTTTTAAATATACAGAATCAGGGGAATAGTTTGAATCTTTTAGAATAAGTTGTTGAATATCGTATAAATCCTGTTCAACATACTCAGTTCCAAGATGTTTCTTTAAAAACTCACTTAGATATTGAATGTTTTCACTTTCTAAGGAATCGCTCTGTAGTCTAGTGAAAATAAGATAAATCTCATAAGACTTAATGTATTTGTTGATATTTGCCAATGTTATTCTTCCTAACCGTAAGCAAGTTTTGCTAAGAGTTTGAAGCCTTCAAGAAGTTGAGGCTCTTTTTCGACCAGTTCATTAAAAATAGCTTTAGATAAAAATAAACATTCTGAATCGCCAAGAGACAGCACTGTTCCTGAACGTTTAGAGTTTGTGGTGAGTGCTAATTCACCAAAATAGTCACCTTCTTTAAGCAAGGCTCTAAAGACTACATTGCCTTTAACTTCAACGATGACTTCAACCTGTCCTTTTAAACATATGTAATAACCATCAGGCTCATCGTTTTGGTTAAATATGATAGCTTTGTCTTTATAGACTTTCGTTTCAAATGCACTGACAAATTCAATAAGGAATATGGGTGATAACTGGTCACCCAGAGAGGTTGACCTTTTTATAAATTTATATGCCTGATAATACTCAACTAACATACCATATAGTCGCTTTGTATCAGAACAAGAAGGTATTTCCTTTAAGATATCATTGATGGGTATTTCTAAAACAAGTGTGGAGTTAGCAGCGATTGCTAAATGTATATGAGGATAACTTTTACCATATAAAAAGCTTAAGCCAAAGACTGATTTATCATATAGAACAGAAACCAAACTTTCTTGATCATCCTCGAGTGAAAGAATTTTTATTTCTCCAGAAATAATGATATAGATATTTTCAGAACTATCTTTACCTTGAAAGACCATATCTCTAGCATCGTAGAGGATGACTTTTGAAACGCTAATTAACCTGTCTTTTATACTTGAACTCAACCATGCAAGATCCTTCACTTCGTTTAGAATAGTTCTCGGGTTAATTTCTAGCATTTAGACTAATTTAGAGGAAAGCCGTTAAAGGATAGTTCATTTTGTGGCCAATGAAAAATGATAATAGCCTCCTTTATCTGGTACTTCAATGAAGAAGGAGTATTTGTCTTTCTTTTTGGGGATAAATTCAAGGTGAGCGGTAGAACCGGATACTGAACATTCTTTCATAAGTTTGCCTTTTTTATCCTTGATGACCATTTTGATTCCTTTGATGTCTTCATCTCCTGAAACGATGGCTAAATAACTTTGTTTACTGAATAGTTTTATGCGTTGTTTAAGTAAGCCTTTGTTTTCGAGAAAACCACGTCGCTCTCCTCTCACGTTAGTAAAACCTTTGTCTTTAAAATCGAGAAGTTTTTTCATTGTCCTTTCAGTAGCTGTCTCTTCTGAGGCATAAAGCCAGCCAATTGAGAAGAATACGGCAAAAGTACTTAAGCTAATTAAATGTTTGAGTAAGAAGTTTTTCTTAGAGCTCATTTTAGCACTCCATTAAGTTTCGATTTCAAGTCATTTAATTCTGAAATATTAACTTTTTCATCTTTTAAGATTTCAAGGGTAAACTTATTGATTGAGTTTAACTCTTTAATTAATGTTGGGTGTATGTTAAATTTAAGGCTTTCTTTTAAGCATGAGTCAAAGTATTCAAGAATATCTTCATCGATGAAGACGCTTCCATAGTTTTCGGCTTGTTCTGGATTTAAGTTTTCAAGGCCTAGTGAAAGCGCTTGATACCACATGCCTAATTCCAACGCCGTACTTACCGTTTGGACAACGGGGTATTCATCCTTTTTTACTTTTTTTTGGTCTTTCATTAAATACATTAGAGAAGATCTAGCTGAGGTGAAAAAAATCATTAGCTCGGTACGTTCCCACTTAGGGTTTTTAAGCATTTTTGTATAATAACCGGTGATTTCGTTGTTGATCACCTCAGGTAATTTAAGAGCAGCTGTCCCAATGTACATTTTATTCGCGAGGGAAAGAATATTTTGAGTTTTTAGTTTTTTGAAGCTAAAACCGGCAATTGCAAATATTCGACCCATTGCAAAAGCAGCTTCGTATTTATTTTTTTCAGCTATTTTCTTTAAATCGGCTCTTAAGATTTGTGAGTTATTTTTATTTATTTTTATTTTTAAGCCTTCTGCCTCAGCATCCATCAAAATCTCACTAGGGCTAGGAAGTCCAAAAAAAGCATCATCACCTGCAGTTAGGGTTGTAGATGTGAGGAAAACTAGAGTAAAAAGAAATTTTATATAATTTGAAGTCTTCATTTTTTAATATGTAAAGATAATCAGAACTATTAAATCATATTTTTTTAAAAATCAATATAAATTAATTGTTTTAAGCCGATTTTCTTTAACTATTTTTTTTTTAACTATAGTGTATGCAATATTTTACCCTATGAGCAAAGAATCGATGTTAAGAAAGTGGTTATTATTTATATTTTTGATTAGTATAATCATATTTCAACTTGAAGCACAATATAATAAAGAGCCATGGTGGAAATTGATTCAAAACAAGACTGGTAAAACAAGCTGGTGGCAATCAATGAAAAGTGATAAAAATGAAGTTGTCGCTGCAGCAAAATCTTATAAGGAAAGAAGAAAAATAAATGAAGATGATTCTGTAGAGGGATTAGTTGGAAAAAACTTCATTATAAAAAGGTTGTCTTTTCCAAATATGTTAGCGAATTCTCAGGTTGATTTGGAATTAAATTCAATTGGAGCTTTGCATGTGACGCCATTGGTGCAAACAGGTGGTGAAAAAAGGCATTATGACCGAGTGTCATCTTTAATGAAAATGCGTCCTAAAGCCTCAAGTAACATTACATTGAGTCAAAAGGGCAGACGAGAGAAAGAATCTACGATCAATTTTGATGAAGTGGGTGCGAGCTCGAGTGATCGAATGAATAGGCCAACACTTGCAGATAGGTTAGAGAAGGAAAAATCTGAACAGACTAAGAATAAAAACAAAACAATTGTTAAAAGATTTAATAAATTTTTTAAAAGTAAAAAAACAAGTGAGGAAACAATTGTAAAAGAAAAGCCTAAAACAGGTAATTTTGTATCAACTTGGTTAAAAAGAAGTGTTGGTATGAGAGAGAAAGTTGTCGTTAAAAAAAACGAGGCTGAATTATGGTCAGATGCGTCTCAGAAATTTCCAATTGTTTACGTTGAAAAAGAAGAATTTTCTCTTACTCCAAAAATGAATGAACGTATAGAAGTAAATAAAGTTAAGTCAAATAATGCAAAACGAAAAGTAAGAGAGTCTGCAAAACCAGCTGTTAATCCAAGGGCTAATAGAGATGTGATGTCTAAAAAAGTCGATGTATCAAAATTAGATAAGCCAATTTTGAGTAATGCTGAATTAATATTGGATCATGAAAAAGAAAAGGATAAAAAAAAGGCTCATGATATCGTAGCCTTTTTGACTAAGCCAATTAAAAAAATGTTTGCAAAAAAAGAAAAACCAAAAATGATCGATGATAAACTTATAGCGATTAATACTAGATATATTGAAAATGATTTAGACCCAATTATGGAGAATGTAAAAATTCCTGCTGAATTGCTAAAACCTAAAGAAGATACTGAAGAATCAATTAAAAAGGGTTTGATAATAAAGCATGTAAGGCGATTTAATTATGCTGAAACGACACGTAAGCCAGAAGGTATCGTTTATCCTAAGAAGAAAAAGCACTTCAATTCAATTAGTGAGTTATTATCAAGACAAAAATACGATAGGGCTCAAAGGCAAATCAAATAAATAAACAGAATAATTTTCTACTAAACAATTTCTTTTAAATTTCATACACCATCAAATTTAAAGAGTCTACTATTTTCTTCACCGATCGGTTCGAGAGCTTTCTTAAGAAACCTTCAACCCACTATTTGAAATAGAGTCCAAAACACATATCAATTGATTGTGTAGATTACTATCTAGAAAATGATATGATATGATCCTAAAAAAGGCAGTTAAAGCCAAGCCCTTTCATTATGTGTAATCACATCAGTCTTTAAAGTCAAAACCCCTCAACCCAAATAAGACGCAAGTCTAAAAATGACAGATGTGCTTTAGCTGTGGGTAGTCCGAAGGCCCGAAGTTTGCGTGCAAATGAGGTGTCCGAGGAAAATGTCCGCAGATGAAGTGCAACTGCCGTTTTTAGAATGATAAGCAACCAAAGGCGAACTAGATAATCTAGCTTGATAAATTAAAGATAAAACATTCCTATAAATTCATACAGGTATCTGTTTTTGAGGATATATTATTTTCTCTTACGGTCGCTTCGAGGACTTTTCTTGAAACTGCTCTTACCCTTATATCCACCACTCTTTGAATTAGAGTGTTCAGAGTGCATATTTCGACTTCTCTTTTTCATAGGTCCATCATCATGCATTAGTCTAATTTTAAGACTTTTGCCTTTGATTTTTATTTCACCAAGTTCTTCAATTGTCTTTTTTGAAATATCTTTTGGTAAACAAACCGTCGAAAATGAACTGAATATTTGAATTTCACCGATAGAGCTACCATCGATGTCTCCTTCATTTGCAAGAGCTCCCACAATGTCACCAGGTTTAATTCTATCATCTTTACCTGTAGATATACGGTACCTTAGTTTTGAATCATCGTTGCGAGATTGTCTTGCTGGTTTGTCACTGCGCATGCGTTTGCTTGATTCAGAAAAACTTAAACTAGGTAAATCCTGCATAACTGGAAATAGAGGTCTGATCTCTTGCATTTTCCAAGCTAGAGCAGCAGCAATTTCGATAACCTCTAGGTCTTCTTGGCTGGCTAAGCGTTTTAAAATCAAAGAAAATGGTTCTATTTTCTCGTTTTTTACAATCTCAAGAAGATCTTTTTCAAATTGATCAATGCGTCGTTGACTGATCTCTTTGCTATTAGGTAGTGTTAGGGGTAGAATTGTTTGACGCGTGGTTTTTTCAATTGCTGCCATTAGTCGTCTTTCTTTAGGTGAGGTAAAAAGAATTGTTTTCCCTTTACGTCCTGCTCGACCTGTTCTGCCAATTCGATGTATGTATGTTTCCGGGTCATATGGAATATCATAATTTAATACATGCGTTATACGAACGACATCAAGTCCTCTGGCAGCGATATCAGTTGCAATAAGAATATCGAGTTGTGAATTTTTTAGTTTTTTAACAGTATGTTCTCTTAGTTTTTGGTCTAAATCTCCATTTAGGGCAGCGACGGCGTACCCTCTGGCGGCTAATCTATCAGCTAATTCTACAGTTTCAGCTCTGGTGCGTACGAAAACAATCATGGCATCAAATACTTCTGCATCGAGTATTCTAGTGAGTGCTTCTAATTTGTATTTTTTGTTAACTAAGACATAGTTTTGTTCAATATTTTCTACGGTAGCCGTTTTGTTTTTGATCCTTACATCACTTGCGTCACCAAGATAGGTGTCAGCTACTTTTTGAATGGCAGGTGGCATTGTTGCAGAAAACAAGGCTACTTGACAGCCATCAGGTGTTTTTGAGAGAATGCTTTCAACATCTTCGATAAAACCCATTTGTAACATTTCGTCAGCCTCATCCAAGACGACTGATTTTATCGTATTAAAATTTAAAGAACCTTTTTTAAGGTGATCTAGTGTTCTGCCGGGTGTTCCAACAATCACTTGGGCACCTCTTTTTAAAGCGGAAAGTTGAAATGAAATACTTTGACCACCATAAATTGGTAAAACATTCAAATTCTTCATGTTTTTTGAAAAAGATTTAAACGCTTCAGCTACTTGTATTGCGAGTTCTCTCGTTGGTGTGAGTACAAGGATTTGTGGCTTTTTACTGCTACAATCAACGTTATTAAGGAGTGGTAGAGCAAATGCAGCTGTTTTTCCAGTTCCTGTTTGTGCTGTTCCAAGTAGATTTCCACCTTTTGCAAGGATAGGAATGCATTCCGCTTGAATAGGAGTAGCAAACTCATAACCGATATCTAGAAGAGCGCGATTAAGAGGTTCTTGTAAATCAAAAGAAGAGAACTGTACTGAGTCCATTGGTATTTATTAATAGAAGCACTTGATCAGATGCAGTCAAGCTAGTTTTGTGAGTCTATAGGGCAAGGTATTATGGGAAACAGAATACTTCATTAGAGACGCATTGTTATAAGTTATTCTAAAACAGTTAGTTACAGTTTGAATAGCCTCATTTTTTTAGGGTTTAATTTGATT
>Ga0233432_10003330_pt1 | contig 14583 bp, 13 predicted proteins | sample SI_122_August201_6_FD_179870 | JGI IMG/M metagenome (GOLD analysis project Ga0233432, IMG submission 179870) | Seawater microbial communities from Saanich Inlet, British Columbia, Canada - SI_122_August2016_10_MG | ecosystem: Environmental > Aquatic > Marine > Inlet | place: Canada: British...
GAAACACTTTTCCTTAATATGTTTTTTGGCTCAAAACTAAAGGCTATGCCTCCAAAGTTGCAAAGTGATGATGGTGCGCATATCGTCATCAGACCTCTAGCTTATTGTGCCGAAGAGGATATCGCTCAGTATGCAGAGGTACAGAACTATCCCATTATTCCGTGTAACCTTTGCGGCGGGCAGGATCATTTACAAAGAGTAAAGATAAAACAAATGTTGGCTACTTGGGAAAAAGAAACACCAGGTCGGGTAGAAAATGTTTTTAGAAGTATATGTAACGTTGCGCCTTCTCATTTAGCTGATAATCAGGCCTTTGATTTTAAAGCTCTTGGTTCTTGAAATAACGGAGTGTCATAATATTTTCAATTTTTTTACCAAAGGAGAATTTTGCGAGGTACCTAAATGAAGATAGGTCTTTTTTCAATTTGTCCTGATATAGATGTTGATCCGGCTATAGTTGCTAAGCATGCTGAAGATGCCGGTTTTCACTCATATTGGGTCGCGGATCATCCGACTTTCCCCGTTCAGTACGAGACGGCCTATCCGGGTCGGCCAGCTAATGGTATAGATCCCGACTATTTGTGGAAGATGCCAGAGCCCCTCATTGCATTAATGCGAGCCGCGACAGCTACTGAATCGATTCAGCTCGGCACTGCTATCTTATTGATCGCCGAACGACATCCTCTTCATTTGGCGAAAGAGATTGCCTCTTTAGATGCTTTCAGTAATGGACGATTTCACTTTGGAATTGGGGCAGGTTGGTGTCGAGAAGAAGCTGAAATACTAGGAGTAGACTTTGATCATCGATGGGGACAAGCGAGAGAGTGTGTCGAAATCATTAAATCATGTTGGACTGATGATACTACCGAGTACCACGGTAAGTACTACGATTTTCCTGCAGTCAAATGTTATCCCAAGCCATCTAGTCTGCCTCATCCACCTATTTACCTCCCAAGTATTATGGTGGGAGGGGAGTGGTCAGAGCGAGTTTTTAATCGCATTGTGAAATGGGGTGATGGCTGGCTACCCGTTGTAATGAACATTCAACAAGTCGTTGATGGAATGAGAAAAATGCAGGAAATTGCATCTGTGGCAGGAAAATCAGAGAAAAAAATAAATGTAAATGTCTTGGGCGGCTTAGGGCAATGGAGAACGCGTAAGGATATTGACGCATTTGTGGCAGCTGGGGTAGACCAGGTTACTATTTGGATGAAGTCAACCGACCTTGACAGCGCACGTTTTGAACTCGACACCTTAGCTGAAGAACTTATATTTTAATATTATTTCTACCTCATAGGAAGGTTATCCGTGCTTACCAAGGTTTCAAATGGCTTTATCATATCCCGCTGAACTATATGAACTTATTCATTCAGGTAATGAAGGGGATCTAGAATTCTATACTCAAGAATGTGCTGACGTGAAGCGTGTACTTGAGATGGGATGTGGGACAGGTCGTATTGGAAGTGCGATTTTGGCGCATGGTCCAGAGGTATGGGGTCTCGATATCCATGCTGAAAGCCTTAATATGGCAGAGAAAAAAGGGCTGATTACGATTTTTGGAGATATGCAAGATTTTAGCATTGATCAAAGATTTGACCGAATTATCATACCGAATAACACGCTTTACTGTTTGTCATCTGACCAAGAGGTCATGCGATGTTTACGAACAGCCAAGAAGCATTTGGCGCCCAGGGGTAAAATTATTTTCGACGGGTACCTCACGCCAGTGCGTGCTTCAAAGATTTCCAAAATCACAGTCAAAGATAGACAAGACTCTTGGATAAAGAGTGTTCGATTCGATGGGAAAGAATGGGATATATTTGAAAAATCCGTTTTGGATACGAGACGAAAAACTGCTAACGTAAGCTATCGATGCACATCAAAAGAGACTAGCGTTGAACTTCTTATCGAAGTTAAGCATAGGTATTTAGAGATCTCACAAATACTGACTCTTCTCCAGCACTCGGGTCTATTTGCCTTATCAATACAAGGCGGCTATCTCAACGAGGCTCTGAGTGAAGATTCAGAGAATTTTTCGATACGAGTCCAAGCAGTATAATAAAAGTATATCTATTTTTGGTTTCCAAGCGACATTCTAAGTTGCGCTATGGTTTCTAGTCCGACTTTTTTATCTGAAGTTTGGCTTGAATTTCCACTGCGCCATTGGATTTCCTCTGCAGGCAACTCTTCCAAAAACCTACTTGGTTCGCATGGTTCTATTTGACCATAGCGTTTTCGTGTCCGGCTATAACTGAGCGTTAGGTTTTTTTTTGCTCTAGTAATACCCACATAGGCAACTCTTCTTTCTTCTTGTATTTCAATTTCTGTAGTGCTGTTTCTGTGAGGCATAATTCCCTCCTCAAAGCCTGCTATATAGACATTGGCATACTCGAGACCTTTAGCCGCATGGAGTGTGGTAATAGAAACACTATCGCTGTTCTTCTCGTTGTCTTGCCTTTCAATAATATCAAAAAGCGTCAATGAAGAAACGACACCAGATAGATCAATTGAGGTGTCTTTCTTGACAAGTTGTTGGACCCAGCTGAGTAATTCTTGGACATTTTTATTTCGTCTTTCGGACTCTTTTTCGTCTTCCGCATTAGTGGCGAGCCAGTCTTCGTAACCTATATCATCGAGCAATGTTGACAAAGTAACATCTGGGTCACAAGCCAGTGATTTTTCTCTTAAGCTCCTTATCCAGCGGCCAAAAAAACCGATATTTTTAGCTATATTAGGCGATAGGGTATCAAGAAAATCAGTATTTTCTGTCGTTTCTAAAATGGATAGATCCAATTTTGTGGCCCCTTCAACGAGGGACTTTACGCTCTGTGTTCCAATGCCTCTGCGGGGAACGTTTAATATTCTCAGTAGCGCATTATTATCTAGTGGGTTAGCGATTATGCGCATATAGCAAATGCAATCTTTTATTTCAGCATAGTCAAAAAATGACTGACCGCCTGAGAGAGTATAAGGAATGTTTCTCTCCAGTAACGCTCGTTCGAAAAGTCTACCTTGATGGTTAGAGCGGATAAGTATTGCGAACGCGCCATTCGGTTCTCTCTTGAGTAACTGCCGGTGCAATATGTCATTCGCAATCCTTTCTGCTTCGTCGTGCTCGGTCGAGGCGGATATTATGCGGAGTGGATCTCCGAACCCATTTTCAGACCAGAGCTTCTTGGGGTAATCATGAGGATTGTTTTCTATTAAGGCATTAGCCGCTTTCAAGATACTGCCGCTGCTCCGGTAATTTTGTTCAAGTTTAATAACTTCTAATGTTGGGTAATCTTTTTGTAACTGATTTAAGTTTTCTGGATCCGCGCCTCGCCAACCATAGATTGATTGATCGTCATCTCCTACTACTGTCATATTTTGACGACCATTTGTGAGAGTTCTTACTAACTTATACTGCGCAGCATTTGTATCTTGGTATTCGTCCACCAAGAGATACTCGATCTCAGATTGCCATTTTTCTCTAGCGACATTGTTCTCAGATAATATCTTTACTGGGGCCATAATGAGGTCGTCAAAGTCGACTGCGTTATAGGTTAGTAACGTTTCTCGATAGTTTGCATACACGGCTAAGCAGAGAGCATCGAAAGGACGTTCTTTATCCACAATCACCTCTTCTGGAAGTAGAAACAGGGATTTCCAAGAAGATATCCTATATTGCACTAAGATTGGCGCGATATCTCCAATTCGTTTTTCCTTTCTAAGCAGTTCAGTGACTATCCCGACAGTGTCATTGGAGTCTAATATTGAAAATCCTGAACGATAATCCGATAGTGTGATTTCCGCTCTTAAAATCGTAAGTCCCAATGTATGGAAAGTGCAGATTCTGGGCTTTTCTTTACTACCACCGAGTGTTTTCTTGATCCGCTCTCGCATTTCTTTTGCAGCTCGGTTAGTAAACGTAATGGCAGTAATTTTTTTCGGGCAGATATGTTCTTTGGTGATCAAGTACGATATTTTGTGAGCGATGACACTGGTCTTCCCACTTCCTGCGCCGGCCAAGACCAATAGAGGACTTTTAGTGTGTCGTATAGCTTTTATTTGTTGAGGGTTTAGATTTTGCAAAAAAAGACCGTCTATGACTAATTTTATTGAACGATATATGTCTTATTTTAAGTAAAGCTGTCTAACGAAGCTATATTGACTTCTGGTTATTTTTACGGGCTTAAATGATTTGCATTTATAACTGTTCTCAATTATAGCAGGAGAGGGTCTTTGCTTGGAATTGGACGCATTTGTGTGTGTTTTAGATTAAACTTACCCGACAAGTAACTTCCAATCTTCTGTTGACATAACCTGTCAAGAGCAGTCTCAATCAGGGACGGATGACTATAAACAAAGATATATTGAGAGATTAAAGACTATTAAAAATGATTGATCAAAAAAAGCCATACATAGATATCAACATAAATGGATCATCTGTTCGGATTCTAGGCACGGCCCATGTGTCTCAAATAAGTGTCGATCAGGTTCGTACAGAAATAGAGTCTGAGCAATACAGCGACATTGCAGTCGAGTTGTGTGAAAGTCGATATGAAATGATGTCAGATCCTGATGCCTTCGGCAAACTTAACTTGGTTGAAATTATCCGTAAAGGAAAAGCCCTCATGGTTACAGCTATGTTGGCTATGGGAGCTTTCCAACAAAGGATTGCTGAGCAATTCGGTGTGGAGCCTGGAGCGGAGATGCGCACTGCAGTCTTGGAAGCTAAAAAGAGGGAACTGGTTGTACATTTGATAGACCGTAATATCGGTGTCACTTTGCGCAGAATTTATGGTTCTGTTGCGTGGTGGAAACGGCCGCATTTATTTCTTGGGCTTCTCGGCAGTGTACTGAGCAATGATAAAGTCGAGGAGAGCGAGATTGAAGATTTGAAAGAACGTGATGTTATAGAGAACGCCCTAAGTCAGCTTCAAGAGTCAGCAGGAGATCTATTCATTCCTCTTATTGATGAGCGTGATGAATTTATGGCGGTAAAAATTTGGAGGATCGCCACAGCCGGCCCGTGCAGAATTCTAGCAGTTGTCGGTGCCGGTCATCTGACGGGTATTGCGAAGTATTTAGATAAAATATCAAATGATTGTGAAGCTCGTTTAAACGAACTAGATAAAGTGCCGAAAAAGAAAAACTGGATAGCGGTTATTCCTTGGGCAATAGTGGCTCTCATTTTATTCGGGTTCTATTTAGGATTTTCTCGCAGCCCAGAGATGGGAATAAGCCTTTTGGTGGAATGGGCATTAATCAATGGTGGATTCGCATCTTTAGGTGTTTTAATTGCCGGTGGACATTTCTTGACAATTTTAGGCGCTTTTTTTGCGGCTCCGATCACGTCATTAAACCCTACTATTGGAGCAGGCATAGTGACGGGATTGATCGAGGCCTGGGTTCGCAAGCCGACAGTATCTGATTTTGCCGCGCTTCGAAAAGATACGGTAACTTGGAGAGGGTGGAGGCGGAATAAAGTGGCGCGCACTCTTCTTGCTTTTGTGTTCGGCACATTAGGTTCTGCAATCGGAACGTATGTCGCAGGGTTCAGGATTGTGGGGCAGTTGCTTGGGTGATCATTTTTAAGGTGCTCCGGTATTTTCTGCGCCACATGTAGCCTATTAGACCTATACATATCATGCTAAAACCACAAACGTATATAGGTTCCTGAAAAACATTAGGCGTTAGCATATTTAAATATGTGTCTGCTGCGTGTAACGGAATCAGTTTATTCAGCACGACAAGAAAGAACAAAAAACAAAAGCTGCTTTGCCGAGCGGAATAATGCATCTGCAGAAGGCTTAGAAATAACACATCGCGAAATGCCAAGAGCGATATGGCCAAGGCAGCTGGTCCAGTATTAGTGAGCTTTTCGTTTGTAAATATCTGGTCTACTCCCGCCATCGCGGAAAAACTCGCTAAGGTTATAGCGAGTATTGAACTACTTAACCAAAGAGGGGCTTCTTGTAAGCCGCGTTTAAATTGCCTCTCCCTCAAGTACTTTATGGTTCGGACAAATTGATCAATGCCGGAGGGAAAACTAATTGCTGCCAGATAGGATGCCGCACTGGCAATGACAGCAGAGCATGATAGCCACATACGAAGTGTGTCGAACCCTTTATCACTTGCTGAAAAACCAGTAATCAATAGCCCCAGTGAAAGAACGAATAACCCATAAGCCCATGGAGTCGCTTTGATATCTAATTCTAACCTTAAGCTTCTATATGCCCCGAGCATAGCCCAAGCACCAATAAAAGTAAGTACAGAGAGAGTAAATAAGTCTTTTTGATAAGGCGTGGAGAACCAAACAGGATTGGCATAGTTGGTTTTCAACTGATGCCAGGTAGGTATTACGATATCGGTAATATGGGGTAGTAAAAATGCAATTAAAGCGATCCAAAAAATAATACTATTACTATGGTTAGACGTTCTTTCCCGAAAGACTTGAATGATTGACTTATTCAAAGAGGTCGCCTGAAACACCAGTGCCACAAGGCATAATATGACGCTATTTAAAAGACTTTGGGTCAAGTCCCCCGAGTTTGTCATATATATTAGCAGGCATAAAATGGCCGCCCCCCAAGAGGTTAGACTAGGTCCGAACAGCTTTCCGAGTAAAAGATGCGTAGGTTTGATGCTTCCCATCCTTTGGGCATTCCAAGTGTTATCGCCCACTTCCTTTCGGAAGGCGGCAGCAATTCCCATGGGCCCTGTAATCACCCCAAAAAACAAAAATCCACAAATAGCGATATATTTAGTAATAAAGATGCTAAAAATGCTTTCACTTACAAACCAAGTGATGCTCACGAACAGAACAATGACTAATAATGTAATAATTTTTATTTCATAGAGCCAGAGCTGCTTCATCAATTCAGGATTTTTCATATTTCTATTCTTGTATAGAGTCGAAGTAGGCCTTTTTTAGTTTGCTTTGTATCGTTTCTAGCCCAGATATGGTTTTGTTTAAAGGAATCACTTTCTGAAATAAATCAGCTTTGTCAGTTTCATTACCCCTAAATTCGAAGTCTATACTGTCATTTGATTGTGCAACCTCGCCTACTTTTGGATGAGCCTGAAGGAGTTCCACCACGTTCTGGAACGGTGATGAAATGGATAGTCGTAACGTCTGATTAGAAATATGTTCGGTACCAACATTTTTGTCTTCTATCGCGACTCCATCTTTCAGTATCAGCAATTGGGTTGAGTATGATTCAATCTCGGATAAAATATGCGATGATATTAGTATAGTTACGCCGTCATTCTTTTTTTCTATTAAAAATCTTGAAAGTCTATCTCTGGCTTCCGGATCTAAACCGGAGGCAGGCTCATCTAGCAGCGCTATTTTTGGATCGTGGATAAAAGCCTGCATAATACCAACAGTTTGTCTTAATCCTTTTGATAGAGTCTCCGTTTTTTGCTGTAAACGATCACGCATTTTAAAGGTTAAGGAGAGCTTATCTATAGATGTTCTAAGTTCTTCTTCTCTTATTGAATGTATAGAACCGGCGTACCACAGACTTTGCTCGACGGTAAGACTATCGTAAATACCCGCTCGCTCTGGCAGGTATCCTAATTTATTATAGGCGTGACGAGGATGCTCCACCACGTCAACTCCCATTATTTCAATTGTACCTGAGAGTGGCTTGAGCAAACCTACTAGGCATTTGAATAGCGTACTTTTACCTGCGCCATTTGGGCCGACAACTGCCATGATAGTGGCGCTGGGTATAGTCAGGTTGATCCCATTTAAGGCGTATGTTCCATTGTAGGAAGACCAGAGATTATTTACTTCTATAACAGGTGTAATAATTTAAACCAACTAAGTGTTTTTTTATATGTAGCATCATATGACTAGAGAGGTTTTGACGCCAGAAATTTAGCATGGGACTAAAGTTACTTTTAGCTAGTATGATATCCCGATGAATGAGTGGTTGATAATGGCAGTCGAAAAAGACATCGTGATACGTGCTGTAAAACTATCTTGTGTTGTCGGTACTTTACTTATTTTTATCAATTATGGCGATGCGGTTTTCACCCCTGAGATAGCATATCCAGCCTGGTGGAAGATTCTTCTGACTTATTGTGTTCCGTACTTTGTGTCGACTTATTCTGCAGTTGGCGCTAGGTTAGCCGATTAAAAAAACCCCGCAAATGCGGGGTTTTTCGTATCTAGGATATGGAGGATGATTTACATCATTCCAGGCATTCCGCCCATTCCGCCCATTCCTCCACCCATGCCGCCCATGCCGCCCATGTCAGGCATTGCTGCGCCGCCGGCGCCGCCTTCCTTAGGAGATTCAGCTACCATAGCTTCGGTAGTCAAGAGGAGGGATGCTACTGACGCTGCATTTTGAAGTGCAGAGCGAGTTACTTTGGCTGGGTCTAATATTCCCATTCCTAGCATGTCACCGTACTCTCCAGTTTGCGCGTTGTAGCCGTAGTTACCAGTACCCTCTGCTACTTTTGCACAGACTACTGAAGGTTCATCACCGGCATTTGCCACAATCTGGCGAATCGGTTCTTCTAGTGAACGTACTAGAATATTTACTCCGATTTGCTGATCTTGGTTTTCTACCTGAGTAGATTTTGCTATTGCTTGTACTCTTAATAGAGCAGTACCGCCCCCAGGAACAACGCCTTCTTCGACAGCTGCTCGAGTTGAGTGGAGTGCATCTTCTACACGTGCTTTTTTCTCTTTCATTTCTACTTCAGTTGCAGCACCAACCTTAATGACAGCAACACCACCCGCGAGTTTAGCAACTCGTTCTTGTAGCTTTTCACGATCATAGTCAGACGAAGTCTCTTCGATTTGAGCGCGCACTTGATTAACTCGACCTTCAATAGCTTTCTGATCACCACCGCCATCAATGACTGTAGTATTCTCCTTGCTAATCTGAATTTTCTTGGCGCGACCAAGGTCTTCTAACGTAGCTTTTTCAAGATTTAAACCAACTTCTTCAGCAATAACAGTTCCGCCAGTTAAAATAGCTATGTCTTCTAGCATTGCTTTTCTGCGGTCTCCAAAACCTGGAGCTTTTACTGCTGCGACTTTGACAATCCCTCGAAGGTTATTTACAACAAGCGTAGCCAAAGCCTCGCCTTCGATATCTTCAGCGATGATAAGCAGTGGCTTGCCTGCTTTGGCAACCGCTTCTAGAACTGGAAGAAGTTCACGGATATTCGAAATCTTCTTGTCATGCAGAAGGATAAGCGGATCTTCGAGTTCAACGCTCTGCGCATCAGCATTAGTGATGAAGTACGGAGATAGGTAACCGCGGTCAAACTGCATTCCTTCCACGATATCCAGCTCATTTTCTAAGCCAGAACCTTCTTCTACAGTAATAACGCCTTCTTTACCGACTTTGTCCATTGCTTCAGCGATAATTTCACCGATTGCACTGTCAGAGTTGGCAGAAATAGTACCTACTTGGCCTATAGCTTTACTGTCTAAGCATGGAGTTGAGAGTTTTGCTAACTCTACGACACAGTTTGTTACTGCTTTGTCGATACCACGCTTAAGATCCATCGGATTAACACCTGCGGCGACCGATTTTAGACCTTCTCGCACAATTGCTTGCGCAAGTACTGTGGCTGTCGTGGTTCCATCACCAGCAACATCAGATGTTTGGGAAGCAACTTCCTTGACCATCTGTGCGCCCATGTTTTCAAATCTATCTTCAAGTTCAATTTCTTTAGCTACAGATACACCATCCTTAGTTACGGTGGGTGCACCAAAGCTTTTTTCTAGAACAACGTTACGACCTTTTGGGCCAAGTGTTTGCTTGACCGCATTGGCCAATATGTTAACGCCATTTGCCATACGTTGGCGGGCGTCATCAGAAAAACGGACTTCTTTAGCCATTTTGAAAAACCTCCTGGTTTCTTACTTAATTTAGCTTAGTTTCTAATTTCTATGAATCGAAAACGGCCATGATGTCGTCTTCTCTCATTACGACTACATCGTGGTCATCAACTTTTACTTCAGTGCCTGAGTATTTCCCAAAAAGAACTTTGTCTCCTACTTTAAGGTCCAGTGCACGAACTTCTCCACTGTCTAAAATTTTTCCATTACCTACTGCAACAATTTCGCCTTTACTTGGCTTTTCTGTAGCTGAATCAGGTATAACTATGCCGCCGGGTGAGGTTTTCTCTTCTTCCCAGCGTTTTACGATCACGCGATCATGCAACGGTCGAATTTTCATTATTTTAATTCTCCTCCAACAGGATTTATTTACGAATTAAACGAGCTGATTTGACTATTTTTGTTAGCACTCTCACTCGAGTAGTGCTAGAAATATAGAGAAGTTGTTGAGAATGTCAAGAAAATTCTCTATTAATGGTAGGTGGTTAGCTAGAAAAACCCTTTAATATAAGTATTAAATCGGTCAATTTAAAATTAGGAGCGCTATAGCTATGGGTAGAGGAATTGTTTTTCTACATGCGATTTATGCCGTCTTTCTGTTATTTACTGCTACATCTTTTCAGTCAGCGATTGCAGAGGAGCACGCATGCGGATCCATGACTATCGGCGTTACAGTCGATAGTGAGTCGTTTATGACAGCGCGTGATTATCAGATTTACGTGAATATTGATGGTTTGACCGTGTCACGACTTAATGCCCCTCTCGTTGGAGACACGCTAGTAAGCTATGCTGCCGATCTTCTAGGAGATAGCTTTTGCGATGTAGTGGTTGTCAGTGAGGGTGGCATGGGGCGGGAGATATATTTAGACATCTATGAATGGTCAGAGCATCGATTAAAGCCGATCAAATTATCTGCTCTTCCTAATAAATCTTCTTTAAATGAAGTATCTGCGTCTACCGTAAGTGTTATAGATAATAGATTAGTGTTCTTAACCCAGTCTCACCTCAATCCGCCGGTAGGAGCCCAAAGTACTGACAACTTTGTAGGTAAGTTATTCTATTCTTTTGACAGGAATAAGTGGGACAAGCTTTAAGAGTGTGCGCCCAAGAAAGATCGGTATAGCTTTAAATCGGTACAGCTTTAAGAAGCTTTTGGTATGAATTTTAACGCTATGCCATTGTTGCACCATCTCTTGCCTAGAGGCATTGGGCCATCATTGAAAACGTGCCCTTGGTGTGAACTACATTTTGCGCAATGATATTCGGTTCTAGGCCAGAGGAGAGAAAAATCTCGTTTGGTAAACATGTGGCCGGGAATGATTTCAGTGAAGCTTGGCCACCCTGTACCGCTGTCGTATTTCATTTTTGATGAGAAGAGAGGGAGTCTGCACAGCTTGCAGATAAAGATACCGGCTCGATACTCATTGTTTAGGTCGCTACTGAATGGAGCTTCAGTACCTTCATTTAGTAATACATCATATTCGAGTGCAGAAAGAACTTGCTTCAGCCGAAACCTATCAGGAGTGAATTTGGGTTCTACTTTAATGTTTTCGAATTCTGTTGGGAGATACATCTTCCAAGACTCTATGGCTATGTCAGGCTCTTTAACAGACAGATCCTTTGCCCAAATAGAACAAGGTGCGGAAGATATTCCGGCTAACAAAGCGGAGATACTTGAGATTAAATATTTTCGTCGGTTTAACATGGGCTTCCTAACTTAAACATTTTAAAAAATAATAGGCTCAATCGGCCAGATATTTTTCAATATATTCTTTCAGACCTCCCTCTTCTGCGCTTTCTAGCTTTTCTTGGTCGGAGCGGGACACTTTAGCTAGGCGCGAAAAATCGTGTGAAAAATCGTCACGCGGAGGCGAATCTCTGAATTGCGTAGCATAGTTCTTTGAAAGGTTCATCGCATAAGCTTGGAAGGGCTGTTGGGTCGTTATTAGTTCATTTAGAATCTTTGCGGCGGGCAGAGATTCGGGGAATTTGATAGCGTTTATCTGTTTGCTTAAGGCCATAGTATACTCCCCGTCCCCTGAACGCCCGTCGAGTGCTTCGCAAATAGGTAACATTCTTTGGCAGATCTCTAGCGACCAAGACTTTATTGTGCGCCTTCGAGATTGCTTTACTAACTCTAAATCAGGTTCATGCCCCCTCAAGGCGACGGTTAGCTCATTATATTCAATTTCCCCAAGCTCGCTTTGCGTTAATAGCGGACTTTCTTCCAACAAGCAGAAAATTAAAAAAGCTTCCAGGAAGCAAAGTTGTTCTCTATCTACTCCTGTGGAGGATAAGCAATTCAGATCTAGTGCGCGGACTTCAACATACTCAACCCCTCGGGACATTAGGGAAGTGGACGATCTCTCGCCTGGTTGTCCAGTCCGCTTGGGTCGGATGAAGCTGTAATACTCATTCTCTATTTGCAATACACTGGTGCTTAGCTGTATCCGAGACCCGTCGTTGTGCAAACCAATGGCTTCATACTCTGGGTAAGGAGTGCGGAGCGCAGCTTCGAGACTTGCACAATAATCATTGAGTGAATCATAAGACACGATTAATGAAGATTGGTTTTTGTTTTTGTAGCCAATATCGCTCATCCGCAAACTTGTAGCATGAGGTAAGTAGTATGTGCCGTGCTGGTGCTGTTTGAACCGAGTAGTTCTTCCAGCTAGAAAAGATCTGCATACGGCTGGTGATGACCCGAATAAGAAAGGGACCATCCACCCTAATCGTTTAAAGTTTCTGATCAAAGAGAAGTAACTCGCATTAATAAACTCTTGTTCAGGTGTTTTCGATTTTTCCAGCTCTTGATAGATAGGCCAAATTTTTTGTGGAAGAGAATAATTAAAGTGGACTCCAGCTATGGCTTGCATTTTTCTACCATATCTCCAATCGAGGCCAACTCGATAAATATGTTTCATTTTCCCATTGTTAGATGTCCCATAGCGTGCAATTGGGATACTCATGTCATCTGAGACCGCGCAAGGCATACTAGCCGCCCAAAGCAACTCATCTGACGATAAGTGTTGGTATAGGAACCGATGTGTTTGCTCTAGGAAATCAATCGTTTCATGCATTTCTGAGAATGCGGGCGTGATAAGTTCAGGTAATGCCTCTGAATAGTCTGTTGTGATGTAAGGATGTGTAAGAGGTGCGCCCCACTCGTGGGGATGGGGTGTCTGGGCAAGAGAACCATTCGTGTCTATTCTCAAGCTTTCTTTTTCTAAACCTTTTTTTCCACCTTTGAGTATTTTACGCCCACCAGTGGCTAGTAGTCCGTCTAGACGTTTTTCAAGTAACTTATCAATCAAAAAATTATCCTCACTGACGCAATGCCGTGCTTGATTTTTAACTGGTACAGAATACTACTATTTTAGTAGGAAACCGAAATAGTAGGTTTTTGTTTCTCTCTATAATAGTATTCTTATGTTTTAAATTGTTCATGGAATTTTTGTATGATCTACGATGTCCCCAAAGTTAGTCCGGGCGGAGATCGATATTTGTTAATCGAGTTTGGGAATGAAATGAACCTAGACTTGAATTTTAAAGCCCAAGGATTGGCTAGCGCTTTGACTGGGGAATATCGAATCAATGGCGTGATCGAGACGGCGCCTTGTTTCGCAACTACACTTGTACATTATGATCCCGATTTAATCTCCTATTCTGACTTAAAGGTTGAATTGCTAAGACTATTCGAATCTTTGGGTTCTAGTGAAGATATAGAAGTTGATAGTCGTCTTTTTTACTTTCCAACGCTCTATTTAGACCCATGGACTACTGACTGCATCAATGACTATCGTGACAAAATCAATCCGGAAAAAGAGCAAGATCCAGAATTTGTCGCTCGAATAAATGGGCTTAGCGACGTTCGTCAATTGGTGCGCGTGCATTCTGGGACGGAGTATTGGGCTGCGAGTCTTGGGTTTTGGCCTGGCCTCGCCTTTATGATGCCGCTAGATCCAAGATGCAGGTTGACAGCGCCGAAATACAATCCTCCTCGTACTTGGACTCCTCAAGGGGCTGTGTCTATGGGAGGAATGTCGACCGCGATTTATCCTGTACCTAGTCCAGGAGGGTACCAGTTGTTTGGCAGAACTCCAGTGCCTATTTGGGATCCTCAAAAAAAATTCCCTGAGTTTGAAGGAGACCTTTGTATATTCCGTCCGGGAGATCGAATTAAATATGTTCCTTGTTCGAAGGAAGAATATCTAGAGATCGAGCGGCAGGTAACGGAAGGAAGTTTTAAATTCAACATAGTTGATTATCAGCGCTTCTCTGTAGGAAATTATCAGCGCTGGATTGCTTCGCTAGACTTAAAGAGTAGGTTTTGAGGTGGGTTGCTAATGATTAATGTTATTGAGACTGGGCTTGAAACTTCGATCCAAGATTGGCCGGGAAGAGTAGGATTCTATAATAAGGGTTTTCCTCCATCAGGCCCTCTAGACTCATGGTCTTTTAGATTGGCCAATATTTTGGTTGGCAATGAAGAAGGGTTCGCAGCCTTGGAATGCCAGTTCATGGGGCCTACTTTAAAATTTGAACAAGATCTAGTCATCGCCATAACCGGCGCCGATATGCAGGCGAAGATTAATGGACAGGCGTGTCCTCTTTGGGAAAGCTTTACAGTATACGCAGGGCAATCAATTGAAATGTCCTATGCAATATCGGGTGCGAGGAGTTACATCGCTTTTTGTGGTGGAATTGCTGCAGAGCCGACTTTGGGT
>Ga0233432_10003335_pt1 | contig 14567 bp, 10 predicted proteins | sample SI_122_August201_6_FD_179870 | JGI IMG/M metagenome (GOLD analysis project Ga0233432, IMG submission 179870) | Seawater microbial communities from Saanich Inlet, British Columbia, Canada - SI_122_August2016_10_MG | ecosystem: Environmental > Aquatic > Marine > Inlet | place: Canada: British...
ATTCCATAAAATGTTTTAAGATAAATCAAGTTTACAACAAACAACAACAAGAATATGAATCAAATCAATTTAAAATTGGTACAAAACGAATACTTGTCCGGGTTATCCCGACAAGTTGAAGAGTTATCTCGTCTCTTGTGTAATGCACAAAAAAATGAGAAAAAATTAGTTGCTGATAAAAAAAACCAATGGTTTATTACCAAAGCTGCTGAAAACATCACCAAATTGCAAGGAAAAATTCAAGACCTTGAAATTGAAATCGAAAAGACTAATCGAGGTGAAAATATGTCCAAAATCAACGAATTATTTGACCAAAGAATGGCTAAAGAACGTCGTAATGATTTAGACTTTCATCGCAAACGTGCAGAAAAATTAGAAAAGAAAAAAGAAGAAAAATCTGTCTTAAAAGGTTTTTTTGCGGATCAAAAAGCTATCAATAAGGATAACAGAGACAAGAGATATCAAATGAAAAAAGCTTACTATCATTTTCGACGCACAGATGGTCGTTTTCCGGATTATCTTCGTAAAAAGTTGAAAACAATGACCAACAACCGTGGTTATATTTACAACAACATTACTTATTACGGAGAGTTACCTGAAAACGAATACGAACCAATTCTATTGTTCGAACGTCAAAGAGATGGTACTTTATTAACACACGAATACACTGATGATGAATACATTGTTCATTCCAAACCAAAGAATGGAAGACAAAGTGTCATTAAGCGCGAAAAAATTGTGCATAAAGTACCAGAAGTAGCTCGCAAAATGAAAGTTGGAAAAGCACCGCGAAAAAGACGATTTCAACACAAAAAGAGAAATCATTCGTATTCCAAATCAGAATTTCGAGAAAGGAAAAAGAAGGTGCATAATAAACGAAAGAAATACGTAAAACATAAGTAAATATAAAAATGGAGATTTTAATGTAATATTTAAGAAATACGCATTAAATGCAAATCATAGTATGGTTACTTTTTAGAAGTTCGATTCTTCTTTATGATTATAAATATCAAATTTTTATAACCAATGGTTATAAAAAAGTTTTTATAAATTTATTTGGACGATATAATTACACTAACGTTTATTTAATTCAACATTATTTAATTCCGGATATAATTTACTTGTTAAGAATGGATCTAATGTATCTGAACATACAAAATCAGTTACATATTGTCTTGTTTTGTCATTTTTTTCAAACGAATCCAATTCTCTTGATAATAATTGGTCATCTACCGTTTCACCATTGTCCAATACGACTTTATGTTTATACCACTGCCACAATTGACATCGACTAATTTCAGCAGTAGCAGCATCTTCCATCTGATGGTTAATTCCAACACAACCGTTTCCATTCAACCAATTAGAAGTATATTCCCATAATGCATTTAAATTATCTCTAAATCCGTTCAAACTTTTAGGACCCGATGTATCAAAATCTGTTAGAGATTCATCGGATACTTCTTCGGTCTGTCTCGAAATTTGATTTGGACCGTCCATTTCAGAAAATACTTCTCGAGCAATTTCGATCAAGAACGGATGGGCTACCCACGAACCATCGTGACCATTCTTAAAATCGTTTACTTTATCTTGTCGCACCTTTTCTAACGCTTGTCGATTTTTTTCTGGATCATTACGAACTGGAATTTGAGCAGCCATTCCACCCATCCCAAAAACTCCACGTTTATGACATACATGGACTAGTTTCTTTGAATAGGCATCCATAAAATTACGAGACATTCCTAAAGATGCACGATCAGGGAAAATCGTATCTTCATATTTCTTGATAATACTGAATAAATAATCCCATCGTCCACAATTTAAACCTAAACAACGATCTTTCAAGGTAAACACTATTTCTTCCATCTCTTGAGAAGCGGTTAAGGTTTCAATCAACACAGTTACTTTGATCCAGCCACGAGGTAAATCAAAATATCTCTCAATATAAAATAGGACTTTATCCCACCAACGACTTTCAGTATAATGTTCTAATTTTGGAAGATATAGATAAGCGTGTCTTCCTGGTCTTGATTTGATAATTGGGATATTATGCCAGAGATACATTCCTACATCAAACAGACATGCTGGAATTGCATGTCCGTGCACTTGAAAATGACTTTCTGGTAAATGTAAACCACGGGGACGTGCCATTAAAATGGTTTTGTCGGGTTGTAAGACATATTTCTTATTTTTTTTAGGATCGAAATAAGTCATGTTGCCAGAATGGGCTTGTCGAAAGTTTTGTTGACTTTGAAGAATGTTTTCCCAGGTAGGAGATTGAGAATCTTCGATATCTGCCATAAATACATCTGCGTCTGAATTTAAAGCGTTGATAAACAATTTAGTATCGTTTGCGGGACCAGTAATTTCAACTTGACGACATTTGACTTCTTCTGGAATTTTATTACATTTCCAAACTCCACCTCTAACAGAAATATATCGAGGTTTTTTTTCACGTTGAGATAAAAGTTCTTTCAGTTCAGTTCCAAACATTTGGTAAAGGTTTTTGACAAACGATATAGAATCATTGTTTATAATTTCGGGGTATTTTTCAGTTATCATTTTAAATAATATTTTTATTATTTAAATCTAAGTTTATAATAGTAATTTTATGGTAAATATTATAATTAATACTAAACTTATTTTCTTCTTTGTCATTTATTATTATTTTTTATTAAAAATGAATTTATAGATATATTTCATAATTTTAACAAATTATGAAAGTCATTAAACGAAATGGAAAAAGTGAAGAAGTTCGTTTTGATCTCATTACGGATCGCATCAAAACACTTCTACAACCTGATTTAAATATTGACCCTATACCAATTGCTCAAAAAGTAACATCTCGTCTTCGAGACAACATGACTACCCGTGAACTGGATGATCTTTCATCTCAGATTTGTATGAATTTATCAGAAAAGAATCCAGAATATGGAGTACTGGCAGCTCGAATTGCAATTGATAATCATCAAAAAAATACTAAATATACAATGTTACAAGTTGTTAAAAAACTTTACAATAATATAAATATTAATGGAAAACATTCCCCACTCGTTTCGAAAGAATTATATAATATTGTACAAAAAAATGCAGAGGTGTTGGAACAAACCATTGACTATTCTCGTGATTTCTTATTTGACTATTTTGGATTTTGTACTTTATTGAAAGCCTACCTCTTAAAAATAGAGGATGAAGTAATCGAACGTCCTCAACATCTCTGGATGAGAGTCGCTATTGGTTTACATTCAGATAATATCCCCAAAGTAGTCGAAACATATAAAAATATGTCTCGATTGCTTTTTACACATGCTACACCTACTTTGTTTCACGCTGGTACACCACGTCCACAGTTAGCATCTTGTTTTCTCTTAGGCACTGAAGATTCGGTACATGGTATTTACAAAACAATCACAGATTGTGCGAAGATATCGAAATGGGCTGGTGGTATTGGATGTCATATTTCCAATATTCGTGCTCAAAATAGTTATATTTCATCTACTGGTGGTAAAGCTGGTGGTATTTTACCAATGTTAAAAGTTTATAATTATACAGCTAAATATATCAATCAGTCTGGTCGTCGGCCAGGTAGTTTTGCAATGTATCTCGAACCATGGCATTCTGATATTTTCCAATTCTTAGACGCTAAAAAAAATCATGGAAATGAGGAAGAAAAAGCCAGAGATTTATTTTATGCACTTTGGATACCGGATGCATTCATGAGAGCAGTAGAAAAGAACGATGATTGGTATTTAATGTGTCCAGATCAATGTCCGGGATTAACAAATGCATATGGAAAAGATTTTGATAATTTATATTACAAATACGTCCGCGAAGGGAAATATCTCAAAAAGGTAAAAGCTAGAGATGATGTATGGAATTCGATTATTTCAACTCAAATCGAAAGTGGATTGCCATATATGTTGTACAAGGATGCATGTAATCAAAAAAGTAATCAAAAAAATTTAGGTACCATAAAATCTAGTAATCTATGTGTGGCACCTGAAACTAAAATATTAACTGATCAAGGACATGTTGAAATTCAAACGTTAAAAAATAAAAAAATAAAGGTATGGAATGGAACGGAATACAGTGAAGTAATTGTTAAACAGACCAGTGAACAATCGGAATTGATAACCGTTTCTTTTTCAGATGGAAGTGAATTGACATGCACAAAATATCATAAATTTTATATACAAGATAAATACACACCTAAAAATAAAGATGTCATCAGAAATAATTTATGTCAAGTCTATGAAGCACAAAATCTTAAAAAAGATATGAAAATAATTAAATGTAGATACCCAATCATAGATAATAATCATGATTTAGAATTAGCATATACCAATGGATTTTTTTCAGGAGATGACACATATTTAAATGCTAATTTACATAAGAAAAAATGTCAATTCAAATCATTACCAGATAAAGCATATTGTAAAAGACATGCTGATTATCAGAAAGATGATGAAAATAGTGAATATTGCAATGGTATTTCATATTCTAAAAAACCACATGTTTCTTTATACGGAGAAAAAATTAAATTGTTGGAACATTTAAATGATCGTTCGGTTGGTACTGAAAAAGATGGTAAATTAAATGTGTGTTTAACATTGCACTTAAAAGATAAATTTTTCGTACCTAGTAATTATTCACTGAAAAGTAAGCTAGAATGGTTTAGTGGATATTGTGACGCAGATGGTACCATTTCAAATAACGGTGATAATCAATCGTTACAAATTGCGTGTATCCACAAACAGTTTTTGATGGAAGTTAAATTAATGTTACAAACATGTGGTATTTCGAGTAAAGTAACATTAAATAAAACAAAGAAAATGTCATTGTTGCCAGATGGAAAAGGTTCTCAAAAACTATATGAGACACAAAATTTATACCGATTGTTAATTGGTTCAAACGATTTACAACAATTGTGTGATTTAGGTTTTAATCCAAAACGTCTAGTTATACATAAAAGATCTCCTCAAAGAAATGCTGTTCAGTTTGTAACGATTGATGATATTAAAAATGTTGGAAGAACCGACAAGACATATTGTTTTAATGAGAAAAAAAGACATGCTGGAATATTTAATGGTGTTATTACTGGAAATTGTACGGAAATTTTAGAATATTCAGATCATAAAGAGTATGCAGTTTGTAATTTATCAAGTATTTCATTATCTAAATTTGTAAAATATCCAAAAAACCCGTTTCAAAATAAAATAACCATATATACTAAACAAGATTGTAATTGGTGTTTACTATTAAAAGGACTATTACGAGAACGAAATATATTATTTACAGAAGTAGAATTGAAAGGTGATGAAATTCCAACATTTTTTCAAAAAATATCTAGAAATACTTTACCACAGTTGTTTGACGGAGATGTATTGATTGGTGGATACGATAGTACATTTGAAAGGTTAAAACCGACATATGATTTTGAAGAATTAGGAAAAGTTACTAAGATTGTAACTCGTAATTTAAATCGTACTATTGATATTGGATTTTATCCAGTAGTTGAAACACAACGGTCTAATTTACGTCATCGTCCTATTGGAATAGGAGTTCAAGGACTTGCTGATGCGTTTATTCAAATGAGATATCCATTTGATAGTGAACAGGCACGTGAATTAAATAGTCAAATTTTTGAAACTATTTACTATTATAGTATTTCCGAAAGTTTACAATTATCGAAAGAACGAGAAGGAAACATGATTTTGCTAAGAGAAATGTTGATTGATGAAAATATAGAAATTCCTGAATTGTATTCACTAAATTTTAAACATTCTAATACTGAATTACAAAGTCTTTATCATGAATTAGAACCAATTTTGAAAGAAATTCAAAGAGATAAATATTATGGATCATATTCTACCTTTGAAAATTCACCCCTACACGCTGGAAAGTTTCAATTTGATTTATGGGATGATTTCACACCAGGAAAATATTTACCATTGAAATACGATTGGGGTAAATTACGTGAAGAAGTAATGAAATATGGTACTCGAAATAGTCTATTACTAGCACCAATGCCGACTGCTTCCACTTCTCAAATTTTAGGAAATAATGAATGTATTGAACCGTACACCAGTAACATGTATACTCGTCGCACTATGGCCGGAGAATTTACTATTATCAACAAATGGTTAATACGAGATTTAATTAATATCGGTATTTGGAACGATGAAATGTCAGAAAAACTGATGTTTTATCGAGGAAGTGTCCAAAAAATAAGAGAGATACCTGAATTGTTCAAGAAAATGTACAAGACAGCATGGGAATTAAAACAAAAAGTGTTGATTGATCAATCAGTTGATCGTGGACGTTTTGTTGATCAAAGTCAAAGTCTAAATTTATTTTTTGCTAAACCAGATTTCAATGTGTTAAGTAAATGTCACTTTTACGGATGGAAAAAAGGATTGAAAACTGGTTCGTATTATATTAGGTCCAAACCAGCAATGAATGCACAGAGTTTTACCATTGATCCTAAAAAAGCGAGAGAATTTTTAAGACAAGAACAAGAAGCAGAACGAGAAAAGTATAGAGAGTGCTTAACTTGTAGTAGTTAATTTTTAATAATATTATTAAAAATTAAATTTAGGATGAATTAATAATTTATTTATTTTATTTTTTTTAATAAATGAATTACAAAACAATATTAATAATCATTATTACTAGTGTTATTGTTATATTTTGTACATGGGGATTTTTAACGGAATGGAAGTTTATACCATTTACCGATAACTATACAGATCCAGAAGATATTAAAAAAGAAATATTAAATAGAGCTGAAAAAAAAATTGTTGAATTTCCTAAGAAATTCAAAACAGTTGTAGAAGATGATGATGAATTTACTGAAATAGAAATGGAAAAGAAATAGACAAAAAATAAATAAATTAAATATAAACTTTTTAGATATAAATGTTAAGCAATAAAAAAATATTAGGAGTCATTGGTGGTATGGGGCCATATGCCACTTTAACCTTTTTTGAAAAATTTCTACGATATAATACACGAGTTAAATGTGATCAAGATCATTTTCCATTATATATCTTAAATGATCCAGAAATACCTGATCGCACTCGAAGTATCATTAGAAATGAGAATTTAGATGTGATCTCAAAACGATTAATAAACAATGCACAGCGATTACAACATTTCGGGTGTCATTCTTTAGTTATGCCTTGTAACACAGCTCATTATTTTTACGATGAAATACAATATAGTGTTGATATACCTATTGTTTCATTAGTGGATGAAACATTAAGAGAAATAAATAATCAACGTAAAAAATCATTTGGACTGTTATCAACGTTTGGAACTGTATATACCCATACTTACAATAAAAGTGCATACGACTTTAATATTAAAATTAAAACTCCGTGTAACAATCAACAAGACAGATTAAGTCATGTAATATATAATATTAAAAGTCAGAATAAACCGACAGAAAAATTTAAAGAATTTCAAAGAAATGAAATAGATAAAATATGTGATGAAATGAATCAGAAATATAATGTAAATACATTTGTATTGGGTTGTACCGAATTAGGATTTATATATGATGAGATAGAATCTAAATATGATTTTATAGATCCAATGGATATTGTGATTGAAAATTTTTATAATTCGACTTAAGTATTTATTCATCTACATAAAATGAATAAAAAATTTATAGAAAAACTGAAGAAGAAAAAGTGGGACAAAAACGAATTTAAAAAACTTGATAAATTTATAATTTTAAAAGGCTCTGGTGGAATAACTCATATGTTATCATCGATTGTTTATACTATTAAATTAGCAATAAAATACAGGTATTTTCTAATAATTGATGTATGTAATTATAGTTCGTTTCTAATACCATTTAGCGATTTTTTTTACCTAAAAAATGTAAAATATAGTGAGGATTATAATGACATTCCAAATACATATAAATATTATGATATGAGTATATCGGATTGTAAATTTAAATATGATCCTAAGTATCATTATATATGTAATGATAAATATATTATTAATAAAAATACAGTCCAACAACAAGTTGAATCTAGACGAAATATAGTAATGTATATTGGGGCAGGTGATTTTGATTTTTTAAATATGAGTAAATATGTCAGAATAAATAGAAATATATTAAAATACATTCAATCTAGAAAAATAACAAACAAATACATAGGTGTTCATTACCGAAATACTGATATTCAAACAAATTTTGATGAAACCGTTCAAAAGATACAACTGGCTTTGCAAAATAATAAAGAAATAAATACTATATATTTTGCGACAGATCATTTTGAGTCCATTCAAAAATTTCAAGATATGTTTACCGATTATAATTTTATCTATTATACTGTTCCTTATAAAGACATTAGAAAAAATATACATTATTCGAATCCAAACAAACAAGAATTGCATACCAATCTTTTATTAGATATGTATTTACTAACATATTCGAATATATTTATTGGAAGTATGCGTTCCGGTATTTCATGTTGGGTTGAATACATGAGAAGAAATAAAGATTTCAGACTTTTTGAATAATTTTAAAAATAAAATATATAATATTTTATTTTAATTACAGCTTTAGTAATGTCGTATATTTAGGCGTTCCATCTTTGAGGTATCCTAACACTTTATATTTACCTTCTTTTAACAATGAAATATTATTCATACTTCGATATTTAAGTATTTCTAGATTTACATATTTATGTTTTATCTCTGATAAATTGTTTGGATTGTATTTCATATTATTCCAATAATATTGACGAGACATCGTATTTTTTAAAATAGAATCGTTATTACATAGATACACTCGACGATTTAACAAGTTTTTATCACTTGTCTTTATGAAATATGGATGTTTATTATCAGGTTTTATATTTAGATACATTTTCTTATCTATCATTTTTTCTTGAATCCATTTTTGTAATGCATTTCTTCCTGGTATAATAAGTTCATCTCTTCTTTTAACGAAATCAGTTACATCATCATAGAAGTTGAAAATGTAATCTTTTGAATAGTACGTCATTATCAGTTCTCTATTTCTTTCTAAATTTAATCGTAAGAAATACATTAATCGTTTTAATGTTTCATCTGGGTTTTTTCCCCCTACGATTAATTTGTCCCTGGAATATGCATGGTTATTTTGAGATACTAACTTATTAAATTTATCGTACGAATAATTAGAAACGGTTTCAACATGACTTTCTACAAAATTTTTAAATACATCATCATGTATATTATCAGCATTTTTAACGTTATCGTTTAATTCTTGGAAATATTTAGAAAATGTATACAAAAACAATTGAGATAAATGTTTAGCGTCTTTTTGTTTTCTATTGAAGTTCTTTAACTGAGAAGAAACAGATGGAATAATTCGTCGAGTATAACCGATAGTTATATTTTCTAATATGTCAACGGGTTGAATCACACATGTATATAACATATCTTCATAAAATCCAGATATTTCAATACATTTTTCATCTACTACGGTTTGATGTTGAATTTGAATACCTAATTCGATAAATAATTTGTTTGCCGTTTGGAAATCGACTGGTTTATATTTAAATGGTGCTTCCATCAATGGAAGTGGAGGAAGAGGATCAGTGTATAATGAGATAGATATGCTGTCTATTTCAAATTGTAATGAACGAATTTTCCCGTACCCATCAATACTTTGTGAAATGATCTGTTTAAACGGAGGTGTTTTGATTCTCTTGGAAAGTCTATTATAAAGATAACTTTGATTGTACTTCACAAATATTTTTTCTATTTCAATAGAAAAAGAGTTCGAATATGGAAGATGATAAAACTGAGTAGTTACACCAATATTTGGATCAATACCAGTTAATATTTCACATTGGGGATATTTTGCGTTATCTGATTCACTTCCTAAATGTTCATATATAAAAATAGAATGGATATAACGTTTATAATATCTTAAATAATTTTCAACATGATCAGGTATAATCATACCATTTTCATTAAATAGATATATATTACAATTGTATTTATTTTCTAATAATCGATAATATTTTTTAGGATCCAAATATTGATTCATATTTAAAATATCATCTTGAATCTCCGAAACTGTTAAATCGTAATTTTCTTGTCGAGTTACTGGTATCTTCATGATTTGAGCTAATTCAATTCTAATTTTTTCTAGGAATTTTGGAATACGATCATCATTTCTAGAAAATTGTTTATATTCTGGATCAAACGCTTCTGAAATACATTCAATAAAACTATTATTGGTACGAGTTACACCTTTTCGATAGAAGTCAAATTCTGGTTTTATAGATACAAATAGATTGTTTAAATATTCTGGAAGTACACCAAAAATATCTGGTTCTAATATCTTATTTGTAACAATGATTCTCCTGTTTCTAATTTGGTCATCTTTTGATATATCTACTTCGTCGTAATAATTACGATAGTTACTACTTTGCGTTTGATCTTTAGGATAACAACAAGGAAGATATTTAAATTGATTTTTATTTTCTAAATTATTTCTTTTTAATCCAGGGAATTTCATTTTAGAATCTGTACATATATATTCATGTTGTATACCTTCACTTTCTCTTTTTGGAAAAGTAATAATTTGTCTATCTGGATATTTTTCTATCATGTCTTCCTTTTCCTCAGGGAAGACGATTTCTGGAGGATTTGGACATAATCGAGTATAATTAGATATAAATTGTGATGGTACTAAGTTTTTCAAGGTACGTTTCATATTTTTGGCTTTTACTTCTGGTATATGTCCAAATTTAGGTAAAAACTCTTGATAGATATCAATTATTTCATCTACTTTGGATGTATATTCAGTAAATAATTTGGATAATATTTCCTGAAAACGTTTAACATGATGCACTGATTTTGCTTTGGATACTTTTACACGAACATAACTAGTCCCAATTGGAAAATCACGAGGGTCAGGTACTTTCTTTAAATCACCTCGTTCCATAAATTTTTGGGAAATACTAGCAGTTAAAAAATCATTTGGATATCTTGGATCAGTGAAATATACGTATACAGAAGATTTTTTCCGATATGCATGTAAACTTTCATCTATTTTTAGGAACTTTTGAAACATTTCATCTGACAGACATAAATCGGCTAAAATGTATTTATCAAAATACATATCAGGTATATAAAAAAGACCACCTACGTATATATTTTTCTCATTAGAAAATAATATCGTTTGTGTAAACGTATTTTGAATACGTTCTTTTGTTTCACTTAAACTCAATTGATCGGTATATACAATCAATTCAATCGTAAATTTTGTGTCATGAAGTATATCAATAGGACTATACATTTTCTCTGATAATTCTGGTTTTAATTCATCTAGATTGTATAGATAAAAAGTTAATTGTGATGTTTCTTGTATTTCTACTTTAAATTCGGTGAAAAAATGAAACGTTTTTGAAATTTTAGAATATTCATTTGTTTCGTTATTGTTTCTATGTATTACATTGAGATAAGGTACATATTCATTTAACTTAGATATGTCAAATAGATCCAGTACACTGGAAAAATTATTTGAGATTTCAATCGATATTTTTCGTTTATCTTCTTGAAACTGCGTGTATTTCATACTATCTAAACGTTCAAATGATGAACTAAAATCAAACTCTGGTTTGAGTTGTTCCATTGATTTTTTTATATTGTCGTTTAACTCGCTTTGAAAATTAGGAATATCGTTTATTAACGAAGAAAATTCCTTGTCATTTAATTTAAGTACATTATTATTTACATATTTTAAAAGTATTATTCTAAATTGATCATCTATTTCGTTTATTTCGTTCATATTATAAATAACCCAAATCTTAAACAGTTCATTTGGGTCGATCCTCCAATCTTTGACATCTCTATAAAAACGAGTAAAGGAATTTAAATCATTATATTTGTCTCGAGCAATAGAAAATAAATCTACTACTTCTAATTCTGAGCTGTCAAAATTAAAATCTACAATATCAATATATTTTGGCAATAGGGGATATATTTTTCTTAATCCATATACTAAACGTTTAGTAATACTTTCTTTCGTATCGATTAAACGAATGTTAAAATTTATTTTTTTATTTAAAATTCTTGTTAAATCAAGTATTACCATTTAATTTTAGAATATATTTTTTAAAATAGAAAAATAAAATACATATTTATATTTTATTTCTTATTTATTTTTATATTCAATATTATTTTCAATTGCCATCTTACCATAATAAGTAACGTTAATATAAGCCAATACTCCTATTATGAAATACACCCATTGTGTATAAAACCCTGATGAATGTAAAGAGGTATAATAATTTAAAATAGCTGCTAATATACCTCCTGGAATACGTATATACGTATCTACATACGAATGTATTTCTTTTTGAAATGATTTTGAAATCCAATTTCTTTTTTGGAGACACAATAAAAAATATACTATTCCACCTGGTAATCCAGTAATAAAAAAAGTAGAAATAGAAAGAGATAGATAAAGATTAGGATAAATCATTCCTAATAAAATTCCAGTGAAAAAAACAAAATATAGATGATGATAAAAATCAGTAGTAGACATTTTAAAAAATAAAGTGTGATAGAAATGCAATATAAATGTAATGGTACAGCACATTATTGTATTGTCATTATATTCTATTAATTCTGCTGGTTGTATATCTCTTAGTCGTAATAAGTTTTTTCCAGAAAAATAACAAATAAACATGTTACCTACAAAATGTAATTGAAACCATCTAGAAATATCACCAAATATAAACATTAATGTTTTATCTGATAAGAAAACAAATATTGAAGTCGATATAAATTTATATATAATATTGTACATCCTTTATATTTAATTACTAAAATTTTTAAATATTATATATATATATTATAATAAATAACATATGAAAATTCGTTATAAATTAATGAAGTTGAATTTATATCAACTAGAAAAAATATGTAGTAAAATGAAATGTAATCATGGAACTAAACGTAAGATGATTCAAAATTTATTGAAACCAATAAATTTAAAATATAAATTTGATTTAAGTGATTGGGAACCAGAAATAGATAATACTCCTAACAATTTCAAAGTCGAAATTAAAGAATACAACCAAAAAGATGGCCCACATCATATTATGTCTAATAGAAGATGGAGAAACAAACCAGTTTATATTAGTCTGTATGAAAGACATGGACCACAAAATATAGAAATATCTTTAGATGGTTTGTCTCTATATGGTATTAACAAATTTCGAGATAACAAATGTATTTCTAAAATGAGAAATAAATATTTAGATAAAACCTCTAAATGGTTTAAAAAAGATAGAAATTTTCGTATTGATTTTTTAAATAAATACGGTAACTTAGTTTGTTCGATAAACGCAGTTGATCAAAAAACATATACAAACTTAATGTTAAAAATTAGTAGTCTACATGATTATCTTGAATACGATGACCAGTGTTTTTCATATTCTTATAAGATGGAATCTAAGTCTTTTTCAAAATTTAAAAAAGGATATATAAATAATCTCAAAAAAGATGAAAAATACTTACAAAATCTATTAAAAAATAAAGAAAAAAATCTGAAAAAAGTCAAATCTGAAAAGAAATCTAAATGGTTTGTTGATAAAGCAAACAAAGAAATAGAAATATTACAAACTAAAATTATGGAAATACAAGATCATATCAAAAACATTTCAAATGATGAAATACAACAAATGTATACTAAACATCTCAAAATTCTTATGGAAAAAGAAAAGAAAGGACAACAAAAAATGTTGAAAAAGGTTGAAAAGAAAAAGAAAAAAGATATGGCTTATTCAGAAGATCTTAAAAAAACAAGAGCAGAAAGAAAAGTCGATAGAGATTTTAATAGACAACTTAAACAAGCATACCGACATTATCAACGAGTCAAAATCCCAACACATTTACAAGAAAAATTAAAAAAAATGTCAGGTAATCGTGGTTTTGTTTATAAATCTATTCATTATTATGGTCATTTACCAGAAAAAAAATATGAATCAGTTATTTTAACGGAAAGAAAAGCAGATGGAACTTTTTTAACTCATGAGTATACAGATACTGAATATATTCTTCATTCGAAAGCTAAAAATGGAAAACAGAAAATAGTTTCTAGAAAGAAATTAAAAGTACCTGTACCCGAAAGAAAGAGAAAGAAAAAGAAAAAATATTCCAAAAAGAAAAAATACTCAAAAAAATAATATTATAAATATACTAATATTTATAATGTTTTTAATAATTATTACCAATTTGACAAAGTTTTAAAAATGTACTAGATCTCATTCCTTTTTCATTAACTACATAAAAATCATTTGTTTGTAACCAACCATTCGCATCAAATTTTTTTTTATGAGTATAAACTTTCATTTCATCTTCGGAAATACCATTTACTCCACTATATGAAAAGTAAACTTTTTTATTATTTAAACGAACTGCATTTCCACAGCCATTTTTAGCAAATATATACGAATAATATGTCATATTGTACTTAATATTTATCGATTTTTCATAAAAATTTCATTTTTAAAAATGAAATAAGTGAACGTTACATTCTAAAATTA
>Ga0233432_10003338_pt1 | contig 14564 bp, 18 predicted proteins | sample SI_122_August201_6_FD_179870 | JGI IMG/M metagenome (GOLD analysis project Ga0233432, IMG submission 179870) | Seawater microbial communities from Saanich Inlet, British Columbia, Canada - SI_122_August2016_10_MG | ecosystem: Environmental > Aquatic > Marine > Inlet | place: Canada: British...
ACCTGCAAGTAATCACCAATATGAACCATCCACGTTGGCTCTTTTCACTCAACAAATGGTTGGACCAATACCTAAATCGGCGATTATAAACCGCGAGAAAGTTAAAATATATATGGATGTATCATATGATGGAGAGTATTACGTTAAAGACTCGTTATTAGTTGAATTACGCCCAAGATAGTATATACGTATTGTTGAACATACTCATAGTAGGTAAGTCTTTTTCCAAGAGGAGTCTACTGAGTTAAAATTAGAAAAAATGGTTTTATTATTTGGATTTTTAACAGGAATTGGTATTTTAGTTTTCCTTAGATTAATGACTACGGTTGCTATGATTTGGAAAATAAATGGGGAAGATGTTTTACCCGAAATGGTTATTTTAGTTTGTTTAATTTTATTAGTATTATAGGTTATGATTAAGAGAATAGATAGTAAAGAAGCGGAACAGTTTATTTCAATTAAAGAAGATTATACAGGAGGTGGTTTAGAAAATGCTTCATTTTTTACCTTAACCCCTTCTACAGATCCTAAATACCCCTCTAATGAAGGATGGGAAAATGTTGAATATTATACTCCTAGAAAGAAAAATATGTTTGTAGAAAGAGGAGATGGAGATCAATGGGTTTATATTTTATCTAACCCTACTACCCCTAATCTACTTAAGATAGGATATACAAAGAATGATCCTGATACTCGAGCAAAACAAATATCTAATGCTACGGGTGTTGCGTTACCATATAAAGTAGAGTGGGCTTTCAAGTGTTTTAACGGTGAACAATTGGAAGGCGAAGTACATCGTTATTTAAGTGAGTACCGCGTTAATAATAACCGAGAATTTTTTGAAATAGAATTAACTGAGGCTAAAAAAGCTGTAATGAAATTAGGAGAAAGTTATGTATAAGGTATTAAGTGTTGATTTTGATTGGATTTTATCTCCAAATCAATGGTTAGATTTAAATAAATTAATATTGAGTAAAGTAGATAAAGCTCAAGTTTTAGGGTTTATTAAACAACACCACCATATTTTACCTTATCTTAAACCTCAAACATATCTTACTAATATAGACCATCATCATGATATATTTTATGATAACCAATTTAAACATATGATGACTGAAGGTAATTGGATAGGTTGGTGTATAAAAGATAAGAGGATTGTTGGGTTAAATTGGATTGGAAATACAAAAAGCAATATAGTAGAAGGAGAGATGTTTCATCTTCAAGATTTAGAAGAATTTGATCGTAGTATAACTTTAGATAGTCTTAAAGATCAAGAATTTGATGCTATTGTTTTTGTTGAAAGTCAAGGATTTCAGTCTGAAACTAAGGATGTTAGTGCCTTAGAGTATTTTATGCCGTGGCATTTGACTAAACAATATATTGAAAAGTATCATCCTGAGAAGATTGTAGATTATAAAACAAACCATATAACAAAATTTTTTAATAATGTTTAATATAGAAGATACACTTAACGAATTAGAAGGTAGTTTTAAAGAAATAAATAAAATGCAGTTTAGTCTTTTAGAAGCTACTCTTGAACCATTTGATTTCATATACCAGGATACTAACGGTAAACCCGTTTATGAAACTATGGAGAAAAAAGAAAAAGAAACACTTATTTCATCTTTAAAGAATGATTTATTACCTTTATTTGAAGAAAACAAATACGAGAAAGGAATAAAGAAAGTAAAGTCTTTAATAAATGATTTGGAGAAGTAAAATACTTCTATTACCTTGGAGATACGGTTGGTTTTAAAAATTAAAAATGGGAAAAAGAAAAATAGATAGAAAAGGGGAGGGGGAAATAAAAATTTATTCACTTCCATATTGTGACTATTGTAATTTATTAAAGGGCACCCTTGATAAATTGGAAATTCCCTATACCGATATAAATGTTGATCAAAATGAAAGAATGGGAGATTGGTTGGAGGATACCCTTAAAACCGAATCCTATCCTATTATATATTTCAAAAAGAGAGATGGAGAATATATTTATATACTATCCGAGACAAATTTGGAAACGCTAAATGGCGTTCGTATATTTAACACAATTGAGGAAGCATTAGAAATCCTCACCCAATATTATTATGAGATATAAAGATTTATTGCAACGAAATTTATCAAAAATTGCAAACCAGCTTAACGTTGTAAAACACAATTCACAACGTGGTGAACATATTAATGTAAACCAAACAATTGATGCTATAAAAGAAATTATAGAACAATCAAATACTTATCTAAACAACGAAACACAAGAATAAATGGTTTTAACAGCGGAGCAAATAAAGGAGAACTACGAGGTACTTCTTAGTGGCATTAACAAATACGTTAAAGGGGATCGTAAAGATCAATTCCTTGATTTTTACAACAAATTAGATGAACGTATTGCCCTACTCCCAGCCTCTCATAAGAAGGCGTATCATAATTGTTTTCCCGGGGGTTATGTTGAACACGTTATACGTGTAATTACTGCCGCATTTAAAGTAAGTGCTGTATGGCAGGAAATGGGGACAAAAGATACGTACACAGATGAAGAGTTATTTGTCTCCGCGTTAAACCATGATTTAGGTAAAATTGGATCTTTAGAGCATACTTCTGTTTTCCCATCTCAGGATGAATGGAGAAAGAAAAATTTAGGTGAGATGTACACCTTCAACACATCAAATGAATATATGACTGTCCCAGACCGTTCTTTATTCTTATTACAACAGGCAGGAATTCAACTTACAACAAACGAGTGGATTGCTATCAAAACACATGATGGTTTATACGATCAGGCAAATGAATCTTACCTTAAAGGATTTATGCCTGAAACTAAACCTCGTACTTCATTACCCTTTATCTTACACCAGGCTGACCTAATGGCAGCTCGTATTGAATTTGAAAGAGAATGGTTAGATACCTTCGGGGGTCAAGAAAAAGCAAAAGTTAAAACTACAAAACAAGACCGAGTTAACTCTAACTTAGGTAAAATAGGTTCTAAAGATGGAAGTTTAATGGATTTAGTGAAGAATCTCTAGAATGACTACACAAACTATTATTTTAATTAACGTTGGTATTCTTATTTTTGGAATCATTTTTTATATTATATGGAATTTGATGCGTAAGAATGAAAGATTAGAGGACGCTCTTAATAAAAGAGACGAATACATAGACACCATGTCTGTTATCATGTCCGAATCAGATCGTAAAATTAAAGAAATTGATTCAAAACAAATATTTGAATCAGACGATGAAATAGGGTGGTTTTTTAAGGGTATAAAAGAGATTCAAGCACTTATAAACGAATACAATCTCAATAAATAAATGAGCCTACCCCTAGACGATGATTTGCAGGGCAAAATTCTAGCTGTACCACAGAAGGATGAAGGACCCCAATACACTAAAAAAGGTACTCTTAGATTAAGAAGACCTAAAACAAAAAATCAATATTTTACTGCTGATACAGAAGAAGCTATCATTGAGTATTTGAATACTACTAATGAACGTAAACGTAATCAAATATATAATGAGCGTATATGGTATGGTTTTCATAAGTTAACAGAAAATATTATTCATACTTTTAAATTCTATTATACAGAAGTAGATACTATTCCCGAGTTACAACATGAAGTAACTGCTTTCCTTTTAGAGAAACTCCATTTATATAAACAAGACAAAGGTAAAGCCTTTTCTTATTTTGGTACTATTGCTAAACGTTACTTAATTTTATATAATAATAACAATTATAAGAAACTAAAACAGCGAGCTGAAGTAGATGCCATAGATAACGATCAGTCAATTACTATTGATTTAGTTAATAACCAAAAGGATCTAATTCAAGTTAAGGATGAAGCAACAGAGTTTATAGAATATCTTTTAGAATATTTTGATTTACATTTATTTTCACACTTTCCAAAACCCGAAGATGCTAAAACAGCAGATGCCGTCCTAGAGTTATTTCGTAAAAGGGAAAATATAGAATTATTTAATAAAAAAGCTATATATATCTATATACGTGAAATGACAGATCAATCTACTCCTCAAATTACCAAGGTTATTAAACGAATGAAAAAGATTCAAAAGAAATTAATGACCCAATATATTGAAACAGGAGCTGTTAGTATGAGGTTCTAAATCTTTAGTATATCTATATTTATATCCAAATAAAACACTATGGACTTTTCTCAAGTAAACTTATTTGGAAAAAAATCATTTTCGGATCTTTTAAAAGAAATTCATTCTAATCAAAAAGATAAAGAAGTCCAATTACGTTCGTTAATTGAAGGCCTTAAACCATTAATCACCGATCCAGGTGAAGCAACTATGATTGTTCCATTAATTAAAGAATATATGGAACTAGCCATTAAAAACGATGATGCCCTAATCAAAATGGCAGGTATCGTTCAACGTGCTATGAATAGTAAAATGGCTGATACAGATGAGATTCTCTCAGATGAAGATAAAGAGATGTTATTTACATCACTACAAGAATTAGATCAAAAAGTAGAAGAAATAAAAGTAGAGGATGAGTAAAAATTTCCCCACATTAGGGAATTCTGCTATTGCATCTAAAACCCCTTCACTATCTAAAACTGATAGTAATAAAGTATTTTTTGCTAGGGTAATTGATGTCAATATTGAACCATCAGGTGATGGTCAATCTATCTTTCAAACATCTGGAGGATGGTCTTCTATTGGTTGTATTAAATTTGAATCTTTAAATCGTTCATCTAATCAACCCGGAAATACTTTTCCACAAGGTAACATAGCTATACCTTTAGATAACAATATTAAAAAAATACCTGCTCTAAACGAAATTGTTCTTATACACCCAGGTCCTTCACCTAAAGAACTACAAGCAGGAGATAATGATACAGTTCAATATTTTTACTCCACTACTACAGTATGGAATAGAAGTCATTTGAATATGCTTCCTTCTATAAACAGCACAGCAACTCAAACTAAAGATAATATTGATGTTGAAGCTGTACTTGATGGAATTGAAAACACTGAACAACAAGAAGTAATAGAACCCTCCCCAGGTAAAACACTTGTAGAACAATCTACAATTCGTAATTTATATCCTGTAGAAGGTGATGTTTTAATAGAAGGACGTTTTGGAAATTCACTACGTTTTTCTTCTACGGCAAAAATATCAGGAAGTGATACTCAAAGCCCATGGAGCACAGAAGGTTCAGATGGTAAACCGATAACAATACTAAGAAATGGACAAGGTTCAAAAGATTCCTTTAATAACTGGTTTCCTATATATGAAGACATCCAAACCGATGATTCTTCAATCTACCTCACCTCAGGACAAACAATCCCAATTGCACTAGCTTCAACAAATTTTGCATCATTTGGTGCAGATGCTACACCTGTTGCTAGTACTACGAAACTAATTCAAGAAGTACCATTAAATGGTCCGAATATCGCAGCTAAAGATGCCGATGCTACAGGAAGTGTTTCTGATATTGTAAACGTAGAACCTGATTTAACAACAGAAAATACTGGATCTAATGGCTAAACCAAAATACCAACCCGAATTTCCATATAGAGGTAACCAAATCATTATAGATTCTGGTAGAGTTTTGCTTAATTCTAAAGAGGATTCAACATTTATTGTAGGTAAAAAAGCAGTTGGTATATCTTCAGGTGGAACTATCAATTTAGATAGTGATGATAAATTTATTGTTAATGCCCCTGAAATTAGATTAGGGTTAGATGCCTCACACCCCTTAGTATATGGTGATGAATTAGCAAAAGTATTAAATGAATTTTGTGTTATTATGACAGAAACCGTAGTACCTGATATGAAAGAAGCTCAAGATAGTCAAGGTGCTAAAGTATCTGGAGTAGCTACGGCAGGTGTGGGTATGGAAAAAGCACTAAAAGGTTTAAATGATGGTTTATCTCGAATATTATCAGAAACTAATTTTACTAGCTAATGCCAAACGGGTTAAAAAATTCCATATTATCCTCTGATACAGCCGCTACTAAATTTTTAGAAGGGTTAAAACGTCAAACTTTAGATATTATCTATGGTAAAGGTAAAACTTCACAAGACGTAGTTAATTTTGCTGATAGTGAGCAAAGACAACAATTTGTAGCAGGTATTAGAAATATTAGACAAAACCCAGGAGTTGTACCAATTACAAATACAATTCAAGTATTTAATACTTACGATATATGTTCACCACTTCAATTTATAGCAACTCAAGCTTTTCCTCCTGGTAGTGCTGTAGCTGAAGCTATATCTGGTTTTGAAGGTAAAGCAAACGATTTACTTAATGTATTTAAGAAATTTCAATTTATAGAAGGAAATCAATTAACAGAAGGTGTTTATGGTTATCCTAACGTTTTAGAAGAAGGTAATCCTTTAGTACCTTTTGATATAGGAAAAATAACTTTAGTTATTCCAAATGGTCAACCCGGAGGAGAAATTCAAGCTCCAATACATAAAAGTTCTCAAGTAACACTTAGACAAGTAGATGATCCTAGTATAGGATCTAAAATGATAGGAACTGTAGATAAATCGTTTCCTGTTACAGGTGAAGATGTAGGAATGTTTACTGATGCTGTTGTAGGAGTAGGATACACTATAAACGTAACAAGTATATCCCCACCAACTCCACCTTATTCTAAAGATAAAAACGGAAATACCCTTAAAGATGAAGAAGGAGAACCTTTAGTAAGAGGTTTTGAAAACTTTACTATGGAATTTGAAGCTGACCCTGCTACTACAGATGTAAGAGAATTAGCTACCGAATTAGATGGGTTAACTACAGCTTTAAGGGAACTAGGAATAGAAGGAATTAAAACCGATCTAGCTGCTATACCAGATACTGTACCTGGAATATCAAAATTAAAGGAACCTTTTGAAAAATTCATTAGTATAATAGAAGGAGTAGAAGGAGATGTATCCAATGTAGCTACAGATGCTGGTACAGTTCAAACTACTTTAGAGGGGGGTCTTAATGCTCAACAAGTAATAGATAGGGTAAGAATTATAAAAGATATCCAAGATAAAATTTTACCCTTTACAAATGTAACTTCTTTTATAGAAGAAAAATTTAAAAAAGAAATTGAAAATGTAAATAGGTTTTTAGTAGATGCTATACCTTATGATCAATTATCTTCATTTGTTACTATAATAGTTAATTTTACTAAGTTTGTAAATGGTGTTATTAGTTTTATTTTAGCTTTACTTCGTACTATAAACATGATGTTAAAGATTATTACTATAATAATCAAAGTATTTAAAGTAATAATGAAAGTTATTAAAGCTGTAATTAAAGTACTACCAGCAACATTTGTACCTGTTGGAGCTATACAGTTAGTAACAGAAAAATTAGCACATGTTGATGATTCTTTAGATACAGCCTTAGTTTTTGTTAAAAGATTATCTAAAAATATAGAGGCTGTAATTAGAAGTTTATCTATAATTCAAAAGTTCATTACTAAACTTACAGTTGAATTAGCTAAATTTGCTAGAAAATTAGATGAGTGTAATAATTTACCTGGAAAAGATAAATTTACTGGATTACTTGAAAATGCTTTAAGAAACAGTTTTGTAGCCTTAAATAATTTAAGAAATAGCGTTCCTCAAGCAGGAGGATTAAATGGTACTGCTAACGATGTAACAAATGCTATTAATGCTGTTGATGGAGATGCAACCGTAATAGCCCGACCAGATGGTACTTTATTAGTACTCCCAGGTTCTGTATATGGTTTTGATGCTGAAGGAAATATTTTGTTTATAGGTGAATTAGTTTCTTTAGCTACGGGTGTTTCATTTGAAGATTCAAGAGGAGAAGCACTTAGAGATAAACTTACATACTATACATTTAATAAATTCGATGCTGCAAATAGAGGTTTACTTGAAGCAGCTGATCAAGCATATTTAGATACTTTAAAAGAAGTTGATCCTGAAGATGTATTTGGAAATTTTGTTGAAATATATTTAGGTTATACTCTTAAAGTTCAAGAAGAAAAACCTATAAATGCGAGTGATAGTACTTTAACTAGAAGAAGAGGTGTTGCTTTAGATTCAAATGAATTTATTGTAGCGGGTACTGAATTAACTTTTTCTACTAATCTTGGAACTATAATTCAAGAATTAAAATTCAAACTAAAACGTGATGTTGAAAGTGGAGTTTTAGGAATTAATACAACAGATAAAGATTCAAATGAAATAGACGACGATACAGCTATAGAAATGGCTAGAACAACAGGTGGTAATGCACTTGCTATTTCAAATCTAAAAGCAGAAGCCTCTAATAGAGCAGCCTCTTTACCTGAATTAAAAGATAATCCTGATCAAACTCCAACAGAAGCTAGAGTTGGAAATTCTGCTTTCCGTTCTATAGACGATGCTAAACCTGCTATATCAACCCCTAACCCTTCAGTTAAAAATAAACCCTTAGACACACAAACACTTGTTAAAAATGATCTAAATGATTTTATCAATTCAGATCCTTCATTATCTAAAATAGCTAATAATTTTAATATATTAAGTGGAGCATCTTCTTCTCAATTAAACCAAGTTCTATCTCAACCTGGAGTAGAAGAATTATCCGAAGATGAATTAATATCTAATTTAAAAGAATCTATATTGAGTAATATGGATCCTAATCCTGAAAAAATAAAAGAGATTCAAAAGAAAACAGAACAATGGATTGAGGGATTAAAAGCTAAGGCACAAGCTGATTATGATAGAATATTAGCTACAAGACCTATGGCAAGAAAAGTTATGGGTCCATTTGAAGAGTATTATGATAAGATAGAAGAACAAGAATTACCAAAATGGATTAAGTTACTTTTAAGACAAAAATATACTGAAACAGAAGTAGAATATGGTATTAGCCAAGATGAGATAAGAGAAGAATATAGAATTAAAATAGATGGAACTAAAGTCAAAGTTAAACGTAAACGCGGAAGAAAAAAATAATATATAAATATTTATAATCATGAAAATAGAAGCTTTTAGAAAAATTATTCGAGAAGAGGTAAGAGATGTGATTAAGGAAGAACTTTCTTTAATTATGAGTACTCCTGTTACTGAAACTAAAGTAGTTCAGAAGCCGGTTGTAGAACAAAAATCAAAAAAACCATCATTATCTGAATTAACAGAGACAGTACAACAGACTACTCCACAACATCATCAACAACCCACTCAACCTTTATTTGAAGGAGCAGGTGCATTATCTGATATCCTAAATCAAACACATATTGAAGGTGGGTGGAGAGATATGAATGGAGGAACTATGACAGCACAAAATGCTGTTGGTTTCCAAGGTGGTATGCCTGGAGCCGAAACTAAAGTAGTAAGCTCTGTAGATGAAATGATGGCATCACAACCAAAAACCTCAGACATAAATCAAGTATCAATTGATGCTGTACCAGATTTTTCAGGTTTAATGGGTAAAATGAAAGAAGACGGTAAAATTTAATGTCCTATATATTTAAAAATATTGATGTTCTAGACCTAAACCCCTCAACTGGGGTAGGTATAAATGTCCCTTTTAATGGCCCCACAGGTGTTAATACAACTTACACTACTGAAGATGCCATTAAAGCTAATTTATTAAATTTTATTTTAACAGGTAAAAGAGAAAGAGTAATGAATCCTGGCTTTGGAGCCGGATTATTAGGTTTAGCTCCCTCTTTAGAAAATCCTGAAGGTGATTCTGGAGTATTGTTTAACCAAATTACAGAAGAAAGAGTAGATCAAATTGAAAATTTAATTATAGGAGGAGTTGATTTATACTTTCCAACAGTTAGAATAGAAGATTTAAGAGTAGAATTAGAACCTAATTCTAAAACAATAATAATATATTTAAAATATACTGTAATCAATACAAATATTGAAGACGAATTACAAATAAACCTCAATAATGGCAGAGTCTAAACAAATACAATATTTAAATAAAGACTTTGACGGGTTCAAGCAAAAACTACTTGAATTTGCTCAAGTTTATTATCCCGAAACCTACAATGACTTTTCAGAGACATCTGCAGGGATGATGTTAATTGAAATGGCATCATATGTTGGTGACGTTTTATCCTATTATGGTGATAATCAAGTTCAAGAAAACTTTTTAGAATTTGCTAAACAAAGAGATAACTTATTAGCATTAGCTTATAATCATGGTTACTTCCCTCAAGTAACAAATGCTGCAACTACAGATGTAGACATTTATCAAACATTACCCGCTACTACTGCTGGAGGAACTGTACAACCTGATTTTAATTATGCAATGATATTATCTGAGGGGTCACAAATTCAATCTTCAAATAATACAAGTGTTTTCTTTTATATAGAAAATAAAGTAGATTTTACAATTTCTGGGAGTGCAGATCCAACTGATGTGTCTGTTTACTCTATTGATTCTAATAACCAACCTAATTTTTATCTACTAAAGAAAAAAGCTAAAGCAACAGCAGGTACTCTTAAAACAAAAACATTTACATTTACAAATCCTCAAAGATTTTCTACTGTTGAAATAGAAGATACTAATATAATTGAGGTTGTAAAAATGACTGATAGTGATGAGAATAGATGGTATGAAGTACCTTATTTAGCTCAAGAAACTATATTTGATACTCAAACTAATATAGCTGCTAATGATCCATTATTAAATCAATATGATGAAACTACACCTTATCTTTTAAAAATTAAAAAGGTACCTCGTAGATTTATAAAACGATTTAAATCAAATAATAAACTTGAAATCCAATTTGGACCAGGTGTTTCATCAAACCCAGATGAAATTATCACTCCAAATTCAGATAATATAGGATTAGGATTACCTTATGGTACTGATAAACTAACCACAGCATGGGATCCAGCTAACTTCTTATATACAAAAACATATGGTCTTGCTCCATCAAATACTACTTTAACAGTAGAATATCTTGTAGGAGGAGGAGCTACTTCAAACGTTACAGCTCAATCATTAACCATTCTATCTTCAGGTGATGTAACATTTTTTGGATCAAATTTAGATTCAACATTACAATCTACAGTTAGAAATTCTTTAGCATTTACTAATGATAAACCTGCTATCGGTGGAGCTAATGGAGATACAAATGAAGATATTAGAAGAAAATCTATTGCACAATATCCAACTCAATTACGTACTGTAACATTAGATGATTATTCTATTAGAGCTTTATCTTTACCTTCAAAGTATGGTAAAATATCTAAAGTATATGTTGCACAAGAAGATGGTAGAAGAAATAAAGCTCAAGAAGAAAGATATGATACAAATGCTTTAGCATTATATCTTTTATCTAGTAATTCTCAAGGTAATTTAACAATTGCAGATCCTGCTTTAAAAGAAAACTTAAAAACATTTTTAGGTGAGTATAGAATGTTAACGGATGCTGTTAGAATTAAAGATGCATTTGTAATTAATATTGGAGTTGAATTTGATATTATAATTCAACCTAATTTTAATAATAGATTAATTATTAATAACTGTATTGATGCTCTTAAAGCTTACTTTGATATTGACAAATGGCAAATTAATCAACCTATTTTAATCAATAATGTTCGTAACGTAATTGATAATGTAGAAGGTGTCCAAACAGTTAAAAAATTACAAATTGTAAATAGAGTAGGTGAATCAAATGGATATTCAAAATATGCTTATGATGTACCTGGATCTACTATAAATGAGATATTATACCCATCTTTAGATCCTTCTATATTTGAATTAAGATACCCTGATACTGATATAAAAGGTAGAATTGTAACAAACTAAAAACATGGCAGTATATAAAATATTTCCCGAAAAAGATGCCTTTATTCAATCTAAATACCCTGCTCAAAACACAGGTTTAGATGAAATTTTAGACATTTCTAATTATAATGGAATCAATGAACAATCATCTGCTCAAGGTGATTTACCTGCCGTTACACGTGCATTAGTTCAATTCAAATCAGCGGATATAAGCAATATTGTAGATAATACAATAAGTGGTTCATCATTCCAAAGTAACTTAAAATTATACCTGGCAAACGCTGAAAACGCACCATTAGACTATACCTTAGAAGCATACCCTATATCAGGAGCTTGGGATATGGGAACTGGTAGAGTAAGCGATGTACCTAAAACAACTGATGGATGTTCATGGGGTTGGAGAGGAGAATCAGGCTCAAACGCTTGGACATCAGCAGGTGGAGATTGGTATACAGATAAATCAGGTTCATCACAAACCTTTTTATATACAAGTGATAAAGATATTTCAATGGATGTTACTGACATGGTTAAACTATGGAACAGTAGTTCAATTGAAAATAACGGATTTATTGTTAAACACAGTGCGAGTATTGAATTTTCATCCTCATACGTGCAAACGCAATATTTTTCCATGGATACCCACACAATATACCCCCCTGAATTAGAATTTAAATGGGATGATTCATCATACGCTACACCAACAGCTGCTGTAACTTCAAGTGATTTTATTTTAGCTTTTACAAACTTAAAAAGCGAATTTGAAGACAGTGGAGTATACGATTTTAGATTAAAAGTAAGAGATACTTATCCTGCTAGGGCATTCCAAACTAGTTCCGTATATTTAAATGCCAAAGTACTACCAACATCCTCATATTGGGGTCTAAAAGATTCTAAAACAAATGAGATGGTAGTTGATTTCGATACTTCATATACAAAAATAAGTGCTGACAGTGGTAGTAACTACTTTAGGGTTTATATGGATGGGTTAGAGCCCGAAAGATACTATCAATTAATGGTTAAAACTGTAGTTGGAAATGAAACTGTGGTAATTGAAGATAAAGGTAACTATTTTAAAGTAGTTAGATAATGGATAATCAAGAAGTAAAACTTAATAAGCAGGTATTTGGAAAAGTATCCTACCCTAATGTTGTAGATACTGAATTCAGACAATTAGTCCAACCAGAACAGGCAGTTGAAATAGAAGCTCCTATGACTGTTGCTGAATTTTTTGCTGAATACGATCGTTTATTTTATGAAATACCTCAAAGAGGCAGTTTTGGTTCTCATGAAGAAATAGTAAATAGAAGTGCTGGATATATAGGTGTAGTAGGCCAATCAGAAGAAATTCAAGCTTTACTTGATGAAATTAATGATTTAAGAACACAGTTGATAACAGCACAACAAGAAATTGTAAACTTGAGCACAACTATATAGTATGGAAAAAACGAGTGTTGTATTTAACCCCCTAGATCCTTATATAGGGCAAGACTATACTGTACAAGATGTTAACTTATTAAACGAGTTTACTCTTAATCGTGAGTTTGGTGCGGAACAAGATACAGTAGAATATCAAGTATATTCTGCTACAAATCAATTATTGGCTGTTAATTATAATTTTAAAAATTATACAGTCCAAAATACAGTAGACAATTCTAGTCTATATGATACTTTATATTTTAACCCTACCCAAGATGTAAAAGATGCCGGGTTTGATATAGGACAATATAACACTGTATATAATTTTTATAGACCAATATTTTTAAGTAATTCTAGCACTAGATTTTATCTTAAAGAAATTTCATCTGATAGAACTGAAATTAAAATTTCTACAAATGATATATCTTATAATGCTTTAAGTACTTCTTACTTAAATTATCTTACATCTAAAAACTCTAAAAGTTTCTATTCCGATTTTATTCTTAATTTTGGAAATAATAGAACATTAATTGGAGTTAACAGTTTACTAGATACAAGCAATACATCTGAACCCGGTATTTTTATAAAACTATATGAACCCCTCCCAGGTGATTATAATTTAAAAGACACTTTATGGGTTGTAGAACAAGTTTCTGATCCCTATTCCTTTAATGTTAATATAGAATTTGAAGCTGAAGTACAAGAAGAAGTAGAGTACTTAAGAGGTCCAAATACTAATATTGAGTTAAATAATAAAACAAATGTACCTAGTACTTATTTTAACTTAAACGAATTATTAGATACTGAATTAACTTCTTCGTATCAACAAATAAAATCTGTTTTAGAAGAAAAAAGTGTTAATATTAATATTGACCATACTGAATATGAAAATTTTGTTCATTTTTCTTCTGCAAACGAAAGATTAATCAACTTTAGATATAAGTTAACTCAAATACAAAATTATCAAAGTGATTTAAATCAATTAGTAGCATTAGATCCTTTAACAGATCAAAGTGCTATATCTGCTTCTAAAGCAAGCATACAACAAAACATAGATACTTTAATTGAAAAATTTGACAATTACGAGTATTACTTATATTTTGAATCTGGAAGTAAAGCATGGCCTAAATCAAATGATACCCTACCTTACAATAACCTAGCTGTTTCAGCCACAGCTTCACTTGAATGGTATGGTTCTACAGCCGAAGATAGTCCTTACTATGGAGGTCAAATTCTATCTGCTTCTCTATATGATGGAGATAATAGAAATTACATTTGGAACACACTTCCATCTTATGTAAAAGACGATCCACAAAATGAAAACTTAGAGCTTTTAGTAGCAATGTTAGGTCAACATTTTGATTATGTTTGGACTTACACTCGTGCTATTGGAGATATAAAAGATGCTGATAACAGATC